>Ga0070741_10004568_pt1 | contig 32163 bp, 23 predicted proteins | sample Coa_R1_4_FD_66440 | JGI IMG/M metagenome (GOLD analysis project Ga0070741, IMG submission 66440) | Surface soil microbial communities from Centralia Pennsylvania, which are recovering from an underground coalmine fire - Coalmine... | ecosystem: Environmental > Terrestrial > Soil > Unclassified ... | reverse complement strand
GCGGCCACGAGCTCGGCTTCGTGCTCAGCTACGTCGCGCTCAGCGGGGTCTCCATCCTCGCGTCCTATTGGTGGTTGGTGCTGTCCGGTAGCATCGTCATTCTCTCGAGCTGGACGGTGTTGTCGTACTGGCCGCCCGCACGCTCGCAGCACCGGCGCTGGATCTTGCGGCAGGTGGTGGTGTTCCTCAATCGCCAAGCGGAGCATTTCGAGTCGCTCCTGGCACCGATCACAATGTTCATCATCGTGCCTTCACCGGTTCGCCTTCCCATTCAACTCGGGCTCGTGGCGAGTGTCGTGCTGATGGGGCCGCTGCTGGTGAACCTGGCGGCGTTCGTGCTGCAGGGCGTGCTCGCGCAGCCGGGCTCGTTTCCCATCAGGCTTAAGGACCTATTGGAAGGCAACCGCTGCCGTCGCGCGATCGCGTACGCACAGCTGCTCTGGATGCGCCGGCCGATCCTCTACTTTGCGACCTTGGGATCGCTCGCGGTCATCGTGTCGCGTGCGTGGGATCAGCTCCGGGCGATTGTGCCTCTCGTATTCATTATCGCCGGCGCGATCGCGTGGCGTTTCTTGATCTGGCTCCACTGGCGACGGAGCCGCTCCGATCACGCTCGCTCCCGCTTTCGCGTGCGCGCCGCCGTCTGGGCACGGCGCCTCGACGGGCTGGTGCTGGCACTCGCCGCGGTCATCGCCCTCGTGGTCCCATTTCGCGCGCTGAGAGGCCAGCTGCGCAATCACGACTCGACGGACCGCCAGGTCAACTGGTCAGACTGCCAGACGACTCAAACCGGCTCCGCCGACGTGGCGGTCTTCCTGGTCGCCGACACGCAACTGCACGAGCTCGGCGGCGAGCCGAGCGCAGTTCAGCTCCCGATGCTCGACGCGCTGGTGCCGGTGGCGGCGCGTCCAATTGAACAAGACTTGTTATCTGAAAGCACCTTGCGACACTTTGGCGCCATCTTCACCGCATTGAAGAAGCAGCGCAGCGATCTTCAATGGGCCCACCTCGGCGATTTCGGCGACGCCGGTTGCATCGGCGAGCTGGCGCGCTTCGGTGAAGCGATGGCCGATTTCGGTAGTGAGCGGACGCTGCTCGCGCTGGTTCCGGGAAATCACGACAGCGCGTTCGAGGGTAATTTCTCCTGGCATCCCGACTGGGATCGAGTCTGCAAGCACAACGGGCTCGCGCACAAAGCCGATTCGGATCGGAAGTTGATCGAGATCTCGGCGTCGCGGCTGGCGGCGAACGCGCAGCGGCCCACAGCCGGATTCGCCTCGCTCCCGACGGTGAGCCGGCTCGGCACGTTGAAGAACCCCGACACGCCGGTCCTGGGAGTCTTCGTCGATACCGCGGACTACTCCGGCGCGACGCTGGGCGCGGCAGGCGTGCAGGGCGGAGTGTCGGCCGCTCAGGCGCGCTGGATTCGCGGCGTGTTGTCCGCGCAGCCGAAGGCCGCGATCGTGCTGTTCCTGCATCATCCATATGATTCGATCGCGCCCAGCGGCCAAGACGAGCTGGAGCGCGTCGTGACGGAGCATGGGAACCTGTTGGCGGTCGTCTCCGCGCACACCCACTTGGCTTCGCTGCGCACCGAATCGACGCGCGTTCCCGAGCTCGTGATCGGATCGACGACCGATCCGCCACAAGAGGCGGCGCTGCTCGAGCTGACGCGCGCGCGGACCGGCGAACCGGTGCAGGTCCATCTCCGTACCATCCCGTCGGTGGCGCGCCTCGATCCGGAGCTCACGTGCGGCGTGGCCACGCCCGGACAGGTCACCGCCGACGATTGCGAACAGGCGTTCAAGCGCCTGCCCGAAAACGACTGCCGCGCGCTGTTTCATGATCCGACGCTCACGCAGCTCACGCGCAAGACGCGCGCGGACGATCCGAGTTGGGTGCAGGACAATCGCCGCGATCGCGGCCGCCAGCTGCTCGCATGCCTCTGCGGCCAGGAGCCAGGCTGCCGGTCGACCGATCCGCTCGACGACGAACACGTGTTCGAGCGCCTGCGGGACGCTTACGGCCGCGAGCCCAAGGCGCTGGTCTGTCTCTCGTGGGCGGCGGCGGTGCTGCAAGCGCACAAGCATCAAGGCTGGGGCCTCGATCGCGCGCTGGCGCACGCGCTCGATCCGCTCTCCACGTTCGGCGCCATGGATCGCACCGAGCTCGTTTCACCGCAGTCCGCGCTGCGAAGGTGATCGCGCGGCAGGGCTAAGCTCGTATCGTGACGTGGCTCGCGCCTTGGTCGTGATCGCGCTAGCCGCCGGCAGCGACGTCCTGACGTTGAAGGTCGGCCGCCCGGCGGACTACACGCTCGGAGCCACCCGGAGCGGCAGCACATCGCAGCGCTCCGGCCCATCGTCGCGAACCAGCCGTCGCCTGGCGCGTAGCGCCGACGCTCTCGCAAGGCGGAGGCCGGTCATCTTGGACTGGATCTTTGCACTGACCGATGACGAGTTTGCGGTTCTCGCGAATCACTTCCACAACAAGGGATACGACGACCTCGTCACCAAAATGATGGCGATCAGGCAGGTCGGCCCCGCAGCCCCGTAATGCGCATCTCGATCGATGCCGCGTACACTGCGAAATGAATCTGGCGCTCTTATCGGGTCGCGGTGGGGCTGGCGAGCGCGTGTGTCGCCACGGCGTGCGCGCCTTCACCTGCGACAATTCGTCGCAGGTGACGCGCGGCGAGTCCGGTTGGTAGCATGCCGGACTTGGGCACGGCCGATCGTGCGCAGGGCTCTGCTTTCACCAGATGCACAAGAAGGCGTGCTAGTCGGGCTGCTCGAAGTGCTCCCACCTGTCGCGCTCGCCGAGCAGTTCTGCCGCAAGTTGAGCAGGGCTTTTCAAAGAATACCTCACGCGATTACAAGCTCGACGAAACGCCACACGCCTGGTCGGTGGGGTAATCGAGACGATCATTGGCGGCGGCATGGTCCTCGGCGGCATTGGCGAGGTTCCCACCGGCCTTTTGACGGAGGGCGTGGGGACCGTCGCCGGTGGCGTAACGATCTTGGGTGGGCTGGTAGTTGCCGGGAACGGCGTTGTCAACGTCGTCAAAGGCTCGACCGGGTTAATCCTGTTGTCGTCGAACAACAGCAAATCGCAGAGCACGTCGTCTTCGACTGGGACTGGCCAAGGCGGAACGAGCGCGCAGAAACCTGCTTGGCCAGGAAATAACCCGAAACAAGCCCCGCCGGGGACACAGTGGCACGGGGCGTCTGGCAGCACACCGGGGAGTAGACAGGGTAATTACTACAATCCGAGTACCGGAGAGAGCTTCCATCCCGATCTCGATCATCCCGACCCGATTGGCCCGCATTGGGACTACCGTGCGTCGGACGGCACCTGGTATCGGATCACGCCCAATGGCAACGTTATCCCTAAATGACGTGCAGGAGTAGCTCATGGATGATTGGCGTCTTCAAGGACAGGAGCGTTTTTTGAAAGGCGTAGAGCTGCGTTGGGCTACGTATAAGCCCTACCGCGAGGGTTGGGATCATGATCATTGTGAGTTCTGCGGCCGAAAATTCGCGCAGATAGGCGGAGACTTCAATGCTGGCTACGTGACCAAAGACGGTTACCATTGGATCTGTCCAGATTGCTACAACGATTTCAAGGATACGTTTCAATGGATCGTAGGTCCGAGTGTCGATCGTCCAAGTTAGAGAGTCGTGCTGTGGCCTCTCAAGCGACCTGCGGCTCCGCTCCCCATGCCGTTGTCGCAGGAGAACGTCATGTACGGATTGAGCGCCAATGAGAAACTCGATTTCCTCGTCGATCGAAAACTCATTCAGGTATGCATCGGCGAATATCAGGTACAGCTTCATTTTGACGACGACGTGAGCGTATCTTCTGAGGGGCGAGTCTCCATTGATGGGCGAATTCATGATGCCTCGCAGAGCATGAGCGCCCCGTTGGCTGCGCTTCTCGGAGCTACGGTCACTAAAGTGACTAGTCCAGGAAACGACGACTTGGTTGTGAGCTTGTCGAACGGCAGTATTCTGGCGGCGACGCGGAAAGCTGATTGAATTGAGCACTAATGTGAATCTCGATTTCTCCACTCAGAGAATGCGCTTCGGTGCACTGCACGCTGAGTTGGCTACTCGTCGAAGGTGAGCCGCTCGATTTCAGCCTGCATGCTCGCCGGGTCACGCGCGTACGGGAGGATGACGCGCGTGCCGTCGTCGAGCGCGCGGTCGACCCGACCCGAAGCGCGTTTCTGCAGTGCCTCCTCCACCTGCAAGGACGACAGCGGCGAGTAGTGATCACGATACTCCGACGCCAGCACGAAGCGTTTCCCGACGACGGTGAGCACCAGCCAATTGCCGGTAGCGCGGGGCAGCCAGTCCTCGAACTTGGAGTTGCCCGAGTAGATCGTCCGCAACCCCAGCTTCTGGCCGCGATCGATCACCCACTGATAGATCGGCCGATCGCCGACGACGACCAGCGAGCGCACGAGCGGCCGGCCTGCGCCGACGGATAACTCGCGCGCGTCGAACTTGAGGAAGTAGGCGCGGGTCTTGGAAGCGGTGGTTCTGCCCCGGACAGGTCCTCTCTCGACAGAAGCCAAAGCGAGTTTATCAACATCCTGTTAGCGCAGCGTCTTCCACAGATGGAGGATGGCCCGAGCGGCACTGACAGGCAGATGCGCGCATATGTGCTGTCCCAAGATCCAGTACCCTCTCGCGCGTACCCAGGCCGCCTTCCACTTTTGGCTTTGAATCGTCGCCTCGAGCCATTCGGCCTGCATGTCTGCGAGCACGGGATCAAATACGTGTTCGGCCGTCCGACGGCAATACACGAAATGAATCCACACGCGGAGGCGCGAACCAGGAATCTCGCCGATCGCCAGTGCAACTCTATCGCGCAGCCGCCATGCCGACGCGAAGAGCGCGCCGACGACGACGAGCGATCCGCAATAGACAACGACGCGGGACAACTCGACGTGTCGCTCGTCTATGACATCGACTCCGAGAAATGTCGTCGCGAACGCGCACGCCGCCAATCCGAGTATCCATCGGACTCGCCGGAACCGGCGAAACGCAAAACACAGGAAGACCCCGAGTCCACCGGTGGCGGCGCCGTACAGAAAGCCCTCTGGTAAAAACTGACCGTGACTCGTCTCGCGATCGTATGTCATCGCGCCAAGCAGACCGGCGATCGTGAATGCAAGAATGATCGCGGCCATGGCGATTCGCTCGACTATAGACGGTAAGGTTCTGCGAAGAATCACGTTGGCACGCTCCGTCTTCCGCGAAGCAGATATGCCTCTTCTTGAAGGGCGAGTAGCTTTGCGCCGTAGCCAGTCGGTGAATACATTCGTCGGGGCAATCCGGAGTGCGTCGGCCGCGCCTCCTTCTTTGATGTGATCAGCCCCTTCTGCTCCATTCGGTCGAGCGTGACGTAAACCGTGCCTCGCTTCACCAAGCCGTCGGATCGCTCGACGAGCTGCAGTCCGTACGATCCCGGCTCCTCGACGAGGAGCTGCAAGACTACGAATTCGATGTTCGACAGACCATGCATCGTTCACCTGAGTCTTACGTAAAGTAAGACTCATTCTCCCTCGGCGCGCAAGACCACTTGTATCGTCGCGTGATCTGCAACACGTTCCCATCGTGTCGCCTACGATGCTCGACAGCAGCTCCGCCCGGCCGAGGTCGGCGAGATCATCCGACGCAGCGCCGCCGCGAGCGCGCAACGCGAAGACGCCGCGCTCGCGCCGCTCGTCGACTGCTTGATCAGCCCGGGCTGGAGCGCGGGACTGGCGCTCGAGGGCGCCGCCGCGTCGTGGCGTGAGCTCGATCGTCCGGCGGACGGCAGCCGTGGCCTCGTCAGCATCCTCATCGCGCGCGAGCATCGCTACGGCAACCTCGCCGTGTGCGGCTACCTCGTCGACGTCTTCTGCCTCGGCGTCAAGGACACGATCGGGCCACGCACGTTCGCGCCCGACGAGCTGCGCGTGTTCACGCCCGGTTACTTTGGCGCCTACGCCGAGCCGCCGCTGCGCGTGCCCATCGAGCTGGCGCGGAGCCTGGTGCTCGGCGCCGTCGAGTATGCGCGCGGGCTGGGCTTCGAGCCGCACGCCGACTTCGCGCGCGCGCGGCCGCTCCTCGGCGAGACCGCGGGGCCGTCTCCCATCGGCTTCGGCGATCGCGGACGTCCACATTTCATCTCCGGTCCGCGCGACGACGTCGAGCGGATCGTCGCGACGCTGCGCTCGAGCGTCGGCGACGGTCGCTTCGGCTGCACGATCCTCGGCTGATCATGGCCGGCGCGCAGCCGAACGAATGGAAGGTCTTCATCACCGGCCGCGAGGCGCGCTGCGAGGAATGCAAACAGGAGCTCGGCGCGCACGCATGGATCGTCCTCGAAGGTGAGTGTGGAGCGCGCTGCCTCGCGTGCGCCGAGCTCGAGCATCTCGTGTTCCTGCCGTCGGGCGACGCCGCCTTCAGCCGTCGCGCGCGCCGCGGCTCGGCGCTCTCGGCCGTGGTGCTCAAGTGGAGCCGCGCGCGAAAGCAATTCGAGCGACAGGGCCTGCTCGTCGAGCCGCTGGCGCTCGAACGCGCCGAGGCCGAGTGCTTGAGCGACTCCGACGCGCGCGCCCGCCACCGCGAGCGCGCCGCCGAGCTGGACGCGGAGTTCGTCCACCGTTTCGCCGCGCGCGTCCGCGCGCTCTACCCGCGCTGCCCACCCGACCGCGAGCAGGAGATCGCCGAGCACGCGTGCCTCAAATACTCCGGCCGCGTCGGTCGCAGCGCCGCCGCCAAAGCGCTCGACGACGAGGCGATTCACCTCGCGGTGCAGGCGCACGTGCGCCACCGCGAGACCGGCTACGACGCGCTCCTCCAGCGCGCCCTCGATCGCGTCGACGCGCGCGGCGCCGTCCGCGCCGACGTGGAGGCCATCCTCGCCCGATGGCGAAGCGTAGCGTGATAGAAAAGCGCATGGCCAAGACCGTCCATCAGTTGAAGGTCACGCTCCGGACCATCCGGCCCGCGATCTGGCGGCGACTCCAAGTGCGCTCCGAGATCAAGCTCGGCAAGCTGCACCTCGTCCTGCAGGACGCGCTCGGATGGACCAACTCTCACCTCCATCAATTCGTGATCGATGGCGTGCGCTACGGCATGAAGACGGACGACGGCCGCTTCGAAAAAGATCTCCTCGACGAAAATCGCGTCAAGCTGGACGCCGTCGCCGACGAGAAGCAACGCTTCAGCTACGAGTATGATTTCGGCGACGGCTGGGAGCACGAGATCCTCGTCGAGCGCGTGCTTCCCGCGTCGCCGATCGTGCGCTATCCGGTCTGCCTCGCCGGCAAGCGGACCTGCCCGCCGGAGGACTGCGGCGGACCGTACGGCTACCACGACCTGCTCGCCGCCCTCGCCGACAAGAAGCACGAGCGCCACGCGGAGCTTCTCGAGTGGCTCGGCGGCCCCTTCGACGCCGAGCGCTTCGATCTGGACGAAACCAATCGCGCCCTCCACTCGCCGCGCCCTCGCCTCCACGAGTGGGTCAGATCCTGATCTCGAGCGCGCTCACTTACAAACGGACTTACGAGAACCAAAACAAAACGGCCAACCTCGTAGGAGGTTGACCGTTTCATTTGCGGGGTGGGCGGGACTCGAATTCGTGGAGTACGGGGCCCGGCACGGCACTCCCCCTTCGCCACGCGCGCCCCGCCGCCGCCGTCGCATTCGCGCCCGTTCGCGCCCGTTCGCGTCCTTCCGCACACCCGACATTTTTCGCCCGCCCGTTTGCGGCGCACACGCGCGATGCCACGCAACCGTGCGCGATCGGCTCGCCGAATGCCAGTTACAACGACTTACAGACGCCCGTCGACGACGGCTCTTCCCGCACAACTACCAGAGCGGCCCGTGATTACTTCCGCGCGCCGATCGCGGTCAGTAGATCGATTCCGAGGAATCGGAGCCAGCGGTCGAGTAGTGCACGTCTCCACTGTCGCGAAAGTGCACCGTGTGCGATGGAATCGCCGCGTGGCAGTTACGATCAGTTACTGACTTCCAGACTCGCAAATTGCTCGCCTGCGCCGCGCTCGATGCCCGACAACCGCAGCCGTGCGCGGTCGACTCAAGGCTCTCGCTTACCAGCATCTCGACGCGAGCTATCCGTCGTCGTCGTCATCGGACGTTGGAACGTGCGGAGGCAATTGGCGGCGAATGTCGTTAACGGGCGACGAGGCTGACCCAAGGCGACGCCGGTTTGCCTCATCAAGCACCTTGAGAATCCGTTCGCGTTTGTCCTTCTTCGACAGGAACGGAGTATTCGCGATGCGCGCGACCTCCTGCGCAGGCGACGCCGAGCTCTTTGACGTCGGGAGCGATTGGATTATGGTCGCGCGATGAGCTGGCTGTCGACGGTGTACACGGTGTCCGGTGCCGTTCACGTACACGCACGCGGTGGTCACCCGCTTCCGTGACGCTCAGAGACCGCTGGCGGTGGTCGTCGTTCCCGAGCCGCTCAGCGCGAAGGTCCCCATCGCCTTCATCGAAGTGGCGGCCTCGTTGTCGGGAGCCATCGGCACATCGCTGAAGCTGATGGCGACCGACACGCCCGAGACCGGATCGACGTGCACGCTGCCGCCCGTCGAGACCCATGAAACCGATCGTCCCATTCGGCTGAGTGGTCCCGCACGCGCACAGAAAGATCGCCGCCAAAGTCACGCCACGCACCATGACGGCGACTTTAGCATCCCCGCCTGCCGCGGAAAAGCCGGCGCCCGGCGTGGCCTGCGGCATTTTGCCGCAGCGTGCGGATTCTGCATTGACTTGGTTTGAAGTGTTTTGATATGGTGGCCGTCCGGCATTGACACGGCTTTACAAACCGATGAATGCCGAGGGGGCAATATGATCATTAATGGTCGAGGTGTGCGCGGGCTCGGCGTCGTGCTGCTGCTGGCGGGGCTTTCGTCGACGGCAAACGCGTGGCAGCAGACGGCGCAGGACAGGCAGGATCTGCAATACGTGCGCGACCTGCACCTGAAGAGCAAGCACCGCAGCCATTCGCGCACGCTCGATTTGTCCGACCCGATTCAATATCGACATTTCATGTCGCAAATAGCCGCGGCCGGTTATACCGCCGCGCGCTATCCGCAGCTTTTCAAATCGATTGAAGAGACCCATCAAACGCACCTGGCCGCGCGCAAAGCCGGCAAGACGATGGTGAGCGATCCGCCGTCGTGCCCGCAGGACCAGGTCTGTCCCGTCAATACGTTCACCAACTTCGGCGCGCCGGTCACCAATCCGATGGCGTTCGGCGTCGAGGTGCTCACCTCGATCCCCGGCACCCCTTACATCGCGCTCAACTCCATCGGCCTCTACGATCAGAACGGCACCGTCTTCGCCGGCCCGCAGCCGATGGAGCAGCTCAACACCGGCTACGACGTCGACAACGCGCTCCCCGGCACTGCGCCGGCGGGCACCACCATGGTGCAGGCGCAGGGCGTCTGGTACTACCAGCCGCAGACCGGCGGCGGCGTGCCCGGCTCGTTCTACGCCGCCGAGGGGCCGGGCCAGGATCCCACCATCACCAATCAGCAGCCGTACAACGTCACCGGCAACCCGCAGATCGTCATCTGCGTGACGCGCACGACGCCCAACTGCGACTATGTCTATGCCGCCAGCGGGGGACAGTTCATCGTCACCTTCCCGCTGCAAGGCAACGTCACCTATCCCAACCCGATCGCCGTCGACGGCACGGGCAAGCCGCTCAACGGCATCTACAGCGTCACCATCTCGTCGCCGACGTCGGGACAGGGCGGCGGCTGCACGCCGCTGCCGATCAATCAAACGTTCGCCAACTACCTCACCGTCAACAACAACGTAGTGAGCTGGAACGTCAACCCGGCGACGTTCGGCGTAGCGTCGCCCTGCTTCCCGTCGAACACCACCGTCATCTACGACCTGATGATGACCGTCTACGACACCAACAACACGCCGTGGATCATCACGGTCACGAGCGAGCAGGGCGCGCCGCAATCGGACACGCTGCGCATCCTGCCGACGGTGGTGCAGTATGGCTGCATGGCCGAGGGCACGCTGGTGACCATGGCCGACGAGACCAGGCTGCCGATCGAGAAGGTGCGGATTGGCGACCAGGTGCGCTCGAACGCCGACCGCATGCCGCTCACCGTCTTCAACTACACCAAGGGTTACGAGAAGCCGCCGATGTACGCGCTCACCACCGAGAACAAGCGCACGCTCCTGCTCACGCACTCGCACCCGGTGATGACCAATCGCGGCTTCGTCACGGCGGAGAATCTGAAAGTCGGCGACGTGCTCCACACCGACGGCGGGCACGCCAAGCTCGTCAAGATCGAGCGCAAGCAGTACGACGGCAACGTGTGGAACCTCGACGTGGGCACGCCGCGCGACCGCGTGCGCGTCACCGACACCAACACGACGTTCTACGCCAACGGCGTGCTGGTGGGCGATCGGCAGATCCAGGGGCGAATGGAGCGCGCCGATCGCGAGCGGCCCGAGAACGTGCTGAAGGGGCTCGACAAGAAGTGGCTCGTCGACTTCAAGAGCGCAGAGGAGGATCGGCTGGCCCGCGAACGGGGGCGGTGAGCCGTGGCGGTTCCGCAGATCGTCCAGCTTCATTATCAGGACGGCGTCATCGACTTGAAATGGGTGATGCAAGGCATCACGCCGACGACGCCGTTCCAGATCACGATCACCGATACCACGACGGGCCAGTCGACGAATTATCCCGCGACCGGATTCGCCGCCCGGATCACGCAGCAGCTCGCCGTCGCAGACGCGTGGCAGGCGACGGTGGCGGAGAACTCGGGCGGGCTCGGGCCGCCCAGCGCCGCGGTCCCGATCATCACCGTCTCGCCGCAGGTGACGCTGGTGCAGAACACCGGCGCCGGCCTGTACCTGACGTGGAACACCGTCGGCACGTACACCACGTACTCGGCGGTGCTGCAGGATCTCGGTCAGAAGACGCAGAGCCAGTCGGTCACCGGCACGAGCTGCACCTTCGACGGCGCGCTTCAGCCGGGCCACCAGTACCAGACCGGCGTCGCGGCGCAGACCACCGATCGCGTCTCGACCGGGCCGCTCGCGCAAGTGTACGTGCCGATCCTCGCCGCGCCGACGGTGACGCTGGTGCAGAACACCGGCACCGGGCTCCTCTTGCGCTGGCAAGCGGTCGGCTCGTACACGAAATATCCGTGCACGCTGCAGGCGCAGGGCGGGCAGCCGACGACGCAGGTCGCGACCGGGATTCAGTACACGTTCGCGGGCGCGCTCACGGCGGCGTCGTACCAGACGTGGGTCGCGGCGCAATCGGACGACGGAGTTTTGGTCGGCCCGCCGAGCATGGTCTACGCGCCCATCCTGCAAGCGCCGGCGATGACCACGGTCGAGAACACCGGCGCGGGGCTGAAGCTCGCGTGGCAGCAAGTCGGCAGCTATGGGCGCTACGTGGCGGTGTTGCAGCAGCTCGGGCACCAGTCGCAGACGCAAGAGGTGAGCGGGCTCACCTGGACCTTCGACGGCACGCTCAGCGGCGCGGGCTACAGCACCGACGTCTCGGCGCAGTCGAATGACGGCGTGCTCATCGGGCCGCCGAGCGCGGTGTATGCGCCGATCCTGGCGACACCGTCGTGGACCGAGCTCGATTACGTCACCGGCACGCTGGCGGCGACGTGGCAGCAGGTGACCGATCCGAGCGTGACCGGCTACGTCGTGCAGGTGACGCCGGCGGGCGGCTCGCCGTCGCCGTACCCGGCCGGGAACGTCGACCACCTCGACATCTCCACCACGCTCACGCCGGCGAACTACGCGGTGGTGGTACGCGCCACGAACGGGATCGTGCTCGGGCCGTGGTCGGCGCCGCTCGTGCCGCTGACCGCGCCGCCGGCGGCGATGTCGCTCGGCTTCGACGGCACGCATCTGCGCGCGAGCTGGCAACCGTCGGGACAGAGCGGCGTGACCGGCTACGTGGTGCAGCTCCTCGCCGACGGGCAGGTCAGCGAGACGCTCACGCCGAGCGCGCCGCCGCAGCCGTTCGTCTCCGGTTTGACGACGGCGATCGTGTACACGTCGCAGGCGCGCTCCGTCGGCGCGAAGGTGAAAGGGCCGTGGTGCGCGCCGGCGACCGGGCCGTATCTCGCCGGGCTGACGTACACGTTCGACGGGTTCGGGCGCCTGCGCGCGGTGGCGTGGACCGGCGCGCAGACGCAGAGCTACGCCGTCGACGTCGCGGGCAACATCCAGTCGGTGACGTTCGCGCCGACGGCGGGCGGCGAATGAGCCCGCTCGATCCGCCGCCCGCGCCCACGCTGACGCTCGGCTACTCGAGCGCCATGAGCGCGCCCGATCCGGTGCTGCTGCTGGGCGCGGACGGCGGCGCGGTGACGCAGGCGTCGGTGGCCAACTTTCCGACGGGAGGGCTCACCTTCTCATGCTGGCTCAACACCACGGCGGCCGCGGCGGGCGTGGTGCTCGTCAGCTACGACTCCGGCTCGGCGGCGAATCGTTTTTGGATCAAGACGCCGGGCAATTTGCAGATCGGCGTCGGGCCGAACGCGACGCCGTCGACGGGCGTGTCGTTCGCCGACGGCAACTGGCACCAGCTCGCGGTCACGCTTCAGCCGCTCGGCGCGAGCTACGCGTGCACTGTGTATCGCGACGGCGTGGCGTGTTGGTCGGCGTTGGGCGCGTTCGCCGTCGGCGCCGGGCTGGAGAGCGGCGGCGCGTTCGTGCTCGGACAGGGCGTGAGCGGCGAGCCGCCGTTCGTCGGTTCGCTCGCCGAAGCGCGGCTGCTCGACGTGGTGCAGTCGCCGGCGCAGGTGGCGACCGCGATGCAGACGCGGCTGTCGCCGCAGGATCCGACGGCGGTGATCGTCTGGGCGCTGACGTCGGCGGCCACCAGCGGCACGCTCTCGGGCGCGTACAGCTTTCCGGCGGCGCAGCTCGCGTTCCGCACCAGCCGCGTGCTCACCGCCAATTGGACCGCGACGTCGGGTCTCACCTACGACCTGCAATGGGACTCGAGCGACCGCGCGTACCACCCGCTGATCACCGGGCTCGGCGCCACGCCGCCGCCGCCGCCGCTGACGCTGACCTCGCCGACGGTGGCGCTGACCTACGGCGCGGTGGTGCGCGCGGTGTCGTCGACCAGCGGGCCGGGCCCGTGGAGCGCGCGCGCCACCGCCGCCACGCTCGACCTCGCGCCGTTCGCCGGCGCGTTTTCGCAGACGGGCAACACGATCGCGTTCGCCGGCCCCGCGATCGATCAAGCGCAGGCGTACGCGCTGACGCTCACCAGCGGCGGCTCGTCGACCACCACGCCGCTCGCCGGTCCGAGCGCGGACCTCACGCAGCAGGTGACCGGCGCGAGCGCGTACACGTTCGCCGTGGCCGCCGTGGCGCTGAACGCCACCAGCCCGGCGAACGCGATCGTCCCCGTCACCGCGCCGGTCAATCCGTCTTTCATCTATGACTGGGCGACCGGCGCGGGCACGCTGCGCGCGTCGTGGTCGAGCGGCGACTCCGCCTCGAACCGCTTCCTTTCGGTCACGCAAGGCAGCACCTCCGTCGCCGCGCCGCTCTTGCCGGCGGCCACGCTCTCGTACGACGTCGCCGCCGGCGTCACCGTCGGCGACACGTACAGCGCCGAGGTGCGCGCGCTCGCCTCCGGCTCGATCGGCGCGTGGTCGCCGGCGATGACCGTGATCGTCCACCAGCTCGTCGCGCCGTCGATCACCAGCGTCACCGGCGACGCCACCGCGCACACCATCACCGTCGACTTCACCGCCGTCGCCGGCCCCACCGGCCAGTCGTTCGTCGCCGAGCTGTGGAACGGCGACCAGTCGCAGCAGATCGGCCTGCCCGTGAGCGTGGGCCAGTCGCCGGCGGTGTTCAACAACCAGGCGATCACCACCGGCAACACGTACTCGGTGCGCGTGCGCACCACCGCCGATAACTCCTACGGCCGCTGGACCGCGTGGGGCTCGATCACCATCGGCGGCGTCCCCAAGGTCACCAACGTCGCCGCGCGCTGCGACAACACGTCGTGGGACGTGGCGGTGAGCTGGGATCCGATCCCGAGCAGCTTCACCAACCGGCAGTACGTCGTCAGCATCACCGGCACGGGCGTGAGCTACTCGTCGCCGCAGACCGCCGCGACCAGCCTGACGCTCACGAAATCGCAGACCAACGTGCAGAGCGGCCAGACCTACGCCGTCACCGTCACGGCGTATGCGAGCGGCTACTCGCCGGGGCTGCCGAGCGACGCGGTGAACGTGACCATCGGCAGTTGCGGCGGACCCTACACGCCGACGGGCGGCGGCGACCCGGTCGATCTCACGCGCGGCGGGTTCATGTACGCCAATCCCGATCTCGTGGTCGGCTCGCTCGTGCCGCTGCGCTTCGTCACGTATTACGGCGCCAGCGTGCCGACTCCGTCGGAGAATCCGCTCTACACCGGCAAGCCGCTCGGCAACCGCTGGAACCACAGCTACAACACGCGCCTCGCGCGCGACTCCGCCGGCGCCACGATGTACGTCATCTGGGGCAGCTTCTCCGTCGAGTCGTTCTCGATTCCGTCGTCGGTGATCGGCGCCTATCCCAACACCGGTGGCAGCGCCGGCTCGTCGCTCGTCCTCGGCACCGATCTGATCTTCACGCTCACCGTCTCCGATCGCACCGTCTACCGCTTCGACTCGAACGGCAACCTGCTCACCATCACCGATCGCATCGGCCACCAGACGGCGCTCGCGTACTCGGGCGGCCAGCTCTCGACGGTCACCGACGTCGCGACCGGCCACGCGCTCTCGCTCAGGTACACGGGCGATTACCTGCACAGCGTCACCGACGACTTGGGGCGCAGCATCTCGTTCGGCTACGACGGCGCCGATCTCGCGTCGGTGACCGACGTGATGGGCCACGCGAGGACCTTCCACTACGTCGGCGCGTCGTTGATGGAGTCGTTCGTCGATCAGCGCGGCAACACCGCCGTCAAGAACACGTACACCACCGGCCAGGTCACGTTTCAGCAGGATGCGCGCGCGCTGGCGGCCGGCCAGTCGTACGGCTCCACGTTCAGCTACGTCCCCGGCACGCTCGACGGCGCGAGCATCGTGACCACGACGCTGGTCGATCGCGCGGGCCACACCGTGCGCTACGTGTGCCTCGCCTCGACCGGCGTCAACTTGAGCGCCGACTACGATCTCGGCAGCGGCAACGCGCAGATCGAGAACCGCACGTTCGACGGCTACGCCAATCTATTGAGCGAAACGATCTACGTCGGCCCGCGCAGCGGCTACAGCGCCGGGCTCGGCAACACCACGAGCTACACCTACGACGGCAACGGCAACGTCTTGACGGTGACGGTCCCGCTCGGCGGCGGCAATGCGCAAGTCACCACCAACGTCTATGACGGCAACAGCAATCTACTGACCAGTACCTTCTATGAAGGACTCTTGTCCGAATACGCGCCTAATCTCGGCAACGTCACAACCTTCCACTACAACACGGACAACACCACTCAGAAGATCACCGATCCCGTCGGCCAGGTGACGTCGTTCGTCTATGAGCCGGGAACGGTGGCGGGGCTCATCAAGACCTGGTCGGACGAGCTCGGTAACGACTTTCAATGCGATTACCAAAACACGTATCTACACACGGTCACCAATCCCTTTGGCGAGAAGTTGATTGGTACGTGGGATTCCGTCGGCCGACCTTCGCAAGTGCAATACGTCGCCGCCGACGGCACCACGGTATTGATGACGACTTTGACGACGTATTGGGACAACTCGCTCACAAAGAGTTTTGCCACCTGGTACAAAGATCAAGCACAGAGCGCACAGTGGGTTCGTCAATATACTTATGACAACAACGGCAATCCCTATCAGTTCACCGACGAGCTGAATAACGTCGTTACCTATACGAACGACGCGAACAACCTGGTTACCCAGATCGCGCAACCTCAGTATCGTCAGTCGATCCGCACGACGCAGCTCGGATACGACCGCGACGATTTTCTAAACTCGCGCGTTTACTCCGCGACGGTGAGCGAGAGCTTCACCAGCGACATGCTCGGCCGACGGCTCAGCTTCACGGACGCCAATCTGAACCTCTATGGCTACTCGAAGGCGATGGTGCTGCCGACTCCGCCGACGCCGCCGTTCAACACGCGCGCCACTACCACCTGGCCGGCGCTGGCGTCGGCGCCGGGCACGACGTACACCGATCAAGTCACCACCGATCCCGCGGGACGCGTGGTGCGCGCGGTCGATCGCGCGGGCAACGTCACCGACGTCGCGTACACCACGCAGCGCGATCCGCAGACGCACCAGATCACCACCACCGTCACCGTCACGCTGCCGCCGGCCAAGGACGGCACGCGCTACACCACCGTCGCGGTCTACGATCCCGCCGGCCGCCTGATCTCGTTCACCGACGAGAACGGCCACGGCACCACCTACGCGTACTCGATCGGCACCGATCCGGTGAGCAGCACCAAGACGCGCGTGATCACCGCGACCGATCCGCTCGGCAACCAGCGCGTCACCATCATCGACGCGCTCGGGCGCGTGCTCGGCGGCTCGATGGGCGGCGGCGCGTTGGTGCGATCGTTCGCGTTCACCTACGACGTGCTCGGCCGCGTCACCAGCGCCACCGAGACGCAAGGCACGAGCTCGAGCGTCACCAGCTACTCCTACGCCTACGACGCGGCGAGCAACTGCCTCGCGGCGACGATCGGGCGCGCGGGCGATCCGGCGGCCGGCGCGACGGTGCAGTACTACGACGCCAAACGCCAGTTCGTGAAAGAGGTCGATCCGTTCGCCAACGCCAGCTCGCGCACGTACACGCCGTGGGGCGCGCTCGCCAGCTTCACCAACGGGCGCAACCAGACGTTCACCTATTACTTCGATGCCGCCGGGCGCTTGCAGCAGACCACGCAGCCCGACCAGACCAACGTCATCCACACGCTCGACGGCGACGGCAACCGCCTCACCACGAAGCTCGGCACCGCCGCCGGCATCACGCGCACCTTCGACGAGTGGAGCCGTCTGCTCACGCGCACCGACCCGACCACCGGCCAGGTCGGTTACGCGTACTGGCCGATCGATCGCTTGAAGACGCTCACGTACACCGACGGCAAACAGGTCGGCTACGCCATCGACGGGCTGGGGCGCCTCGACACGGTCACCGACTGGGCGCAGCGGCAGACCGTCTATGGATATCGTCCGTCGGGCGAGGTCAACGCCGTGAGCTACGCCAACGGCGCGGCGACCTCGATCGCCTACGACAACGCCGGGCGCGCCTCCGGCTTCACGCACACCGCCGGCGGATTGATCGTCGCGCAGCTCACCGGCACGCTCGACGCGCTCGGACAGCTCCAAACGAGCGCTGCGATCTTGCCGCTGCCGCCCGCGTTCCCGGCGGCGGGGCAGTCGTTCACCTACGACGCGGGCAACCGCATCGACACCGCCGACGGCGTCACCTTCGCCTACGACGGCGACGGCGACTACACCGGCGCGCAGGGCCAGCCGGCGGTGCTCGGCTACGACGCCTACGGACGCGTCACCGCGGTGAGCCAGGCGCACAGCGACGCGTACGTCTACGACCTCGACGGGCTGCGCACGCAGGCGACGCTGAACACCAGCGGCTACTTCTTCGTGCACGACGTGGCCGGGTGGCAGAGCCCGCAGGTGGAGCGCGGCGATCCGCGGCGAGCGGTGGTCGGCGCCGAGCTCGACCGGACGCTGCTCGGCGCGGCCACGCGGTCGCCGGTGCTGGCGCGCTCGGGACTGATGTCGCTCGCCGACGCGATCGATCGCGTGCTCGAGGTGCGCGACGGCACGCAACAGATCCTGAGCCGCTGCGTGCACGGCGTCGGGCTGATCGGGCAAGAGGACGCCGACGGCACCTATCGCGTGTTCCACGGCGATCTCGCCGGCAACGTCGTCGCGCTCACCGGCGCGGGCGGCGCGATGGGCGGCGCGCTGAACTACGATCCCTACGGGCAGTCGCTGGGACAATCGGGCGCGCCGGCGCCGTGGTTCCGGCAGGGCGGAATCTACGGCGCGCTCGACGACGGCAACGGCTTCGTCTTCATGCGCGCGCGCAGCTACGCGCCACGGCAGTTGCGCTTCGTGCAGCCGGACTTTTTGCTGGGCACGCCGTTCAGCCCGCAGACGCTCAACCGCTACGCGTACGCGACCGGCAATCCGCTGCAGGGCGTGGATCCGCTCGGGCTCGACACCTGGAAGATCGTCGGCGGGATCCTCGGCGGCCTGTTCGGCGCGGCGGTGGTCTACGGGCTGTGGAGGAGCGGCGCGCTCGGGGCCGCGTGGGGCTGGTTCAGCGGATTGTTCGGCGGCGGCGGACCGCCGGGTGGCGGCGGACCCGGACCGGGCGGCGGACCGGGTAACGGAGGCGGACCGCGGGGCGGTGACAGCGGCAGCGATAGCGGCAGCGACAGCGGCAGCGACGGCAATTCTCCACCGCCGGGCGACAACGTGCCGCTGATCCGCGGTGCCAGCACGCTCACCCGCCGCGTTCCGTTCTCGCTGCGCGGCAGCAGCAGCGCCGGCGGGAACAGCATCGAGCTCACGAACGTGGTCAGCCGCATCGGCGTGATCGTCAACACGTAGCGGGAGAGGCGAGCCAATGTTGACGATCAACGATCTCGGCCGGGTCGACTCGCTCACGGGGCAGGCCACGCTCTCCGTCGACCTCGCCACGCTCGCGGGGCGGCAGGGCCTCGACCTCACGCTGAGCGCGTCGTACTCGAGCGCGTCGCTCGAGAACGCGTGCGCCTGGAACCAGGCGCTGCCGACGGGCGTGCTCGGGCTCGGCTGGACGCTGCCGATCGATCGCATCTTCGCCGTCGTCGGCCGGTCGGCGGCGCCCGACGACCTCGAGCTGTACGCGTCGATCGGCGCGCTCTACTCGCGGCTGTGGCGCACCGGCACCGCGAGCGACGGCGCGTGGCTCTACGCGCTCGAGAACTACGCGTTCTGGCAGATCCGCTATTACCCCGGCACCGAGCGCTGGACCGTGATCGACGAGGACGGCGTGACGCGCACGTTCGGCGACGCGGCGAGCGGCCGCGACACCGTCGTGTGGTCGGTGGCGTGGAGCGGCTGGTTCGGCGCGTCCGCGCAGCTCGGCGGACAAGCGCGGTTCGCCAGCGCGTGGCTGCTCAGCCAGGCGAGCGATCGCTTCGGCGACGCCGTCACGTACTACTACGACGCCGTCGAGCAGTCGGTGGGCGCGGCCGGCGGCGCGCGCTACACGCAGGCGAGCTACCTCGCGCGCGTCATCGGCGTCGACGGCTCGCAGGCGGTCTTCACCTACGCGGACAAGACGGCGGCCGAGTACCAGGATCCGCACACCCATCCGCCGCCGCCGAACGCGTGGCAGGACGCGTTCGAGACCAGGTACCTCGCGTCCGTCGCCAGCTACGCGCCCGACGGCACGGCGCGCGCCGGGCGCACGTTCGGCTACGCGCTGCTCGCGAGCGGCACGCTCACCAAGCGGCTGCTCACGTCGGTGACCGAGACCTCGGCCTCGACGGGCTCGCCGCCGCCGGCGCGCTTCACCTATTGGGGTCAGCAGCAGAGCGACGGCGTGAGCGCGGCCAACGTCTACAACGCGGCCAACCACGCGCTCTACGGCGCGCTGAACCAGGTCACGCTCACCGACGGCGGCACCGTCTCGTATCAATATTCGCCGTCGACGTTGCAATACAGCGATCGCGCGCCGGTGGTGACGCCGCCGTCGGGCTCGCTCACGTACTCGAAGCCGCGCTTCGCGTTCGCCGGCGACTACGTGCTCGCGGTCTGGCTCGGCAGCGACGGCGCGGCGTGGATCAAGAGCTACACCTGGCAAGGGCGCTTCATCGCGACGACGGTCGGCAGCTTCGCGCTGTCGAGCCCGGGCGATTACGACACGCTCGTGATCGAAGCGGCCAACGACACGTTCGCGCTCTTCGGCGGCGGCAAGCTGCAACTGTTCCAGGCGGACGCGACGCGCTTCGGCCAGTGGATCGCGTCGTCGGTGCTCACGCCCGCGCTCGGGACGGGCGAGGCCGGGCTGCTCGCCGTCGGCGACGGCTTCGGTGCGGTGCTCGGCGCGACCGGCGGCAGCTTGTATCGCTGGCGCTTCGTCGCGGGCGCGTGGGCGGCCGACACGGCGCTGCCGCTCGGCGGCGGGACCGGCGCGGTCTACGCGATCGGCGCCGAGAAGCGCGCGCTCGTGGCGACCGCGGCGGCGAGCGACGGCACCGTCACCGCGTTCGTCTTTCGCGCGAGCGCCGACGGCAGCACGTGGCAGCAGGGCCAGGCGGCGGCCGCCTTCGGCGGAGTGCCGCTCACGCAAGCGGCGCTCGCCGTCGGCGAGACGTTCGCCGCGTTCCAGGGCAGCGCGCCCGTCGCCGGCCAACTGGTCGTGACGTACGGCGCGCTGTGGTGGGACGCGTCGCTCTCCATCGACAGCGTGGCGTGGCCGCGGCGCACGATCGCATCGGGCGCGACGCCGGCGCCGACGCTCGTGCACGGGAGCGCGGTCGCGATCGGCGCGTGGGTCTATCGCTTCGACGGCGTCGAGTGGACCGCGTTCAACACCGCGTCCATCACGTATCCGAACCAGCAGTCGGCGATCGTCGCGCCGGGCGCCGACGTGGTCGCGCGCCGGGTCACCACCAGCGGAACGCCCGCGTACGTCTACGACACGATCACCTACGATCCGCAAACCGGCCAGTGGTCGGTTCCCGCCGGCCTCTCGCAATCGTCGTCGAGCGCCGCGATCGCGGTGACCGCCGCGCGCGGCGGCACGACCAGCGACTACGCCGTCTTCATGAACGCCGTCTACTACCGCGCCGCCGGCGGAACGTGGAGCTCGATCGGCGCGCTCGCCGGCACGCTCTCCGCCGCCGACGCCGCGACCGTGCAGCTCGTCGGCTCGAGCTACGTCGTGTATCAGCAGAACACCGGTCAAGCGAACGTGCAGACCGTGGTCTATCTGCTCGGCAACGGCGCGCTCGCGGCCGGACCGCTCACGCTCGCCGGCGAGAGCGTGGTGAACGGCACCGCGCCGCTCGACACGCTCGTCGGCAGGAACGCGTTCGTCAGCTTCACCGGCACGTACGGCGCGCAGGGATCGACGCTCAAGCTGCACCGCCCGCTGCGGGGCGACGTCGCGAGCACGCAAGTCGGCTACGCGGTCTCGCTGGTCACGGCCGACAACGGCTTCAGCGGCACGACCGGCGTGAACGCGACCGTGCCGACGTCCTACGCGTTCGGCGGCACCGGCGCGACCATCGATCGCGACGGCTGGCTGCCGATGTTCAACACCTCGACGCAGGCGCGCGGCTCGACGGACGGGAGCACGCCGAACGGTAGCACGCTCACCGCGGTCTTCAACGGGCTCGCGCCCTCCGAGCCGCCCGCGCTCGCCTATCCGACGGGCGCGAACACCAACGCGGCGACCTGGTACAGCGCGAGCGCCGGCCTCGTCTACATCGTGCAGCTCGCCGATCAAGCGGGCACGAACATCGGCGGCTCGACGTCGTATTGGTGGGTCACCACCGCGGCGCCCGGCGCGGGACAGAGCGGCTACGCGCGCGCGCTCGAGATCGACGAGACGAGCGACGGCGTCACGCGCACCACCGCGCAGACGTTCGCCGCCGAGACCGGGCTGATCACCTCGGTCACGCGCAGCAACTACACCAGCGACGCGATGACCGCCGGCGCGTCGCAGCAGCTCGGCGAGTCGTACCGCTACTTCTGGGAGATCTACGATCCGACGCGCGCGCTCAACCTGCTCACGCCGATGATTCAAGTCAGCATGCAGTCGGTGACGGGCACCAATCCCGCGGTGGTGACGTCGATCGACGTGCAGACGTGGCGCGGCGACTGGGGCTTCGGCGCGGGACAGTGGGCGCCGAACAAGGCGTGGCAGGCGCTCTCGGGATCGCCGCCGGCGTTCAACAGTTGGCAGCCGAGCGATCCCGATCCGACGAGCGGCTGGCGATTGAGCCAGCGCATCGTCACGCGCAACCCGCACGGGTTCACCATCGACGCCGTCGACGGGATCGGGCGCCACACGTCGATCGGCTACGACGCGAGCGGCACGTACGTGGTCGCGAGCGCGGACAACGCGGCGGCCACGGGCGATCTCTGGACGTGGTACGGCTGCGAGCCCTACGAGACGACGCAAGGCTGGGGCTCGAGCGATCCCGGCAAGACCATCCTCGACTACGTCACCACCGCCGACTTCCACACCGGCTCGCGCTCGCTCGCGCTGCCGGCGATGCCGGCGTCGCCGGCGGGGCCGATGCGCGTCTTTCAGCCGTCGGAGCAAACGCGCCGCTACCTGTTCTCGTGCTGGGCGCGCACGCCGCCGGGCTTCGCGCCGGCGAGCGGACTGGCGCAGCTCACCCTCGCGTTCTTCAATCCGGCGAACGGACAATCGGTGGGCACGCCGATCGTCGTCAATCTCTCTCCGGCGGCGACGGTCGGCCGGTGGAGCTATTTCCCGACGATGATCGATCTGCCGGCGCGCGTGCAGGCGAGCGGGCTCGCGGCGCTCGGCATGACCGCCACCGCCACCAACGCGAACTCGACCAGCGTCTGTTACCTCGACGAGCTGCGCTTCATGCCGCTCGACGCGAGCTTCGCCGCCAATGTCTACGACGGCCACTGGCTGCGCACCGCGACCATCGACGCCAACGGCCAGCCGCAGCAGCTCGTCTATGACGGGTTCGAGCGGCCGTTCATCGGCGTCGGCCCGCTCGGCCGCATCGACTGGCTGCAGGCCGTCTCGTACTCGCGCGCGCTCTCGTCGAGCGACGCGTTCCTGCCCGAGTTTCCCAACAGCACGCTCAGCCTGCGCACGACGGCCGCCAGCCTCTACTACGATTTTCACGACGCCAACCTCGGCGATTGGATCTTCACCGACTCCGCCAACTGGAACGCCACGGGAGGCGCGCTCAACTACGCCGGCACGGGCACCGGGCCGCTCGGCGCGACCGCGTTGTACAACCCGGTCGCGTACACCAGCTTCGCCGCGCGCATCGAGGTGAGCGTGCCGTCGTGGCCCGCGAGCGGCGGCGGCGTGGCGCTCGGCAACGGCGATCTGTTCATGCGCTGGAACCAGCCGTCGTCGGCGTGGCAGCTCGTGCGCTTGCAGTCGGGGACGGTCTCGGTGCTGCTCACCAACTCGGCGACGCCGTTCGGGCGCAACTGGGTGTTCAACATCGTCGACGGGCTGGTGACGTGCTGGTGCGACGGCGCGCCGCTGTTCGCCTACCAGTCGACGGCGCCGAGCCCGCCGCCGGCGAACTACGGCAAGGTCACGCTGGCGACGGCGCAGCCGTCGTCGTTCGACAACCTGGCGCTGCTCGACTCGCCGCAGGTCGCGGTGCAGTTCGCCGACGGGCTGGGCCGCCCGCTGCAAGGGCTGTCGCTCGAAGGCTACGAGCCGTCCGGCGGCGCGCCGTTTCCCAGCCAGTCGATCGTGCTCGGCAGCGGCGTGCTGCTCGATGCGCTCGGGCGCCCGTACGTCGAGCGCAGCAGCATGACGGCGCCGATCAAGAACCAGACGCTCGGCTCGACCCAGCTCATCGACGGCAATCAGGCCACCTACCTCACCGACGCCGGCGGCGACGCGCTGACCATCGCGCAGTTCCTCGCCGGACAGGGCGGCGCGTACAACTTCGCGCAGCGCAGCTACGAGACGACGCCGCTCGAGCGCCCGCTCACCGTGATCGCGCCGCGCGCCACGACGGCGGCCGCGGCCAACTTCACCACGCAGCTCGCGTACGGCTGCACGAGCACCGTCGGCGCGTTGCCGGGCCCCGGCCCCGGACACTATCGCGCGCAATCGACCACGGCCGTGCAAGCGGTCGACTCGGGCGGCGCCGCGCGCAAGGTGGTCTCGAGCGTGACGCGCGACCTGACGGGAAAGGAGCTGATGCGCCTCTCGGGTCCCGTCGCCGGACCCTACCGTCAGATCGCCTTCCTCTACGACGACGCGCAGCGGCTGTCGACCGTGCTGCAGCCGAACTATTTCGCGCCGCCCGATCCGACGACCAAGAGCTCGTGGATGGAGAGCTACGCGTGGAACTTCGTCGGCACGCTCGCGTCGCAGCAGACGCCCGACGCGGGGCTCACGCAGTTCGTCTATGACAGCGCCGATCGCTCGCGCTTCTCGATGGACGCGACCGGCAGCGGGCTGTCGCCGCAGCGCCTGCAGTACGTCAAGTACGACGCGCTCGATCGCATCGTCGAGACCGGCACGATTCAAGACTCGCGCTACGCGTGGGGCGGCGCCGCGCTGCTCGCCAAGCTCGACGTGGCGGCGTTCCCGATCGTCGATCCCGCGCGCTCGACCGATCCGAACTACGCCGCCGGCTCGTGGCGCAAGCAGTTCGTCTACGACACCGACGGCGCCGCGGCGACGCCGTACCTCGTCGGCCGCGTCTGGCGCGCGAGCATCAACCAGAACGGCACGAGCGCCGCCGACACCGAGACGTACAGCTACGACGCCTACGGCAACGTCGCCGGCAAGGCGGTGTCGATGCCGGCCGCGAGCCCGGCCGTGTCGTGCAGCGTCGGCTTCACCTACGACGGAATGGATCAGCTCGCGACCATCGCGTATCCGGCGCTCGACTCGCACGCGCCGGCGGTCGCGCGATCGTACGATCGCCTCGGGCGCCTGGCCGCCGTCGGGCATCCCGATCCGAGCGGCGGCGTGGTAGACCCGAGCAATCCGCCGCCGGCGCCGGCGCGCTACTACGCCGAGTACGACTACGACTATTTCGGGCGCATCACCACCGCCTCGTTGAACAACGGCGCGGGACAGACGCCGATCGCGCGCACGTTCCAATACGACGGCAGCGGACTGTGCACGTCGATCGCCGACGGTTACTTCAGCGAGACGGTCGATTACAACGGCGGCGGCGGCGCCAACGGCTGGAGATACTACGACGGCCAGGCGGCCGCGGTGTCGTCGGCGTTCGCCGCGCGCCAGGGATTCACGCCGCCGGCGCCGCTCACGACGCAGTATCAATACGACAGCGCGTCCCGATTGCAGCTCGCGGTGAGCTCGCTCGGCGACGGGCAAACGATCGATCTGTCGGGCGCCGGCGCCTACGACGCCAACGGCAACATCATTAATATGAGGCAGGGCCAGACCAGCTCGACCTACGGCTACCAGGCGGCGCAAGGGGGCCACGCGCCCATCAACAACCGCGCGGTGAGCGTGGCCGCGCAGGTGTCGAACTCGCTCGACTTCGCGGGCGTGCCGCCGGCGCAGAAGAGCGCCAACGGCTGGAGCTGGGGCAGCAACAACGGCGGCCCGTCGCAGAGCCAGACCACGACCACGACCACCCCGCAGTCGCTGAAGCTCACCGGCGGCAGCCTCGGCCACTATGAAGTCCTGGCCATGACCACGTGGCTCGCGCCGGCGGGGACGTACACGCTCGGCTGCAAGGTGCAAACCGACGACGCCTTCGCGCAGAGCATCGGCGAAGCAGGCTGGTACGCGATCGTGATGGGCGCGTCGGGACCGATCGCCGAGAAGACGCTCGCCACCATCACCGCTTCGTCGAGCTGGACGACGCTCAGCATGCCCGTGAGCCCAGCGGCGCTCAGCCAGCAGCTCGGGCTCTCGACGCCGGTCGTGGGCGTGAGCCTCGAGCTGCGCAACGCCAAGCGCAACGCCGACGGCACGACGGGCGCGTCGCTGTTCGTCACCGACCTGACGCTGACCGGCAGCACCACGGGCGCCTACGGCTACGACGCCGCGGGCGCCGTCAACGCGACGCCGTCGCTGTACGCGCTCAACTACGATCCCACGACGCGGCTCACCACCAGCACGCAGGTCGGCTCGTCGACCGGCGACGTGCTGGCGTTCTCCCTCGGCGGCGACGATCGGCGTACGTCGGCGGTGCTCACGAATGGAACCACGACGCTGGCGCAGCGGATCACCGTTCGCGGCATCGACGGCGAGCCGCTCGCCGAGCGCCTGGTGAGCGGCGGCGTCACCACGACGCGCTACTACATTCAGGGCGTGCAGGGGCCGCTCGCGATCGAGAGCGGCGGCGCGGCCAGCTACTTCTTGCAAGATCGGCTGGGCTCGACGCGCGCGCTGGTGGCCGCCGACGGCAGCGTCTCGGGCACGCTGGACTATCTGCCGTTCGGCAGCACCGTGCGCGCGACGCCGCCGCCCGACGCCGGCGACCGCTTCACCGGACAGTGGCTCGACGACGCGACCGGGCTCTACAACTACAACGCGCGCTTCTACGATCCGGCGCTCGCGCGCTTCTACGCGACGGACCCGGCGGGTTCACATACGAGCCCGTATGCGTACGTCGGCAATGATCCGATCAACATGGTCGATCCCACGGGCGCCGTGCCGTGGTTCTGGCTCGCGGCGGTGGTCGGCGCGCTGCACGCGGCGTGGTGGGAGGCTCCTTACGCCGCGACGAGCGACACCTACTATGGCCGGCTCTGGCAGGACTTCACCTCCAAGGACGAGATCGACAAGTGGAGGCAGCGCTGGCCCTCGTTCCTCTGGAGCACCGCGGCCGAGCTGATCCATAACCTCTCGAACGAAGAGCTCAAGGTGATCAACCGGCAGTTCTGGTACCTCGGGCCCTTGGTCCCCTTCGCCCTTCCTTACGTGGCGGTCCGCGTCTATCTCCCGGTGTACAGCGACATCCAGCGCAACGCCGCCGGCGATCCCGAAAAGGGAAACGCCATTCGCCATTTCGGTTGGGTGTGCCGCGCCACGCAGATCCTCGGCGGCAACGCAGCCTTCGCCCGCGAGCTCGGCGATGCCCACGAACGCGGGCGGCCGGGTATCGCCAAGGGGCTGGCGCTCTACGACAGCATCTCCGACAAGATCAACAACGAGATCGCGCTCCACAAGGCGACGACCAGCTCGCTCGGCTGTGAAGCGCTGTACACCGCGGCGTGGGACGTCGAGAAGATCCTGGTTCGTAACAGCGAAGGGCGTCCGTGGGTCGGCTGGACGTGGTTGTGGCTGGTGCCGTCCTCCGATCGCGCCGCGGTGTTGACGTCGATCGCCGCCGGGTTGCGATACCTGGACGAAAACAATCTCGCGCGGCCCGAGTTCACCGACATAGAGCAGGCGCAAGTAGACGCCGCGCTCAAGCTGTAGCGATCTCCAGTAGGGTTGGAACTACCTAGCCGTTCGTCGAGCCGCGCGACGCTCGAGTCCGAAAGATGCACGCACCACGCGGGTGCCGGCGGCGTATCCAGAACTTTTCGAGTGGACAAGCGCGTCGCAGCGGCGCCGCGAAATGCGAGGGTTGGCCGCGGCACGCGGGTTGCTCGAGCTGCGGCCATGCGAGTGAGCTACGACCCCGAGGGAGACGCGATCTATTTCGACCTGTCGCCGGACGCAGAGCGGAAGGCGGCCGCGCACGGCGGCGACGACACCGTGCAGCTCGACTTCGACGAGCGGCATCGGCTGGTGCGCGTGACCGTCCTCAACGCCGGCGAGCACGTGCCGCAAGCGGTGATCGACGGCGCGTCCATCCTGAAAACGGATTGAGCTGATCAGCCTTTGGGAAAGCGTCCGCAGTGCGGACAGACGGCGACGTGATGATAGGCGTCGCCGAGCGGGTTCTTGCAATGGGCGCACGCTTTGTTGAAGCCCGATTGCCACTGCGCGAAGTGCGCGTCGAACGCGTCTTGCTGGCGCTTCATCGCGTCGTCGAGCGCGCTCACCTCCGGCGCGGCGGGCGACGGCGACCGCGGCGGCGGCGAGGGCGCCAGCGCGCCCCGGAACGACCGCGTATAGATCGCCTTGGCCTGGCGGAGGTCGGCAAGGAGCTGCTGCAGCCGATCGAACAGCCGCGGCCGTCCCATGCTCCTCAGATAGAGCGCGACGGCCTCATACCCGCTGAAGTAGCCCTCGAGCTGGCCGAGGTACGCGATCACCGACGACAGCTCATAGACGGTCGCGGCGCGATCGTTCGGCGCCAGCGCGAGCACGCGGCTCATGCCGAGCTGATTGCTCTGCTCGAGCTGCGCGAGCCACTGCTGCTCGAGCGCGTTGACGTCGATCATGAGTTGCCGTCATCCACTTGTCCGCTGCCGCCGCATTTCGGGCACGTCTCCTCGACGGGGACTCCGCCGGTGCCGCCGCACTTCTCGCAGTCTTGCTTGACGGTGCCCTTGCCTTTGCAAACGGAGCACGGCAGCTCGATGGGAAACGTCTCTTCGAAACCGGATCCCCCGCAGTGCATGCAGGTCACGTCGATCGTCCCCGCGCCGTTGCACGTCGGGCACGTCTCTCGTTTAGTGACGCTTCCTTTGCCGTGGCACAGATCGCATTGAATCATCATTGTAGGCTCCCTTAGTGAGTGCGCGGCCGAAGAGCAAGCGCGATGCCGCGGCCGCGTGCGCGCGCGGCGCGGACTTTGGCGCCGACTGCGACAGCGTTGTCGCGGCACGCAGCTCGGAAGTGCGACGGCGGCGGCTGCTGCGGCAATTTGCCGCGCGTTGTGCCGCGCACGCGGACGGGCTAACATCGCCGGCTCGTCCGGCGCGCGCTTCCGCGGGCGCGTCTTCCACCGCGGCGTCAAGCAGGCGACGGGCGGCGCGACCTACGAGCTGCGCGTCGTCAAGCAGCGGCGGAGTGCGTCATGAGTCGTGCTACTGATCAGTAGCTGGCCTCGGTGGCGCAGAAGCTGAGGCCGAGCGAGAGCGAGTCCATCATCGTGTTGGCCGCCGACGGGTCGTACGGGTCGGAGGTGGTGAACAACTGCACGTCGGGCAGGAGCAGGCTCTTGATGGTGGCGTTGCCCGTCACTTCGCAGACGTCGATCTTCTTGTCGCCTGTGACCGCGCAGGTGGCGTCGGGATTCTTGCAGGCGCCCGTGCACGAGGGATCGGGATCGCCGCCGGTGTCGAACAGCATGAGCGCCTTCGGATTGGTCTGTCCCTCGACGGTGAGCGACCTGGCGAGCGCGGGCACCAGCTTGTTCTGCACGTCGGCCATCTGGATCGCGCCGTTGAGCTGGCCCTGCATCAGGTGGCCGCCCGGCTCCGAGGTGAATTGGACGTGGCCGGCGGTGAGATCGAGCTCGACGGGCGCGTCGCCGCCGAGGAGCGGCAGCATCAGCGTGAGCGTGACCGGCGTCTGCGCGGTGACCGGCGAGCTCGAGTTGAACGTGCCCGATTGAATGGGCCCGGTGAACTGCCCGCTCGCCGCCACCGACGAGTCCTTGGCGAACACGTCGCTGCCGTCGAACTTCGGCGGCGCCGTCGTCTTCTGCCCGACGTAGCCGACGACCGACGCGCACGTGTCCGATTGAAACGTGGCATCCGACGAGCCCCATTGAAGCAGCTCCACCGCCGCCCCTTCTTTGACCGCTTTGGTGATCCCCGACTGCGTATCGAGCCCCTTTCCGGCGAACGTGACGATGAGGGCGCCGAGCGCATTGTCCTTGATGCCGTCGCCGTTCAAGTCATACGCGTAATCGGAGCTCTGCACCGGGGTCTTCCATTCACTGACGACATATTTCCCGGTGCTCCCGGTGCTGGGCGTACAACTCTGCTGCCTCGAAGGCGCGTTACATCCACAAATCATCAACGCAAGAACACCGATCGTTCGCATGATGCCCCCAGCATATCACGCCGGCGGCCGTCGTTGCGGCACTTTGCCGCAGGCTGGTCCTCCCCGTCACGGCTCGAGCGCGCCGAGCGTCGGGTGATTCGAGTCGCGGACGACGGCCGAGTAGTCATAGGAATTCCCGTCGGCCGACACGATCTCCGCTTGGTAGATCCCCGCGCGAATGAGCGGGCTTCCCGTCAAGGGTTTCAGATCGAGCGCCTGCGTGGGCGTCGAGTTGGTGACCATGGGATCGGTGGTAAACGAGTGCGTATCGGTCGCGCACCCGGAGACCTGGCCCGCGGGCATCCACCATTCGTTGTAATCATGCGACAGGTAGCCATTCGGATCGGAGATGGTGCACCACACTTTGGTGGTGTCGGGTTTTCCGAAGAGGTTGTCGTAAAGGTCATCGGACCCGCCGGCGAGCGTGACGTTCGACGGGATTCGATGCGCGACATCCGCCTTTACGAAGTAGAGGTGATTGTGCGCCGTATTGTCGTCCCACACGCTATTGATGTCGGCGGCGCAGCCGGAGCACCCATAGATCCCGATTCCGACCCCGCCGCTCTCGGACACATTGACGATGATGTTGTTGCGCGCGATCTCGTTGGTCCCATTGTGCGCCGCGATGGAACCCGGATATCCCCACATGGACGTGTCGTCGCAGTTCTCGCCGCCGAGCATGATGGCGCGCGAGGTGATGTCGTGGATGTAATTGCTCGCCATCAGTACGTTGTCGGAGCCACCTTTGGCCTCCATTCCCCAAAACCCCGATGGAACGTGGCTGATGGTGTTGTTGCAGATGGCGAGGTTGTGCACGGCCACGTTGTCGATGCCGTGACGGCCGGAGCTGTCCATCGTGTTATCGAGAAAATAGATGTCGTTCGATTCGCCCGCCTTGGCGCTGTCGCAGTTCGATCCCGACGAGTTGTTGAACGTGCTGCGCTTGATGACGATGTGATCGGACGGGGTTTGAGGGTTGTTGCCGCCTGATTGGATGTTGTCGATGTGCACGCCCCCGATATTGGACACTCCTAGAGTGCAAGCCGAGCTTCCGCTCGCCGCTTTGCCCTGGGCGATGAACCCTTCGAACGCGAGATATCTCGAGCCATGAATATAGATGGTGGAGTCGTGGCTCGTGGTTCAGCTCAGTGTCGCCGTGCCGGGCGTCGAGCCCGTGCCGACCCAAACCCAGACGGGATATGGCCCGCCGGCGGGCGGGCTGCCATTGAAGCTGCTGAAGTCGAGGCAGGTGCTGCTGTCCGTATACGTGCCCGGCGGGATGACGAGCTTGATCGGGACCGACGTATTCGAATAGCTGTTGATCTTGCTTTTGAGCGCGCCGACCGAAGTCGGCGTGTAATTTACGACCGTCCAATTGCTGGTCGTATCAATGAAGCTCCCATTGCACGCCATGGTCACCGTTATCGAAGCCTGATCGATCCGTCCCGCGGAGATCGGCGGCGCCTCGGCCGCACAGCCGAACATGGCGCAGACGAGCAACGTCTTTACGTGGCGGCACAAGTTGGACATCACAGACCTCCATTGAGAAGGATGACCATCAGCAGCGCGCGGTACGTCCTTATGCACGACTCAGCGGATTGCGAGCCCGCGGCGGTTCGGCCTGGCTCCACCCGTGTGCCGGCACTGTGCCGCGCTCCGCAGTGACGAAACGCCGTCAAACCCGCTCTGCGAGGTAATAGCGGTCTTTGATGAGCGGTTGCGTCCAGAAACTCTTGCGCGCCCGCTCGCCTTTAATGTCATACGTGCAGTACAGGCTCGCGCCCGCGTCGGGACTGGCGACGAGCTGAGCATAGGTGAGCTCGTTCTTGAAACTCCACGCCATGGAACGTCCAACGCAATTTCACGTCATCTGCGCTCCCCTGCAAACCTGAACACTTGTTGCGCGGCAATTTGCCGCAGGTTGCGCTCGATTCGCGACAGTCGCGTCCGGCATCCGCCGACCCAGGCGCTCGCAATTTCCACGGTTGCTGGCGAGAACGATTGGCTTCGAACGCTCGGTTACTGGACGGCGATAGAGGAATTGGATGTGGCAGCGATTGACACCAGCAGTTTAGCCAGAGCGTGTTAACGAAAAGCGATCATTAAAGGAACATGATCGTCCAGTTCATGTTAGTCTCCTCCGCAGGCCCAAACGTAGAGCAACGCCCTCCCGACCGCTCAATCGCCGCTCTCCCGCGCAATCTATCAGCCAGCGGACCCCAACATAGAGTTCATGCGGTTTAGGCAGGCTGTCATACGAGAGGATCTTGAAATCGTCGCGCTCCTTCAGTTGCAGTATGTGCGCCATGTCTTCGCTCCCTGCGGGAGGACATCTCGAATTCTTCGTTGGAGAAAACGCCCGTTCGCCCCCCCCGTCTCTTGATCGGAACAGATATCGGGCTATCGCCGACGCATCCGACGCAGCAGCCAAAGGACGATGATCACGATCAGGAAGGCAGCGGCGATGCTGGCCACGTAGACACATCCTCCTCTGTTGCCTCGCGGTTCCCCTCCGTCGCGA
>Ga0070741_10004567_pt1 | contig 32165 bp, 36 predicted proteins | sample Coa_R1_4_FD_66440 | JGI IMG/M metagenome (GOLD analysis project Ga0070741, IMG submission 66440) | Surface soil microbial communities from Centralia Pennsylvania, which are recovering from an underground coalmine fire - Coalmine... | ecosystem: Environmental > Terrestrial > Soil > Unclassified ... | reverse complement strand
TGCGCGAGTACCGGCGCCTCGCCGACGACTACTTCCAGGTCGACGAGTACACCGAGTTCTGCGCCGCCTCGCTCGGCGGCCTCCGCGAGATCACGCTCGACTACTTCGCGAGCGCGGAGTTCGACGACGTGCTGGTCGAGACCGTCGCCGCGACCTTCCCCGCGCACGAGCACGAGGAGATGGTCGCCCGGCACCGCGGGCTCGTCGGCGCGTGGGTGCGGGACCAGGCGGCCTGACGTGGCCACCCTGCGCGACATCGAGAAGATCGCCCTCGCGCTGCCGGGGATGGTCAAGGGCGAGGACGACGGGCGGCCCAGCTACTCGGTCAACGGCAAGGTCGTTTGCTGGCACCGATCTCCGCGGCCCGACGCGCTCGACCCGAAGACCGGCGAGCGGCTGACGGACGTCTTCGTCTTCCGGACGACCGACCTCGACGTGAAGGAGATGACCCTCCAGGACGACCGCGGCGTCTTCTTCACCACCCCGCACTGGAACGGCTACCCCGCCGTCCTGATCCGGATCCGCGACCTCAAGCACCTCGCGCGCGCCGAGGTGCGTGACCTGATCGAGGAGGCGTGGCTGAGCCGCGCGCCGAAGCGGGTGGCGAAGGCGTGGCTCGCCGAGCATGGCGAGGACGGCTAGCCGAAGCCGACGTAGTTCTCGGCCAGGGAGCGGGCGGCCGGCTCCGACCCGACGACGTAGCGAAGCTGCGACTGGCGGAGGCGCCAGCCGAACGGATCCTCGTCGGGCGGCCGGTGCAGCATCGTCGTCATCCACCAGGAGAAGTGCTCCGCGCGCCACACGCGGCGCAGGCACTCCTCGGAGTAGCGCGCGAGCGCCGCCTCGTCGCCGGTGCGGTGCCACTCGACGATCGCCTCGGCGAGCAGGCGGACGTCGCCGATCGCGAGGTTCAGCCCCTTGGCGCCGGTCGGCGGGACGATGTGCGCGGCGTCGCCGGCGAGGAACAGCCGCCCGTACTGCATCGGCTCGACCACGTAGCTGCGCATCCCGGTGACGCCCTTCTCCAGGATCGGGCCTTCGGCGAGCGTCCAGCCTTCGAGCCCGACCCGGGTCTGGAGCTCCTCCCAGATGCGGTCGTCGGGCCAGAGCGCGAGATCCTCGTCGGGCGCGCACTGGATGTAGTAGCGCGAGAGCTCGCGGGTGCGCAGGCTGAGCAGGGCGAACCCGCGCTCGTGCGCCGAGTACGAGACCTCCTCGATCGACGGCGCGACCGCGGCGAGGATCCCGAGCCAGCCGAACGGGTACTCGCGCGAGAACTCGGTGAGCACGCCGGCGGGGATGCTCGGCCGGCAGACGCCGTGGAAGCCGTCGCAGCCGGCGATCACGTCGCACTCGAGCTCCTGCCTCGCCCGCTCGTGCGTGAACGAGAGCCGCGGCCGGTCGGTGTCGAGGCCGGCGAGCGAGACGTCGCCGACCTCGAAGAGGAGTGGGCGGCCGGTCCCGACCCGGGCCTCGATCAGATCCTTGACGATCTCGGTCTGGCCGTAGATGACGATCGTCTTGCCGACCAGCGCCTGCAGGTCGACCCGGTGGCGCTCGCCGTCGAACTGGAGCCCGATGCCGCCGTGCACCTCGCCTTCGCGCTGCATCCGCCCGCCGACGCCGGTCTCCGCGAGCAGGTCGGCGGTGCCCTGCTCGAGCACGCCCGCGCGGATGCGCGCCTCCACGTACTCGCGGCTGCGGTCCTCGATCACGACCGAGTCGATCCCCTCGAGGTGGAGCAGGTGGGCGAGCGTCAGCCCGGCCGGCCCGGCGCCGACGATGCCGACCTGCGTACGGGTCACGCCCTGCCTTCCTCCTCCAGCACGCGCTGTGCGATCGCGAAGGCGGAGTTCGCGGCGGGGACGCCCGCGTACACGGCCGTCTGGAGGAGCACCTCCTTGATCTCGTCGACCGTCAGCCCGTTGCGGAGCGCCCCGCGGACGTGCAGCGGCAGCTCGTGCTCCCGGCCCAGCGCGACGAGCATGGCGAGCGTGATGCAGCTGCGGGTCTTGCGGTCGAGGCCGGAGCGCGACCAGATCTCGCCCCACGCCGTCTTCGTGATGAACTCCTGGAAGTCGGCGGTGAACGGGGTCGCCGCCTCGCTCGCGCGGTCGACGTGCGCGTCGCCGAGCACCTCGCGCCGGATCTCCATCCCGCGCTCGTAGACGTCGTCGCTGCTCATCGGGTCACCTCCCGGTCAGGTGGGCGAGGACGGCCTCGTTGAAGACGTCCGGCCGCTCGGCGTTGAGGATGTGAGCCGCCCCGGAGATCACGGTCAGGCGTGCCCCGGGGATCCCGTCGGCGATCTGCCGGCCCTGCTCGGGCGGCGACGCCGGGTCCTCGCTGCCGACCAGCACGAGCGTCGGCGCCGTCACGGAGCCGAGCTCGGCGCGGAAGTCCCACTCGCGGAGCGCGTCGCAGCAGGCCGCGTAGCCCTCCGGCGGCGTCGCGATGAACCGCGCCCGCTGCTCGGCGACGCCGGCGAACGCGGGCGTGAACCAGCGCTCCATCGTTGCGTCGGCGATCGGCTCCATCCCCTCGGCGCGGACGAGCGCCGCCCGCTCGACCCAGCGCTCCGGCGGGCCGAAGTACGCCGACGTGCCGGCGAGGACGAGGCGGTCGAGCCGGCCGGCTGCGTTCTTCCCGAGCCACATGCCGACCGTGCCGCCCAGCGACAGGCCGCAGAACGAGAACCGCTCGACGCCGAGACCGTCGAGCAGCGCGAGCAGCTCCCGGCCGAGCAGCTCGACCGTATACGGCCCGGGCCGGTGCTCCGACCGCCCGTGTCCGAGCTGGTCGTAGCGCAGCACGCGGAACGGGCCGGCGAACGCGTCGACCTGCGCGTCCCAGAGCTCGAGCGTCGTCCCGATCGAGTTGACGAGGACGAGGACGGGCGCGTCCTCCGGCCCGTCGAAGCGGTGGTGGAGCGTCACGCCTGCCCCCGGTAGTGCGCGAGCGCGCGGTCGACGATCGCCATCGCGGCGCCGACGTCCGTGCCGAGGTCGCCGAGATTGGCGGCCATCCGGTCGGCGTGCACCTCGAGCCCCTCGAGCGAGCGCCGCGCCGCGGCCGCCGCGCCGCCCGCGTAGGCGAGCGCAGCCGAGAGCGCCGGCCACTCGGCCTGCCAGGCGCCCGCCGCGCGGTCGAGCTCGTGGTCGCCGCCCGTGAGGAGCGTGGCGTTCGCATGCGCGAGCCGAGCGCAGGCGCGGGCGAGCACCGCCGCGGCCGGGTTGCGCTTGTGCGGCATCGACGACGAGCCGCCGCCCCCGGCCTCCGAGACCTCGCCGAGCTCGTTCTGGGCGAGCAGCACGACGTCGAGGCCGACCTTCGCGCAGGCGGCCGCGACCGCGCCGAGCGCGCCGGCGAGCTCAGCGACCGGGGCGCGGTCGGTGTGCCAGGGGACGACCGGCTCGTCGAGGCCGAGCTCGGCGGCGAACCGGGCGGCGAGCGCCGGGTCGAGCGTGCCGGCCGGCCCGCCGAGCTGGGCCGGCAGCCGGGCGCCCGCGAGACGCCGGCGGGCGTCGACCAGAGCGACGAGCCACCCGGCTGCGCGGGCGCCGAACGTCGTCGGCGCGGCGCGCTGGAGCAGCGTGCGGCCGGTCATCGGCGTCGAGCGGTGCGCCGTCGCGAGCGCGGCGCAGGCCGCCGCGGCGCCGTCCAGCTCGGCCGCGACGAGCGCGCGGGCGGCGCGCGCGACCAGCATCGCCGCCGTGTCGAGGACGTCCTGGCTCGTCGCGGGCCCGTGGGCCTCGGGCGCACGGTCGCGGAGCGCCCGCGCGAGCGGCACGACCGGGCTCGCGTCGGCCCGTCCCTGCCCGCAGAGCGCCTCGATGTCGTACGCGTCCGGGCGGAAGACCTCGTCGTCGACCGAGGCACCGGTCGCCCGGGCGAGCGCGCGCTCGGCCTCGAGCATCGCCGCGAGCCACGCCCGGTCGGACACCGCCTCCGCGAGCGGCGCCGGCACGTACAGCGGCGCGAAGGTCGTCAATGCGCGAAGAAGACGGTGTGGCGGTCGCCCTGCATGCGGATATCGAACCGCAACACGCCGTCCTCCGCCTCCGCTACGAGCGTCGCCCGGCCGTCCTCGTCGAGCGCGGCGAGCACGGGGTCGGCCGCGTTCGCCCCGGTCTCGTCGGGGAAGTAGACACGCGTCAGCTCGTGCTTGAGCAGGCCGCGGGCGAAGACGAGCACGTCGAAGCGCGGCGCCTCGCCGGGACGCGCCTCCGGCTTCGTGACCACGAACGAAAAGCGGCCCTCGCCGTCGGTGCCGCTCCTCGCCCAGCGGCGGCCGACGCCGTCCCAGAGCTCGACCATCCCGTCGGGGATCGGCGCCCCCTGCCCGTCGAAGAGGATCCCGGTGAGCCGGATCGCAGCGGGATCGGCGGGATCGGCGAGCTCGTTCTGCGGATCGCGCGACAGGCCGATCGAGTAGAACGGCCCGACCGTCTGCGACGGTGTCCGCGGCAGCGTCACGAGCCGGTCTCCAGCGGCGTGGTCCCGGAGCCGCCCCGCCCGAGGACGATGTTCCACTGGTAGCCGAGCGCCCACTCCGGCCGGGTGGTGTCGAGGTCGAAGCGCGCGACCAGGAGCGACCGCGCCTTCGGGTCGCGCACCGAGGTGGCGATCGGGTCGTACTCCATCAGCGGGTCGCCCGGGAAGTACATCTGCGTCACCAGGCGCTGCGTGAACTGCCGGCCGAAGACGGAGAAGTGGATGTGCTGCGGCCGCCAGGCGTTGTCGTGGTTGCCCCACGGGTACGAGCCCGGCTTGATCGTCGTGAAGTGGTACCGGCCGTCGGCGTCGGTCAGGCAGCGCCCCGCCCCGGAGAAGTTCGGGTCGAGCGGCGCCGGATGCTGGTCGACCTCGTGGCGGTAGCGCCCGCCGGCATTCGCCTGCCAGATCTCGACGAGCGTGCCGGCGATCGGCCGGCCGTCCTCGTCGAGCACCCGGCCGGTGACGATGATCCGCTCGCCGATCGGCTCGCCCGGATGCTGGCGGGTGAGGTCGTTGTCCAGCTCGCCCACCGCGTCCGCGCCGAACACGGGCCCGTCGAGCCGGTGGAACTCCTCCGGCAGCGTGACCAGCGGCCGCTCGGCCACCCGCCACCGCGTCGAGCGGTAGCCGGGGTAGTCGACCTGGACCTCCGGGCCGCCGGCGGGGTCGTCCGGCAGGACGACCGGGGACTCCGCGTCGGCCTGTGCCATCAGCCGCTCCCCTTCGTGCGCAGTGCCCTGAGCGCCGTCAGCTCCTCGTCCGTCGGCGGCTCGGTCTCGCCGAGGTCGTCGGCCACCCGGAGGTGCCAGCCGGTCGCGGCCAGGACGTCGCCGACGTCGACGCCCGGATGGACGGACACGAGCGCGAGCTCGCCGTCGCGCCGCTCGAGGACGCCGAGGTCGGTGATCACGACGCGGAGGTTGTCGCCCAGGCTGGTCGTGAAGTCCAGCCGCTCGACGAACGCGCGCGGCGAGTGGCGCAGCATGACGAAGACGTTCTCGACCCCGATCGCGATCTCCGGGGCCCCGCCCCCGCCGGGCAGCCGCACCGACGGCTCGTCGTAGCCGCCGATCACCGTGCTGTTCAGGTTGCCGTACCGGTCGATCTGGGCGGCGCCGAGGAAGCCGACGTCGATCCGGCCGCTCTGCAGCCAGTAGCCGAAGATCTCGGGCACCGAGACGACCGCCTGCGCGGTCTCGGCCAGCTCGCCGTCGCCGATCGAGAGCGGCAGCTCGGCCGGCCGCGCGCCGATCGTCCCGCTCTCGTACACGAGCACGCAGCCGGGCGCGTGCGTGTGGCGCGCGAGGTTCGCGGCGAGGCTGGGCAGCCCGATCCCGACGAAGCAGACGTTGCCGTTTCGGAGCCGCCGGGCGGCGGCGACGGCCATCATCTCGTCGGCGGTGTGGGTCAGTGCGGGGGCGGCGCTCACGCGCGCTCCTTCACGGTGCCAGGCACGGTAAAGAGCCTGCTCGGAGCGGGCTTTCGGCCTCGCATCTTAACCGTGCCTGGCACGGTTAAGACCCGGAGCACCGCGACCGCGCTCACGCCGCGACCGCCTCCTGCAGCCGCGCCCGGTACTCGTTCACGTCGGCGGTCTCGAGCACGTGCCTGCGCATCCACGCGAGGAACGTGTCGCGGTCGCGGCTGATCGCGTCCCAGCGGACGTAGAAGTCGTTGTCGCGGTCGTAGTAGTCGTGCGCGTAGGACGGGTGCGCCCCGAACGGGACGACGCACACCGCGTCGATCACCCAGCCCGGCAGGACGAGGCCGCCCGGCCGCAGCTCGAGCTCGTCGACGACCTCCTCGACCGTGACGATCGACCGCTTCGAGGCGAGCACGGCCTCCTTCTGGACGCCGGTGATGCCCCAGAGCTGGACGTTCCCGTGCCGGTCCGCCTGCTGCGCGTGGACGATGCCGACGTCGGGCCGGTGCGCGGGGACGGCGGCGAGCTCCTCGCCGGTGAACGGGCAGGTCACCCGCTCGACGCGCGTGTGCGCCGGCAGATCCCCGCCGCGGTAGCCGCGCAGGACCCCGAACGGCAGGTTGGCCGCGCCCGCCGCGTAGGCGGCGGCCATGCCGGCGTGGGAGTGCTCCTCGAGCTCGAGCGGCGCGGGCCAGTCGTGCTCGACGGCGTCGCGGAAGCGGTGGAGCGACCCGACGCCCGGGTTGCCGCCCCACGAGAAGACGAGCTTCCGCGCCGCGCCCATGCCGATCAGCTGGTCGTAGACGATGTCGGGCGTCATCCGGACGAGCGTCAGGTCGCGGCGCCCCTGGCGGACCAGCTCGTGGCCGGCCGCGTGCGGGATCAAATGGGTGAAGCCCTCGAGCGCGACGACGTCGCCATCGTGGACGTGCTCGGCGATCGCATCGGAAAGCGGGACGGCGGGCGCCATCAGGGTCGGGAGAAGTGCGTCATTGCGCCGTCAAGGACGCTACGGCCCGTTCTGTCCACTTGTCAATACACCTTCCCAAGTATTAGAACACCTGAGGTGCAGGGAGAACGGACGGCGGCAGGACGGCGCGGGCACTCCCAGTCCCTCGAGCGCGGCCTGGCGATCCTCTCGTCGTTCACCTCGGTGAAGCCGCTGCTCGGCGTCAGCGAGCTCGCCCGCGAGGTCGGGCTCAACCGGAGCACGACCCACCGGTACATCGCGACGCTCGCCGCCCTCGGCTACCTCCAGCAGGACGCGCTGACGAAGAAGTACCGCCTCGGCCCGCGCGTCGTCGACCTCGGCTTCTCGGCGATCAACTCGATGGAGCTGCGCGAGATCTCGGCGCCGCACCTGCAGCGGCTGAGCGACGAGACCGGCCACACCGTGAACATGGCGATCCTCGACGGGGCCGACATCGTCTACATCGAGCGCTGCCGCAGCTCGCAGCGCGGCCAGCGCGAGATCGACCTCAACCTCCACGTCGGCTCCCGCCTCCCCGCCTACTGCACGTCGATGGGCAAGGCGATGCTCGCCTTCCTGCCCGACGACGAGCGCGACGCCGCGGTCGAGGGCGTCCAGTTCAGCCGGCTCGGCCCGAACACGCGCACGAGCCGCCAGGCGCTGCTCAAGGACCTGGAGCGCGTCCGCGCGATCGGCATCGCCGTCAACGACGAGGAGCTCGCGTACGGCCTCCGCTCGATCGCCGTGCCCGTTCGCGGCGCCTCCGGGGACGTGGTCGCCGCCATCAACCTCGCGGTGCACCGGACGATGGTCTCGCTCGACGACCTGATCGTGCGCCTCGGCCCGGCGCTCACGCGCTGCGCGGCCGAGATCTCGGCGCGGCTCGGCTACCGGAACCCGGCCTGAACACGGCCGGGCGGGCGCGGGGCCGGAGCCCCGCACCCACCCGCCGGTCCTCGTCACGTGACGGTGAAGCTTCCCCTCAGGGACGGCTTCGCGTCGCTCGAGTACGTGTACTTCCCCTTGACCAGCTTGGTCGTGAAGCTGAGCCGGCCCACCTGCCGCGTGCCCGTGGTCCTGTTCAGGCCCGGGCCCTTGAGGTGGAAGTTCTGCGTCGCCGACCGGTCGGCGATGATGAACGTGTAGTCGCCGGCGAGCAGCGTCTTGAGCGGCTTGCCGTCGAGCTTCATCGAGATCGTCGTGCGGCCGACGTCGCCCTGGATCAGGAGCCCGGTCGAGATCGACGCGGGCACGAGCGCCGCGATGTTCGGCAGCGTCGAGATCGCCCCGAACTGCTTGCAGTACTTCGCGAGCTGCACCAGCTGGCGGCGGTCGATCAGCGGGCTCCAGACCGGCAGCCGGATGTTCCGCGTCGCCGCCGGCAGCATCGCCCGGACGGCGTCCGGGTGCGTCTGCGCGTAGGCGAGCGACTCGGCCATCGCGTCGTGGAACCCCTTGGCGAGCGTCGGATTCTTCTGCGCCCAGTCCTGGAGCGCCACGTACGTCCCGTTCGGCCAGTACTTGCCGAGCGTCGGCCCCGGGGCGAGCGCGATCCGGTCGCCGTCCAGGGTGAGGCCCTGCGTCATGAACGGCTCGGGGGCGCAGATGCCGTCGACCTGGCCCGAGTTCAGCGCGGCCCGCATCGCCGGGAAGGGGATCGCGACGAACTTGACCGTGCTCTGGTCGACATTGAACTTGCTCAGCGCCGCGCGGATGACGACCTCGCAGACGCCCTTCAGCGCATTGCCGGCGATCGTCTTCCCCTCGAAGTCCTTCGGCGTGCGGATCGAGCTCGAGCCCTTGACGAGGACGTTCTGCCAGTTGTCGTCGACCGACGTCGCCTCGTCGTCGCTCGCGGAGACGGTCACCACCGGGATCCCCTGCGACCGCGCGATGATCGCCGGCACCCAGCCGATGTAGCCGATGTCGCCGTTGTGGTTGGCCATCGCGAGGACGATGTCGTTCCCGCTCTGGAAGACGGTCTTCTTCAGTTCGATGCCGTGCTTCGCGAAGAAGCCCTGCGCGATCCCGATGTCGAGCGGGAAGCCGTTCGCGATCGGCAGGGTGTCGAGGGTGACCGTGGTCAATGTGCGGTGCTTGGCGGTGGATGAGCCTGCCGCAGGCCCGACCAGCGCGAGCAGCAGCGCCGCTGCTGCGACGATCCCGAGAACGAGCCGGGTCCGTCGGCTACCGGTGCGTGTCATCCGATCTCCTCCTGTACGTCGCTCGTGTGCTGATGACGTCCGGGGCCGTGCGCCGCGATTATCCGTCCTCGGGTGTCGGATTGCTACACGCCTGTCCCACCAGGCGGAACAGCGGCCTCCCCGGCGCCGGCGCCCTGCTCGCGCTTGATCAGCCGGTAGACGTGCGCGCGCAGCCGCGCGAACTCGGCCAGCTCCTTGGTCGCGATCTGGTCGCGGGGCCGGGGCAGGTCGACCGGGATCACCTCCTTGACCTCGGTCGGCGAGTGCGTGAGCACGACGATCCGGTCGGAGAGGTAGACCGACTCGTCGATGTCGTGCGTGACGAAGAGGATCGTGATCCCGAACTCCTCGCGGACCTGGAGGACGAGATCCTCGAGGTCGCCGCGCGTCTGCGCGTCGACCGAGGCGAACGGCTCGTCCATCAGCAGGATGGACGGCTGGTAGGCGAGCGCGCGGGCGATCGCGACCCGCTGCTGCATCCCGCCGGAGAGCTGCCACGGGTAGCGGTCCATGAAGCGCACGAGGCCGACCGCCTCGAGCGCGTCCTCGACCATCGCCTTCCGCTCGCCGCTCGACAGCTTCTTGTGGCGCAGCGGGAGGAGCACGTTGCTCCGCACCGACATCCACGGCATCAGCGATCGGCTGTACTCCTGGAAGACGAGCGCCATCCGCTCGGGCGGCCCGGTCACCGGGCTGCCGCGCAGGAGCACCTCGCCGCTCGACGGCCGCAGCAGGCCGCCGATGCACTTCAGGAGCGTCGTCTTGCCGCAGCCGGACGGCCCGACGACGCAGACGAACTCGCGCTCGTCCACCGAGAAGGACACGTCCCCGACGGCGTGCGTGGCGGTGGCGCCGGTGCCGTACGTCTTGCCGAGCCGCCGGATCTCGAGCATCGCTACTGCGCCGCCGCCGCCCGCCAGCCGCGGTGCCAGGCGAGCACGCGCCGCTCGACGAGGAGGAAGAGGAGGTTGAGCAGGTACCCGAGCACGCCGATCAGGAGGATCGCCGCCCACATCGGCTTGAACTCGAACGTGTTCTTGGAGATCAGGAGCACGTAGCCGACGCCGCTCGTGCTGGCGAAGTACTCGCTGAGCACCATCATGATCACCGCGAGCGCGAGGCTCGTCCGCATGCCGGCGAAGATCTGCGGCAGGGCCGCGGGGAACACGATCCGCCGGATCCGCTCGTGGGCCGGCACCCGGAAGGAGCGGGCGGTGTCGATCAGCGTCGGCTCGATCCCGCGGACGCCGTCGATCGTGTTCAGCAGCACCGGGAAGATGCAGAAGAAGGCGATGAACGAGACCTTCTGGAGGTTGCCGATCGAGTGCAGCAGGATGATCGAGATCGGCAGCAGCGCGGGCGGCGGGATCGCGCGCCAGTACTCGATGTGCGGCATCACCGCCGCGCGGCCGATCCGCGAGAGGCCGAGCGGGATGCCGAGCCCGACGCCGGCGAGCACCGCGATCCCGTAGCCGAGCCCGATCCGCTCGAGGCTCGGCACCAGGTGCCGGTCGAACTCGGAGAAGAGCCAGAGGTGGCGGAACTCGACGAGGATCGTCGTCGGCCGCGGGAACTTCTGGTCGTCCCGCGCGACCGTGTACAGCTGCCAGCCCAGCACCATCAGGACCGGGACCGCGATCTCGGCCGCGATCTTCGCCGTGCGGTACACGCGCGGGCTCACGCCGTGCCCTTCCGCTGCGAGGGGTGCCAGCGCAGGATGCGCCGCTCGAGGCCGACGACCGCGAAGTGGATCGCGACGCCGAGGAAGCCGGTGGCGAGCGCGATCGCGTAGATCTGGTCGTTCAGGCCGAACGTCTCGGCGTAGTTGAGCAGGTGGCCGAGGCCGGGCGTGCCCATGAAGAGCTCGGCGGTGAAGGCGAGGATCAGCGCGACCGTCGAGGAGATGCGGATCCCCGTGACGATGTAGGGGACCGCGCTCGGCAGCGTCACGCGGACCAGGCGCTCGAGCCCGCCGAGGCCGAACGAGCGCGCGGTGTCGGTGGTGATCGGGTCGACGTCGCGGACGCCGTACATCGTCTGGATCAGGAGCGGCCAGAACGCCCCGAAGGAGGCGAGGAAGACCTCGCTCTTCAGGTTCGTGCCGAGCGTGAGGAAGAGGAGCGGGATCAGCGCGGCCGACGGGATCGGGCGGAGGAACTCGATCGGCACTCTGAACGCCGCGGCGGCGAAGCTGCTCGAGCCGAGGACGACGCCGATCGGGATCGCCAGGGCGGCGGCGACCCCGAGGCCGGCCGCCCAGCCGCGGACGGTGTAGCCGAGCGCCGACCAGAACGCGCCGGTCTGCACCAGGTCCCAGAGCGCCTGCACCGTCGTGCTCATCGCCGGCAGGTCGCGCTCGGAGATGGTGCCCGTGCGGGAGACCAGCTGCCAGAGTCCGAGCGAGGCCGCGACGGACAGCGCCGGCACGACGACCGCGACCGCGCGCCCGGGCAGGCGCGGGCCGAGCGCCTGCGCACGCGCGGGGACGCCCTCCGAGGCCGGGGCCGCGCTCACGGCGGTGTTCTACCGTGCGGGACGGCGTTTTGACAACTCGACACCCGGGACGGATCCCCGGCCCGAGCGATTGACGACGGGTGTCGCCTACGCCATGATCCCGCCGCCCGGGACACCGGGATGCCTACTGCAAGGGGGGGCAACATGGAGAGGATCGCATGGCGGCCGCTGATCGCCTCGTCGATCACGGTCGCGGCGGCGTCCTTGCTCGTTCTCTCGGCAGGCGCGCTCGCGGGAGCGAAAGGCGCTCCCAGGCCTGGTGAGCGAAGCAAGGACCTCGAACGGAACAAGAAGGCGTACTTCGACAGCCGGCAGAGCCCGGCGGCCACGAAGGTGCTCAGGGCGAAGGCCGCCGAGCTCGACGACAACCCGCCGGTGGCGACCGGAGCGCTGAAGGACTCCCTCGGCGTCGAGGGCTACGTCACGCTCGACCCGCTGACCGGCACCGTCCGGACGGTGGGCCGCACGGACGGCTTCCTCACCGGCAAGAGCAGCGGAGCCGCCTCGAAGATCGCCCTCGACTACGTGTCGAAGAACGCGTCGGCGCTCGGCATCAAGGCCGAGGGCCTGAACGCGCTCTCGCTGGGACGCGACTACGTGTCGATCGACGGCACGCACCACCTGTCGTACGTGCAGAAGATCGGCGGCGTCCCCGTCTTCGGGAACGGCCTGAAGGTGAACGTGTCCAAGGCGGGCCAGGTGATCAACGTCGTCGGGTCGCCGCTGGCCGACCTCTCGACGAAGACGTCGGCGACCGGCATCAGCAGCTCCGCCGCGATCGCCAGGTCCCGCTCGGCCGTCGGACTGGGCGGCGGGCAGACACGCTCCGACGCGGCCGCAAAGGTGTACTTCCGGTCGGTCGACGGCACGCGGATCGCCTACGAGACCGTCGTCGGCGACGACTCGCAGCTCTTCCAGACCGTCGTCGACGGCCAGTCCGGCGCGGTGCTGTACCGCCGGACGCTCGTGAACTACGCGAACGGCAACGTGCTCGACTACTTCCCGGGTGCCGCGAACGGCGGCACGTTCCACACGGTCGACCTCACCCAGAACGGCTGGTCGTCCGGGGCCGCGACGACACTCACGGGGCCGAACGTCCACGTGTACTCCGACGTCAACGACTCCAACGACGCGCAGCCGTCGGAGGAGACCGTGCCGGGCTCGTACACGATGACCACGTTCACACCGACCGCGTGTGCCGTGTACCCGTGCACGTGGGACCCGGAGACGGCGAACTCATGGCAGACGAACAAGGACCAGAGCGCGGTCCAGCTCTTCTACTTCATCAACACGTTCCACGACCACCTCGCCGCGGCCCCGATCGGCTTCACGGCCGCCGCCGGCAACTTCGAAGGCGACGACCCGGTGCTCGGCGAGAACCTCGACGGAGCGGACACGGCCGCCGGCCTTCCGGACGGCGTCCACATCGACAACGCGAACTTCGCGACGCCGCCGGACGGCCAGTCCGGGCGGATGCAGATGTTCCTCTGGCACCAGCCGGGAACGGCGTTCCCGGGCCAGGATCCGTTCATCGCGGCGATGGGCTCGGACGAGGCCGACATCGTCTACCACGAGAACACGCACGGCCTCTCGAACCGCCTCGTCGTCGACGCCCAGGGCAACTCGACGCTGGGCAACGTCCAGGCGGGCTCGATGGGCGAGGCGTGGAGCGACTGGTACGCGATGGACTTCCTCGTCAACCAGGGCCTCCAGCCCGACACCGCCGCCGACGGCGAGCTGCGCGTCGGCGAGTACGTCGGCTGGGGCAACGACCTGATCCGCACGCAGCCGCTGGACTGCCCGGTCGGCTCCGCGTCACCGAGCTGCCCCGGTGCCCTCACGGGCCACAGCGGCGGCTACACCTACGGCGACCTGGGCCACATCACCGGCGGCGTCGAGGTGCACGCCGACGGCGAGATCTGGGGCGAGACGCTCTGGGATCTCCGGAACGCGCTCGGCTCCGCGACGTCCGAGGGGCTGATCACGCGGGCGATGGAGCTGTCGCCGTTCAACCCGTCGATGCTCGACGAGCGGAACGCGATCCTGCAGGCCGACGAGGTCCTGTTCGGCGGCTCGCACCACGACACAATCTGGTCGGTGTTCGCCACCCGCGGGATGGGCTACTTCGCCGGCTCGCTGAGCGGCGACGACACCCAGCCGGTCGAGGACTTCTCGCTGCCCCCGGCCAAGGGGTCGAAGTTCGGGAAGCTGAAGGGCAAGGTCACCGACGTCGACACCGGGAAGGCGATCCAGGGCATCGTCGTCGCCTTCGGCGGCCACGCGTCGGGCTTCAAGGGCGACCTCGCCGGCCTGACCAAGAAGAACGGCACCTACGAGGTGAAGAAGATCGTGTTCGGCAGCTACCCGTCCGTGTCCGCGTCGGGGCCCGGCTACGACACGGTCGTCGTGCCCGGCAAGCTCACGATCGACCAGCCGGTCACCTCGCAGGACTTCCAGCTCCGTCGCGACTGGGCATCCGTCTTCGGCAATGCCTCGATCGCGGACTTCAGCGGGCCGGACTTCACCGGCTTCGGCTGCGGCCCGGTGAACGCGATCGACCAGTCGCTCGGCAACGGCTGGGGCAGCGTCACGAACCAGAACGGCGTGTCCGACGGCACGACGGATCCCGAGTTCGTCGTCGTGAAGCTGCCGGTCGCGGTGGACGTCAGCGACATCCAGGTCGACCCGTCGAACACGTGCGGCGACCCGGGCAGCTCGTCCGTCCGCGGCTACGTGGTGGAGACCTCCACCGACGGCACCACGTTCTCCCAGGTGGCGACCGGGGTCTTCTACTCCGGGAACCGCCACCACCTGAACAGCGTCTCGCCCAGCGGCGGCCTGAACGGGGTCAGGTACGTGAAGTTCACGTTCCTGAACCCGCAGGTGCCGAACGCGGCGTCGGCGTCCTGCGACGACGCGGCGACCTGCGGCAGCGACCCGGCGGACAGCTCGGGCGTCGCCGCCCACTGCGGACCCGGCAAGGACAACGGGTTCGGCGGGTGCACGTTCACGGACATGTCCGAGATCGAGGTGTACGGCCGGCCGTCCTGAGCCGTCCGTCCTTCCCGGTCGATGCGATGGGCCGCCCTCCGGGGCGGCCCGTCGCGCGTCACCGCACGACGAAGCTCAGGTGGAGCAGGCGCGGGCGGCAGGGCCCGGGATCGCAGGTGCGCCGGATCGACTGCTCCCCGTAGCCGACGGCGGTCACGGTGGCGGTGCCGCGGGCCCGCGCGACCACCGACCAGGCGAGGTAGCCCGGATCGCGGATGAAGACGATCCTGGTCAGCGCCACGGCCCTCCCGCGCACGCGGGGCGGCGTCCACCGGAGCTGCCCGGGCAGCCGCAGCTCGAGCCGCGCGCCGTGCTGCGCCGAGATCGTCCTGCCGCTGTCCGCGAGGCCGACCACCCTCGGCGCCGTCCCCGGGTGGAGCAACGAAACGGCGGAAGCGAATGCGGCAACCGCCAGAACAGGCGAGACGAGCATCCGTGTACCCCCTCACCGAAGGGTAGCGCCCAGGCGAGCATCCGGGCGATCGTCGCCGCGTCTTGCCCCGCCGGCCGTTAGGTGCGCTGGCGGAGCAGGAAGTCGAGTGTGGCGCGGTTGAAGGTCTCGGGATCCTCGTGGAGCCCGGCGTGGGAGAGGTGCTCGAAGACCACCAATTCGCTCCCGGCGATCCCGCTCTGCAGCGGTTCGGCAAAGCGCGTGGAACAGACGAGGTCGCGCGCCCCGAAGGTGATCAGGGTTGGTGTGTCGATCTCATCGAGCGCCGCGCCGGCGTCGTGGGCGATGACCGCGTCGGTCTGGGCGAGGAACGCGTCCACCGGCTGGGCAGGTCGGCTGCGCACGAAGTCCTCCAGCGTCCGGACGAACTCCGGCCGCTCCACGTACATGTCGGGCGTGAAGCACCACGGGAAGATCGCCTGGATCACGACATCCGCGACCGTCGGCAGCACGGTCGCGAGGGTGCGCCACTGCTCGACGACGATCTTCAGGTAGTCATCGGTGGCGTGCCAGCCGCTGTGCAAGGAGAGCGAGCGCACCCGCCCCGGATGGCGGGCAGCGAGATGAAGGCCGACGGCGGCGCCGAACGACATCCCGGCGACGTGGGCCTGCTCGATGCCGATGGCATCGAGAAAGGCGGCAACCTGGTCGGCATGGCCCTCGGTCGAGTACGGGCCGGCCGGTTTTTCGCTCTCGCCGGAGCCGGGAAGATCGATCGCGATGCAGCTGAAGTGCTCCGTGTAGGCAGGCAGCTGGAACGCCCAGCACGCGTGGTCAGCCGAGGTGTACGGAATCAGTACGAGGGGATCGCCCTCCCCCTGGACCTCGTAGTTGATCGTCAGTCCGCCGGCGTCGACTCGGGGCATGGTGACCCCTCTCTGCCTGCCTGGTGGCTTGTCAACGTGACCATCATTACAAGGGCGCAGCAATCCGGCCGCGAGGCGGACGGGTTTTCGACGAGAGTTCCGCGAGCCTCACACGGGCGTCGCGATGACCGCCGCCGCTGCCGAAATGGCGGCAGCGGCACACTGCCGTTGCTGGGTGAGCCGGTCGTCGAAAATCGTCATGCCCGCGAAGCGGGCGGATTTTCGACGAGGCGCCCGCGGAGCGGGCGCCAAAATGCCCCCGGCGGGATTCGAACCCGCGCTACAGCCTTGAAAGGGCTGTGACCTGGGCCGCTAGTCGACGGGGGCAGGCGGAGCCAGGATAGCCGCGGCTACGCGGCCCTCCGGCGGCCGTCGTCGCGGCGGCGGCGCGGCCAGCCGTACCTCGGGCCTCCGCCGGCGAGCCGTTCGGCGACGACGGCGGGGAGCTCCGGCTCCTCGGTGGCGGCCGGGACACGGAACGGCGAGAGCCGGGCGCCGCGGAGGCCCGGCTCCTGCTCGAGGCGGCCGCCGAGCAGCTCGCTCGCCCAGACGAGCACCTCCTGGTACATCGCGCTGACGTGGCGCGCGCCCTCCTCGTCGGCCGCGACCTCGGCGGCGGTCTCGGCGCCGTTCGCGTCGTTGGGCCACTCGCGCAGGTGCTCGGCCCGCGCCGCAGTGCCCGCGCTGGCGATCACCGACTCGAGCTCCTCGATCCGCTCCCAGAGGGCGTCGCCGACGACGCCGGGGAGCCACTCGAGGCACGCGACCGACGCGCCCGTGGCGTGCACCGCCTTCCAGGCGAGCTCGTTCGCCAGGCCTTCCCAGGTGCCGCCCCGCAGCAGCCAGCGGAGCACGCGTTCGACCGAGTCATCCCACATAACCCCGCCCACATGGTCCCGACGCCGTCGGACGGCGCGGGCCGTGGAGCGGGCGTCAGGCCTCGGCGCTGCGCGAGGTCGCCCCGGATCCCCGGAGCCCGCGGCGGGTCAGCGAGCCGGCGACCGCCAGCCCGTGCCAGCCGCGCGTGACGAAGTTGCCGAGCAGGATCACGTTGAGCCCGCCCCAGTAGACGGTGCCGGCCAGCAGCACCGGGCCCGGGAGGGTGTGGAACCGCAGGGCGTAGATCGCGGTGACGAGCACCGCGATCACGATCGTCGCCTGCGGCAGCGTGTCGCGCCAGTGCCAGCGCAGGTCGTGGTGCTTGCGCGTCACCTTGTAGCTCGGCTTGCGGTCGGGGCCGTTGACGATCGCCTGGACCGTCGCCTTCATGAAGACCGGGGCGAGGCCGGCCCACATCGTGCGGACGCCCCAGAGGTCGCGGTACAGGCGCCGCTGCCGCCGGCGCCGGTCGTTGTACGGGAAGTTGAGCGCCAGCAGCCAGAGCTCCATCGCGAGCACCATCGGCAGCATGTGCACGAGGAAGCCCGCGGTGCCGCTCTCGATCGGAACGACCCCGAGCAACGAGAACACGATCGACGGCACGTACACGACCACGGTGAAGCTGCTCAGGTAGAAGAGGAGCAGCTCGACGAAGTGGGCCTGCTGCCGGAGAGTCATGCCGCGCAGGCCGCGCCAGAGCATCAGGCGGACCGTGTCCAGCGCCCAGGTGCCGCGTTGCTTGTAGAAGTTCGGCACGTCCTCGGGCGAGTGCTGCGGCACGGCGCCGACGATCGGGAGGTACAGCCCGCGCCAGCCGCGGCAGAGCGCCTCGACGCCGGACTGGAGGTCCTCGACGAGGTTCCACGTCGGGAACTCGCCGATGTCACGGAGCGCGCTCCGCCGCCAGACGACCCCGGAGCCGCACGGGAAGACGGCGTTGGCGGCGTTCCGGGCGAGCATCTGCCCCCGGTAGAAGATCGACTCCCGGTTGTTGAACGGGTCGCCGGCGCTGACCTGGGCCTCCTTGATCGTCTGCACGTAGGCGAGGCGCTCGTCGGCCTCGAGCTGGCCGACCACCTGGCGCAGGAACGCGCGCGAGGCGAGCTCGTCGTCGGCGTCGCGGGTCTCGATGTAGCGGATGCCGGGGAACGCCTCGTCGAGCGCGGCCAGGGCGGCGTTCAGGTTCCCGGCCTTGGCGGCGCCGTCGCGCCCCGGCGCGAACCGGGGCGGCGGCGAGAAGTAGAGCACCGGGTAGCCGGCCAGCGCCGCCTCCAGCGCGGGGTCGTGGCCGTCGTCGCTGACGACCACGGCGAGCCGGTCTGCCGGCCAGTCCTGCTCGATCACCGAGATCACCGTCCGGAGCACCATCGGGACCGGCTCGCCGCACGTCGGGATGATCACGCCGACGATGGGCTCCGCCCCGGCCGGGAGCAGCCGGACCTCCGGTGCCGAGCGCCACCACGAGTTCACGACGCTCAGCAGCACGAGCGCCAGCGTGAAGACGTTCGCGAGCGCGAACGGCACCGAGAGCCAGGGGACGCCCGTGTTCAGGGACGCGAGGAGCCAGGGGAGGTAGAACGCGGCGGCCGCGAGGAAGAGGATTCCCGCGGTGCGGATCCACCGCTGCCGGACCTGCGGATACGCGTCGCCGAACGCGCGCGCCGCGACCGCGATCGGCGAGGAGGGCGCCGGGACGGTCGCCGGCGCGGCGGGGGCGTCGTCGGGCAGCGTGCCGGGGACGGCCATGGTTCACTCATCGCCCGTTCGGGGCGGCGGGCGCTCTCCCGAACGGGGGATATGCGGCTACGCTCCCGGGGTGCCGCGCGGATACATGGAGGGGCCGGCCAGCGAGGAGCGCGAGGCCGAGCTCGAGCGGCTCGAGCGGCCGGAGCCGCCGAGGCCGGAGGAGCGGCCTGCGGTCTACGGATCGACCGAGGACGACCCGAGCAAGCACTTCATCGGCTGGCTCGACGACGTCGACCCCGACGAGCTGTTCGACTCCGGCGCCGCCTGGGGGATCTCGGTCGTGCGCCGGGCCGTCTAGCTGCGGGCCGCCCGCTCCCGCTCCCAGGCGTCGAGCACCGACTCGACGTACCGGCGCTGCGCGCGGGTGAAGGGCGCATCGGCGAGCAGCCGCCGCACCTCGTCCGGGTCGTCGTTCTCGACCGCCGCCTCGAGGTGCTCGCGTCCCGGCAGCGGCTCGCGCAGCTGCCGGCGGATCCAGCGGAGGAGGCTGACACGGGCCGCGTCCACAGGCCGTTTCTATACGACCGTACGGCGCCTCAGCCCAGGTACGCGTTGATCAGCGAGCGCTGCTCGGCCCGGATGTCGGCGGCGGGCTCCTCGAGGGCGACCTCGCCGCCGGCGAGCACGTAGACGCGGTCGCAGACGCGCAGCGCGAGGTCGACGCGCTGCTCCACGAGCAGGAGCGACCTCCCCCGCTGCCGTAGTTCGGCGAGGGCGTCGGCGACGCCGTCGATCGCCATCGGCGCGAGTCCGAGCGAGGGCTCGTCCAGGAGCAGCACCTTCGGATCGCTCATCAGCATGCGGGCGATCGCGACGATCTGCTGCTGGCCGCCGCTGAGCGCGGACGACGACCTCGTCCGCACGTCCTGCAGGAACGGGAACAGCTCGTACACCGACCCGAGCAGCTCCCGGACCCTCCTGCGATCGCGGCGCAGATGGAGAGCGCCGAGCAGCAGGTTGTCCTCGACCGACTGGTCCAGGAAGAGCCGCCGCCCCTCGGGGACGAGCGCCGCATGCCCGCGCGCGATCCGGTGCGTCGGCATCCGCACGAGCTCGCGGCCGTCGATGCGGATCGATCCCCGCCGGTGCTTGACGAGGCCCATGATCGAGCGGAGCACGGTCGTCTTCCCCGCGCCGTTCGGGCCGAGCAGGGCGACCGCCTCGCCCTCTGCGATGTGCAGGTCGAGGTCGCGCACGACGTCGTACCGCCCGTAGCCGGCGTGGAGCGATGAGATGTCGAGGATGGCGGGCGCGGCGCTCACTGGCCCAGGTACACCTCCCGCACGCGGGCGTTCTCCCGCACCTCGGCCGCCGGCCCCGCGGCGACGACCTCGCCGGCGTCGAGCACCGTCACCTCGTCGCAGAGGGCGAAGACGAACCGGGGCTGGTGCTCGATCAGGATCACGCTCATGCCCGCGCTCTTCAGCTCCCCGAGGATCGTCGCGACGTGCTCCACCTCCGTCGGGGACAGCCCGGCCAGCGGCTCGTCCAGGATCACCGCGCGGGGGCCGGCGACGACGGCCGCGGCGAGCTGCGTCAGCTGCTGGATCCCGTGCGGCACGTTCGCGATCCGGGAGCGGTCCCAGCCGTCCGCGCCGACGAACCGGAGCGCGTCGGCCGCCCGCTCGCGCATCAGCCTGCCGTCGCGGCGGGCCGTCGGCAGGACCGGCCAGACCGGCGCGCGCGGCACCACCCGCGGGATGCGCGAGTACAGGCCGACGCCGACGTTGTCCGCGACCGAGAGCTCCCGGACGAGCACCGGCGCCTGGAAGGTGCGCGTGAACCCCGCCCGCGCGCGGGCCGCCGGCCCGCCCTTCCCCACCGGGCTGCCGTCGAGCTCGATCGTCCCGGCCTGCGGCTTCAGCCGGCCGGCGATCAGGTTGACGAGCGTGGTCTTCCCGGAGCCGTTCGGCCCGATGAGCCCGTGGATCGAGCCCTGCCGGACGAGGAAGTCGACGTCGTTGACGGCCGGTGCGCCGGGCCCGTAGGCGAAGCGGACGCCCCGGCACTCCACCGCGAGCCTCCCCGGCGAGGCCGGGTCCGGCCCGTCCGCGGCGGCGGGAACGGCCTCGGGGTGCCTGGCGCCCTCGCGGGCGGCGGCGACCAGGCGGGGGACCCCGACCGGGGCCGAGGGCTCTGCGGCCGCAGCTGCCGTCGCCGGCAGCTGCGGCCGCGCGCGTTCCGGCAGCAGCCCGAAGAGCCGCGCGCCCGCGGCCTCGACCAGGCCCCAGAAGCCGGCCGGGTAGACAACGATCACGCCGAGGAAGAGCCCGCCGAAGAGGACCTCCTGCCAGAACGGGTTGATGTTCACCTGGGCCGGGAAGATGCTGACGAAGGCGGCGCCGAGGACGGGCCCGATGGTCGTGTTGATCCCGCCCAGGATGACCATCACGAGGATGTTCACCGACACGGTCCAGTTGAACTGGCCCGGCGAGATGAAGCCCTGGAAGCTGAACACCCAGCCGGCCGCCCCCGCCAGCGCGGCGGAGACGCCGAACAGGCCGATCTTCAGGAGTGCCGTCTTCGCGCCGGCGGCGGCCGCGAACGGCTCGGCGTCGCGGATCGCGAGCAGCACGGGGTAGAGCGGCGACCGGCGGAGCCCGAGGCTCAGCAGCACGGCGAGCAGGAGCAGGGCCATGCAGCACCAGAGCAGCGACTGGCCGAGCCAGTCGAGCCAGCCGGGGAACCCGGGGAAGATCGGCCCGATCAGGCCGCCGTAGCCGCCGGTGAACGCGAAGTCGCTCGCGACCACCGTGATCACGAGCGTGAAGATGAACGTGGTGATCGCGAAGTAGAGGCCGCTGACCCGGAGGCTGAGGGTTCCGAGCAGGAGGCCGACCAGGCCGACCCCGAACATGCTCGTCGGCAGGAGCACGAAGAGGTTCCAGTGCCGGTCGTTGTAGAGCAGCGTCGTCCCGTAGGCCCCGAGCGCGAACAGCCCGGCGTGGCCCAGCGAGTAGAGGCCGACCATCCCGGCGACGAGGTCGAGGCTGACGGCGAGGATGGCGAAGACCGCCGCCACCAGGATCAGCCCCTGGAGGTACAGCGAGCCGTCGTGGGCGACGTAGTACGTGAAGCCCAGGAAGCCGGCGACGGCGACGAGCAGCGTCGGCTCGCGCCAGGGAACCCGCCGGCCCGCCCGCGCGCGCACGTCGGCCTCCGGGCCGGCCGGCGCCGCGGACGCCTCGGCGCTCACGAGACCGCGGCTCTCGGTCTCCGCCATAGCCGGCCGATGCCGCGCAGCTGCGGCCCGATCGAGAAGAGGCCCCGGGGCATGAGCAGGAGGATCACGACGACGACCACGAACGGGAACCAGTCGGAGGCCTGGGTGTTGATCACGCTCTTGGACGCCTCCTCGAGGATGCCGAGGATCAGGCCGCCGACCATCGCACCGACCGGCTTCTCCGTGCCGCCGATCATCAGCGCGACGAATCCGGCGATCCCGTACGTGTCGCCGAGGTACGGGTTCGAGTACGTGATCGGCCCGATCAGGATCCCGGCGATGCCGGCGAAGAGGCCCGCACCCGCGAAGGCGATCACGGCCATCAGGCCCGTGTTCGCCCCGAGCGCGGACGCCATCTCCGGGTCGTAGGCGACCGCCATCCCCGCCTTCCCGAAGAGCGTCCGCTTGCGCACGACCTCGAACGACACCGCGACGGCGACGGCCGCGCCGATCGTGACCAGCTCCTGCACGGTCAGCGTCGCGCTGCCGATGTGCACCCCGTGTCCGTTGAGCAGCGTCGGGAACGACCGCGAGGTCGGGCCCCAGATGATCGCTGCGACGTTCTGGAGGATCAGCGCGACCCCGAGCGTGCTGACCAACCACGCGAAGCTGAACCGGCTGAACGCCAGCACGGGCCGCACCGCGACGAGGTACGTGCCGACGCCGGCGAGCATCGCCGCGACGACGCCGCCCGCGAGCGCGAAGCCGGTCCAGGCTCCCGTCCGGGCGATCGCCGCCGCGACCATCACGGCAACCATCAGGAGCTGCCCCTCGGCGAAGTTGATCACCCGGGTGACGTAGAACGCGACGGCGAACCCCATCGCGACGAGGCCGTACACGGCGCCCGTCGCTAGGCCGCTGAGGATGACCTGGAGCACCTACCCGGCGGCCTCCCCGACGGCGGCGGTGTAGTCCTCGTCGGTGACCGCGTCCAGCCACTCGGCGTCGCCGAGCGAGACGGCGACGTGGAGGAGGTAGCTGTCCGGAGCGGCCCCGTGCCAGTGCTCCTCGCCGGCGGCGATGTGGACGACGTCCCCGCCCCTGATCGCGCCGCCGGTCCCGTCGCGGCGCCTGACGAAGCCGGCGCCGTGGGTCACGTACAGGACCTGCCCGATCGCGTGCGTGTGCCAGTGGGTCCTGGCGCCGGGCTCGAAGAAGACGTTGTTGACGCCGACCCCGCCCTCGGCGGCGAGCACCGGATCGACGAGGACCCGTCCCGTGAAGGTCGGTCCACGCTCCTCGGTCGCAGCGCCTTCGGCCCGTCCCCGTGCGATTCTCATGCGCCCTCACCTCCTCCCTGCAGGCGTGTCCCGCCGGAGAGGTCTCCGATCGCGTCCACGACCCGGTTCGAGATCTGCTCCCCGTACCCCAGCGCGGCCGCGAGGTGGAACGCGCCCAGGCACGACGGCCCGGCGAGGCTCGTCACCTCGAGCCGGCGCGCGAGGTCGAGGTACAGCTGGATGTCCTTCGCCATCAGATTGCTGGTCAGGCCGCCCTCCAGGTAGTCGCCGTCGACGATCCGCGGGAAGCGGTTGAGCGTGGCGAAGTTGACGCCGCTCGAGTGGTTGACGACGTCGAGGAACTGCCGGAGGTCGAGCCCGGCCTTGCGGGCGGCGACCATCACCTCGGCCGTCGCGGCGAGGCTGATCCCGTTGAGGAAGTTGTTCAGCAGCTTCGCGACGTGGCCGGAGCCGGGGGCGCCCATGTGGTAGACGCGCGCCGAGAACGTGTCCAGGAACGGCCGGATCTCGTCCAGCGCCCGCTCCGAGCCGCCGGCCATGATCGTGAGCGAGCCCTGCTCGGCGGCGGCCGCGCCGCCCGAGATCCCGGCGTCGACGAGCTCCACCCCGCGCTCGGCGAGGTCGGCGTGGATCTTCACCGTCGAGCTCGGAGCCGACGTGCTCAGGTCGACGACGATCTGCCCCTGCTCGCAGCTCGCGAGCAGGCCGTCCTCGCCGTAGACGACCGCCTCGACCACGCGGCTGTCCGGCAGCGACAGGAAGACGATGCGGGCGCCGCCGACCAGCTCGGCGAGCGAGCCCGCCGTCGGCACGCCGGAGCGCCCGGCCTGCGCGTCGTCGACGTCGTACCCGGAGACGGCGAGCCCGGCGCCGTGGATGCGCCGCGCGATCCGGCCGCCCATGTTGCCCAGGCCGACCATGCCGCTGCGAACCGGGTCGGCCACGGCTCACCCGGCGACCGCGGCGGGCTCCGCCACGCGGCTCTGCTCCCCGGCGGCCAGCGAGAGCTCGGCGACGCGCAGCGAGTCGTCGAACCTCCGCGTGGGGAAGCGCTCCCACAGCTTCTCCTCGTGGAACGGGACGATCCGCGACACGTCCTGGCCGACGTATTGCCACATGTCCTCCATCGTCAGCACGCAGCGCTCGACGCTGCCGAAGACGAGGCCGATCGGGGTGAAGCGCCCGTCGGGGCCGAGGAAGTTCTCGTAGACGTAGGCGTTGTCGCCGGCGAGCAGCCAGCGCCCGTCGCGCTCGTTCTCGATCGTCACGTACTGCGACCCGGCCGTGTGGGTGTCGTGCGCGGGCACGCAGCGGACGCCGGGGAGCACCTCCGCCTCCTCCTCGAGCAGCGTCAGCCGGCCCTGCTTCATGCGGTTGACGAGCCAGAGCATCAGGTCCGGGTCGGTGGCGGTGGTGATCCACTGCAGCCGGTCCGGCAGGCCGGCGGCCCACATGTACTTCGAGAGCTCCCGGGCCTGGAAGTACACGTGCGCGTTCGGGAAGAACTCCACCCCGCCGGCGTGGTCGAAGTGGTTGTGCGTGAGGATCATCGTGTCGACCTCGGCGGGGTCGACGCCGATCCGCTTGAGCACGACCTCCGGGGGCTGCCAGTCGCTGACGCCGTACGACTGCGCGAGCACCTCGCCGAGCTCGACGTGGTTGTAGCCGGTGTCGACGACCGCGACGTGGCCCTCCCCCTTGAGCACGGCGTAGCAGTACGGCGCGACCCTCGTGCCCGTGTTCCAGTCCCCGTACTTGAGGATGCCCTGGGCGAACTCGACGACGCGTGCGTACTCGACGACCCAGATCGAATAGTCGGCCATCTGGACTCCTATCGGTCGTGGTGCGCGTGCCCGGCGGCGCAGCACGGCACGTATTCGCAGGGAAGGACCTGCCACACCTCGCGCCGGAGCCGGCGGTGCGAGGCCCGCGCCCGGTCGACGTCGGCCTCGGACGCGCGGCCGAGACGGGCGCGGTCGAGCAGGCCGCGCAGGTCGCGCGCGGCGTCGACGCAGGCGGACAGCTGCGGGACGAGGCCGGTCGCGCGCCGCCGCGCGGCGAGCGAGTCGTCGAGCAGGCGCCGGGCCTCGACGGCGAGGTCGCCCGCGTCGGCGTCGAGCACGAGCGCGGCGGCCGCGGCGGCGGTCAGCGCCTTCGAGCGCGTGTAGAGGTCGTGCAGCTCGCGCCCGGACACGTCCGCGGCCGCGGTGCTCACGCGGGGCCTCCGGCGGCGAGCTCCTCGACGAGGATCGGCACGCCGACCGTGCACGAGTGGATGCCGATCACGCTCGCGAGCTCGATCACCTCCAGCACCTCCTCGCGGGTGGCGCCGTAGTCGAGCGCGTTGCGGATGTGCTGCCGGAGGCCCGACACGTACAGGTGCGTGGCCGAGACGTCGAACGCCGTGTAGATCAGCTCCTTGACCTTCGGCTCGAGCGTGCCGCTCACCCAGGGCACCGACGAGAACTGCGTGTACGCGGCGAAGAACTCCGGGTCGAGCCACAGCATCTCGTCCCAGAACGGGTTCCAGTACCCGCGCTTCTCCGTGAACTCCGCCTTGATCTCCTCCTGCCGGGCGGAGAGCTCGCGCGAGACCGGCCGGCCGGCGGCCTCCAGCTCGTCGACCAGGATCGGGACGCCGATGTTGCAGGCGTGGATCCCGAGCGTCGCGGTCAGCTCGAGCACCTCCATGATCTCCTCCGCGGTCGCCCCGTACGCCAGCGCCTGCTTGATGTGCTGCCGGATCCCGGGGACGTAGAGGTGCGTCGCCGCGGCGTCGACGGCGATGTAGACGAACTCCTTGATCTTCGGCTCGAGCGGCCCGGATCGCCAGGGGACGGACGAGAAGCGGGTGTACGCCTCGAAGAAGTCCTCGTCCAGATCGAGGAGGGCGTCCCAGAACTCGTTCCAGTAGCCCCGCGCCTCGATGAACGCGTCCCGCAGCTCTTTCTTGCGCTCGCTCGTCTCCATGCTCATCTGCCGATCCGCTCCCTCCTCCGGAGCCCGGCGGCGGGCCCGGACGCGCCGGGCCCACCGCCGCTCCGGCTCTACTTGATCGCCTTCCAGGTCTTCGTCTTCGCGTCGTAGCGCACGAGCTGCAGCTGCTTCGTCGTGATCGTCGCGTGGTTCTGCTCGCTGAACGAGACCGTGCCCTGCAGACCGGCGAAGTTCTTGACGCTGTTGAACGCGTCCTTGAGCTTGTTCGCGTCCGTCGAGCCCGTCTTCTTGATCAGGGCGCCGAGCATCATGATCGCGTCGTAGTTCGCGACCGCGAACGGCGTCGCGTCGATGTGGAACCGCGCCTTGTAGCGCTTGCGGAACGACTTCACCGCGGCGTTCGGGCTGTAGTCCGTCTTCAGCATCGCCCCGATCGCGCCGTTGGCGGCGGGGCCGGCCAGGGACGCGTAGGTGTTGTCCGCGTTGATCTCGTCGTTGCCGAGCACCGTCAGCTTCGTGCCCGTGCTCTTCAGCGTCTGCGAGAAGCGGGCCGTGTCCTGCGGCGTCAGCCACACGACCACGCAGCTCGCCCCGCTGCTCTTGATCTTGTTGATCTCGTTGGTCAGGCCGACGGTCGCGCCGGTCGACCAGTCCTCGTTGATCGTCTCGTCGAGGGCGAGCTTCTTGACGTAGCCGAGCTTCACGCCCATCTCGCCGCCGCGCCCGTAGGTCGACGGGTCGTGCAGCACGGCGAGGCCCTTGCAGTGCGTCCGCGCGTACTGGCCGACGATCTCGCCCCACGCGAACGTGTTCAGCCCCCAGCTCCAGACCCACTCGAACGGCGGCTTGGTCGGGCCGTTCGGGTAGATCGTCAGGCCGGCGTCGTCGACCGCCCCGATGTTCGGGACGTGGAGACGCTGGGCCATCGCCGAGGTGGCCGGCCCGGTGTCCCCGGAGCCGGCGATCGCGACCGCTCCGGCGCTGACGAGACGCTGGAAGAGCTGCGACGAGAGCGTCGCCGACGCCTGGTCGTTGTACGACTGGAGCTTGAACTTCTTGCCGAGCGCGCCGCCCTTCGCGTTCAGGTCGGCCACCGCCAGCGTCGCTCCGTTCACCATCGCCACGCCGGTGCTCCCGTACGCGCCCGTCGTGCCCGCGATCGACCCGACGAGGATCGTCCCCGCCGCCGGGCCGCCCGAGGCAGTGCCGGCGGCGACTGCCACGGCGGTCGCCGCCAGCGCGACGACGACCAGCCTCCAAGACCCGATCCACCGTTTCATCGAATCTCCTCCTCCTTGACGTTCGTTCCTGGACTCGCTTCCGCGACGCTCAACCGATACGCACGGCGACGCCGCCTGCCTGGCCTGCGACGCCCGGGAACCGCGTCATCACGTTCGGGTCATGGCCGGGTACGATCACGGCACCCGGCGCCGACTCGAGCTCGTTCACGAGGTCGTAGGCGTCGTACATGCGCTCGAGGTCGGCCACCACGCCGAATGGACGGTCGGCCTCGAGTTCTTCGTAGAAATGCACCGCATCCGACGTCAGCACGACGTCTCCCCCCGCGGCCGCGACGACCGTCACCTGCTGCCCGGGCGAGTGCCCGCCGACGACGATCGCCGTGATCCCTTCCTCGATCTGCTCGGTGCCGTCGACCAGCCTGACCCGGCCCGAGCGGTGCGCGGCGTCGAGCAGCGCGATCTCCCGCGGCTCGACGTGCGCGGCGAACTGATACCGATCCGCAAACGGTCCTGTCCAGAACTCGAGCTCCTTTCTCGGGACGACCAGCTGCGCCTGCGGGAAGGCCGCGAGGTTCCCGGTGTGGTCGTAGTGCAGGTGGGAGACGACGACCGTGTCCACGTCGTCGGGGCCGATGCCGAGCCGCCGGAGCGCCTCCAGCGGCTCGATGTCGCACGTCCGCCCGCGGCGGGCGCCGACCGCCGGGTCGAAGCCGGTGTCGACGAGGATCGTCCGCCCTCCGCCGGTGAGGACCCAGAAGTAGTAGGCCATCTCGGTCTCGCCGTCCGGCTCGCCGTAGCTCTCGAACCGGTGGAAGAACTCGCTCTTCCGGGCGTGCAGCGTCCCGTAGCGCACGGCCACGACCTCGAACGTGGCGGTCTGCGGCACCTGTTCGGTCGACTGCTCAACCGCGTGCACGCGCGACCTCCCCCGCTCCGATCTCGACGCCCGCCCACTCCTCGGCCATACGTACGAACTCGGTGTGGTCGTCCCCCTCGTCCGTCTGCGACGCACGCAGGGTCCAGAGCTGCTGGACGAGCCCGCCGAGCGGCATGGCCAGCCCGTGGTTCCGCGCCTCCGCGAGGCAGAGCTCGACGTCCTTCGTCATCAGCGCCAGGCGGAACCCGGAGTCGAACGCACGGGTCAGCACCTGCCGCGGGAACTTGTCCATGGTCGCCGAGTTCCGGCCGGTGCTCGCGTTGAAGACCTCGATCAGCGTCGCGGCGTCGAGACCCGCCCGGACGCCGAAGGTGACCGCCTCGGACGTGATCGCGAGCGCCGTCGCCGAGAGCAGGTTGTTCAGGAGCTTGGCGAGCTGCCCGTGGCCCGGGACGGAGCCGACGTGGACGATCGTCGACGCGAAGGCGGCGAGCAGCGGCCGCACCTCGGCGAAGAGCGCCTCGTCGCCGGACGCCATCACGGTCAGCTTCCGGGCGGTCACGCCGGCGACGCCGCCGCTGACGGGTGCGTCGAGGTAGCGGATCCCCCGGTCGGCCAGGCTCGCGGCCACCGCCTCGGTGACCGTCGGGCCGGTGGTCGAGAGATCGACGAACGTCCCGATCGCCGATCCGCCCGCCACCTCGCCGGCGACGCGGCGGACGACCTCGGGCGTCGGCAGGCTGACGAGGACGACGGCGGCCGCGTCGGCGACCTCCGCAGCCGAGGACGCCGCGGTCGCGCCGCGCCCGGCGAGTGCCTCTGCGGCCTCGCGGCGCACGTCGGCGACGACGACCTCGAAGCCGCCGTCGAGCAGCGCCTCGACCATCGGCGTCCCCATCGCGCCGAGCCCGACGAAACCGACCGGCGAGCCGGCGCTCACTCGCCGCTCCCCGCCCGGACGGCCGCGCCGTCGGCCGACGGGCCCTCGCGCTCCAGCTCCTCGAGCGCCGCCTCGGCGACGCGGAACGCCTCCATCGCCGCCGGGACGCCGCAGTAGATCGCCGCCTGGAGGAGGACCTCCTGGATCTCCTCGCGGGTGCAGCCGTTCCGGACCGCCCCGCGCACGTGCACGCGCAGCTCGTGCGAGCGGTTCAGCGCGGTCAGCATCCCGAGGTTGACGAGGCTGCGCTCCCGCCGCTCCAGGCCGGGGCGCGACCAGATCGCGCCCCAGCAGTGCTCGGTCACGAACTCCTGCATCGGCCGCGAGAAGTCGCCGGCCTTGGCCAGCGACCGCTCGACGTGAGCGTCGCCCAGCACCTCGCGCCGGACCTGCAGTCCCCGCTCGAAGGGGCCGTCAGCCACGCGCCGCTCCGCCGTCCGTCGACTCCGGGGCGACCCCGATCTGCCGGAACGCCGTCTCCGCCGCCTGCCGGACGTGGAACGACGCGGCCGCCGCGGCGGCGTCGGCGTCCCGCCGCTCGATCGCGTCGACGATCGCCTGGATCTCGGCAACCGACTGGCGCGGCCGCCCGGGGGCGGTCAGCGACGTCGCGCGCAGCACCGCCACGCGCGCCTGCAGGCCGCCGAGGATGCTGCGGATGGTCGCGTTGTCGGCGCCGTCGAAGAGCACGTCGTAGAAGCGGTTCTTGCCGCGCAGCACGCCGTCGGCGTCGTCCTTCTTCCCCGCCCGCGAGACCTCGGCCATCGCCCTGCGCAGCGCCTCGACGTCCTGCTCGGAGGCATTGCCGACGAACTCCCGCGCGGCCAGGCCCTCGAGGAGCGCACGCACCTCGTACACCTCTGCCGCCTCCTTCGGCGACGGAATCGCGACGATCGCGCCCTTCTGCGGGATCGTCGTGACGAGGCCCTCGGCGGCGAGCTCGCGCAGCGCCTCGCGGATCGTCGTCCGGGAGACGCCGATCCGCTCGATCAGCTCGCGCTCGACCAGCCGCTGGCCCGGATGGAGCCGCATCTCGACGATCTCGCGGCGAAGGAGGTCCGAGACCTGGGTCCGGAGCGGCGCCGCGACGCGCTCGAGCTGGGGCGCGAGGTCCGGCGCCTCGCCGATCGCGCTCGGTTCGGCCGGGGAGCTCATCGGTCAGCCTGTCCGTCGGCTCGTCGTCTTGACCGATCGTCTGTCAATATGGCAATCCTTCTACGCACACCTGGTCGTGTCAAGTCGGATCGGAGGAGGAGCTGATGGCACTGCGCGGGCTGGCCGGGAAGGTCGCCGTCGTCACCGGAGCGGCGAGCGGGATCGGCGCCGGCGTCGCCGGGCGCCTGGCGGAGGAGGCGGCGCGTCTCGTGCTCGTCGACCAGGACGGCGCCGGCGCGCAGCGGGTCGCCGACTCGCTCGACGGCGAGTCGCTCGTCGTCGAGGCGGACGTCTCGCGCGAGGACGACGTCGCGCGATCCGCGGCGGCCGCGGTGGAGCGGTTCGGACGCATCGACCTCTACCACCTCAACGCCGGGATCGCCGGCAACCTCGCCTTCCTCCCCGACGCCGAGGTCGACGAGTTCGACCGCGTGCTGGCCGTGAACGTGCGCGGCATCTTCCTCGGCCTGCGCGAGGCCTTCCGGCAGTACGCGCGGCAGGGGGGATCGGGCTCGATCGTGACGACCGCGTCGATCTGCTCGTTCGGCGGCGGCGCCGACCTGGTCGCCTACCACACGAGCAAGCACGCGATCCTCGGGCTGATGCGCTCGGCGGCGGTCTACGGCGGGCCGATCGGCATCCGCGTGAACGCCGTCGCCCCCGGCATCGTCCCGACCAACCTGCTCGGCCCGCCGGCCGCGAGCACCGCGGGCGAGTCGGGCACGTCCGCGCGCGCGAAGCTTGCCCCGATGCAGCGCGCCGGCACGCCCGACGAGGTCGCCGCCGTGGTCGCCTTCCTCCTCAGCGACGAGGCGTCGTTCGTCACGGGCGACGTCTACTCGGTCGACGGCGGCGCCGTCGCCGTGAACCCGGTCCGACCGTATGCTCCGTAGCGCGCGGGCCGGTAGCTCAGTTGGTAGAGCAGGGGACTTTTAATCCCAAGGTCGCAGGTTCGATCCCTGCCCGGCCCATGACCGAACGACGTCCGGCGCCGCCTTGCGGCGGCACCATGATGACGTCGTTCGGCACGCGGCGCTGTGCCGCGGCCGCCATGTCGGCCCGCGGCGGCAACGCACTGTCGGTGTCAGGTCTTGCAGTGACCTAAGTATTCGTCATCGCGGCGTCCACGCCCTTCCCGGGCGGTAATCCTCGTGATCGGCCCGACTCAGAGAAACCGGGGCGTCGAATGCAATAGCTGGCAGGCAAACTCACACTCACGTGAGTGCCAGCTGCTGCTCTCCCTGATCGACGAAGTCGGTCGGTGTCCCGATCGTTCGTCCCCACGCGCTGTGTCCGGTGACGAGCGTCACCGAACCCTCGCCAGACACCGTGATGTCGGTTGTCGCCGGGACAGCCCCTGGGGCAGCCAAATACTCCTCGATCGCCTCACGGACGACGGAAGAGACCGGCGTGCCGCGCCGCTCGGCCAAGTCGAAAATCCGCTCGGCGAGCACGCGAGGAAAGCGCACGGAGATCACGGTCCCGACGGTCTTGGAGGCCTCGGCCTCTTCGGTCTCCCACTCTTCCTCTTCGAGTCGTCTCGTCATCTGAGAACTCTCCTTTCTGCCGGCGTGCTGTCCCAACCCGTCACGGGCCGCCATCGGTCAGGGACAGAGGTTTCGACCAAGATGATGGTGAGCACCCGTCCCCCATGCGTCGTGCCGATGAGCTGGCGCTGTCCGGATCGATGCTTCCTGTTCCGCCTCACTGTAAACGGATTATCGAGAAGTTGCAGTACCTCGCGGGGCCGGACGCCGTGCCTTGCCAATTCTTCCAAGTTGTAATCATCAAATTCAAGCTCGGCGATCGTGACCATGGCCTCGCTCCCTCATGTATGTATACTCAGTATACTGACGTTTACAGGAGGCAGAATTGGCGACTGATCTGACGGAAGAGAGACCGCGCATCGACAGCTTCGTGGCAGCTGACTGGGCAGAGGCGGTCAACGGA
>Ga0070741_10004566_pt1 | contig 32166 bp, 30 predicted proteins | sample Coa_R1_4_FD_66440 | JGI IMG/M metagenome (GOLD analysis project Ga0070741, IMG submission 66440) | Surface soil microbial communities from Centralia Pennsylvania, which are recovering from an underground coalmine fire - Coalmine... | ecosystem: Environmental > Terrestrial > Soil > Unclassified ... | reverse complement strand
TCCTCTGCCGCCGTCAAACCTGCGACAGTCGTCGCGTCCGTCACCGCTGCCTGTCCTCTCCGTCTGCGCATAACGCCAGACTGCCAGGCCAGGACTTACACCGTTGTTATTACAGACCCCGCCAGTTGGGCGACAGGCGATGCTGCAGTCAGCGTTTGCCGCGTGGAGGAGAGGGGTGTCCGGTGCCGAATCTCGGTGTGGCCATCGTCCGGCAGTACGAGCGGGGCGTGGTGTTCCGGCTGGGGAGGGTTCGCAACGTGCGCGAGCCGGGGATGCGGTTCATGATCCCGCTGGCGGACAAGATGCGCAAGGTGAGCCTCCGCACGGTGACGATGCCGATCCAGTCGCAGCAGATCATCACCAAGGACAACGTCTCCATCGGCGTGGCGGCGGTGGCGTATTACCGCCGGGTCGACCCGGTGAAGTCCATCGTGGAGATCGAGAACGTGGAGGCGGCGATTAACCAGATCGCCCAGACGACGGTCCGCAACGTGGTGGGCCGGTCGTCGCTGGACCGGGTGCTGAGCGAGACGGAGACGCTGAACCAGGCGATCCAGACGATTCTCGACGGGACCACCGAGCGATGGGGGGTCCTCGTCCAACTGGTCGAGCTCAAAGACATCGAGCTGCCCGAGACCATGAAACGGGCCATGGCCCGGGAGGCCGAGGCGGAACGGGAGAAGCGGGGGAAGATCATCGCCGCCGAGGGCGAGGCGCTGAGTGCCGGGAAGCTGGCCGAGGCGGCCGATGTCATCCTGGCCCATCCGATCGCGCTGCAGCTGCGCAACCTGCAGGTACTGGGCGAGATCGCCATCGAGAAGAACTCGACGATCATCTTCCCGGCTCAGTTCCTCGACAGCGTCAAGGCGGCGATGCGCTTCATCGACGGTGAGCGGCCCAACGGCCAGATCCCCGCACTCAAGGAGTAGTGGGGCGCCGGCCCGGGGAGCAACGACCTCGGCGCGAACAGCGGTTGACGTGACCTGCGGGGCGTGTAAGGGGTCTGGCTTCGCGGGATGATTCAGCGGAAGCGTTTCGAGGCGCGCAGGTTTCGTTGCAAGGAGGCGGCGTGCTGCGGTTGTTGATCATCGCCGTCGTCGGGCTCGTCGGGTCCTGGTGCATCCTGGCTGTTCTCGCGGCGCGGCTTCCGCCGGGAGTACTGCGGGAGCTCGCGGGGTTCCTTCCTGCCTGCGTGACCGCGGCGCGGCGGCTGCGGCGGGACCCCCGGGTTCCCCGGCGGGCCAAGGTGGCGGTGGCGTTCGCCGGCTTGTGGGCCCTTTCGCCGGTGGATCTGATCCCGGAGTTCCTCCCGGTGATCGGACCGCTCGACGACGTCGTGGTCGTGGCGCTGGCATTGCGCTACGCGGCCCGTCAGGTCCCCCGTGAGGTGTTGCTGGAAGCATGGCCGGGGAGCCCCGAGGTACTCAACCGCCTCCTCGGCTCGCGCCGCTGAAGAACCGAACGAGGAACCGGACTGAGATCGAGGCGCCGGCTCTTCGTGTCCCACGCCAAGTGCGGCGTGGCGGCCTTCGCCTGACCGTCCTCGTGCGGGCCCGGGGCGCACTTGCCGCGAACTCCTCGAGCACCTCATGGATGGCATCGACCCGGCCGTCGTGACCGCCGCCGAACGGGCGGGCCGCCACGGTCTCAGCTGTGCGTGTCACAAAGGGACGAATGGCACGCCGAGAGGGACTTTCCGCAGTGTCCGGGCCGCAGGCCGGGAGCGTTGGCTATGGATGAGCGATCCGGTACGGAACGTTCCGGAGGTGTGGCCTCGGAAGGAGATGAACGGCGATGATGTGGTGGTCCAACGGTTGGGGCTGGGGCGGATGGCTGCTGATGGTCTTCACCATGGTGGCGGTGTGGGGCTTCGTGGCCTGGCTCGTCGTGACCCTGATCCGCCCGCCCGACTCTCGATCCGGACGTCGGCCGGACGCGCAGGACATCCTCGCCGAGCGCTTCGCCCGGGGTGAGATCGACGAGGAGGAGTTCACGCGACGCAAGGCCGCGCTCCGGTCGTGACGCAGGAGGAACCCGCTTTGGATACCTGTCACGCCAGCCAATCCACCGACAACCCGGTCCTGTGGCGACGCCTCGAGCGGCAAGGCGACACCGAATGGCTGGTATGGCTGCGCAAGGGGAAGAGCGAGGACGGTCATCGTTTGAGCCGTACGGCGGCGGCCCTGTGACCTGCACCCCTGGGTGGTGCTGGGGTGGGAGGACAGGGATGGCGGGGTCGGATCGCCGACGGCTACCGCTCGAGTCGCAGGGCGAGGGCCGGGCAGGCGGCCACCGTCCGGCGGGCATGGTGCAGGATGTCGCCGTCGAGGGGGGCGGCGTCGATGATCGGGTAGCCCCAGTCGTCGAGGGTGATCCGTTCGGGCAGTAGGTCGGCGCAGACTCCGTGGCCGGTGCAGGCGATGGGGTCGATCACAAGCCGGTAGGTCATCGCCACGGTGCCTCCTTGGTGTTCGGAATCGTGAGGTATCGGGTCTTGGTGGCCGCGGTGCAGGGCCGGCCGGCGGCGTGGCGGCGGAGGTCGTCGGCGAAGACGTCGAGGGCGCTGCGCAGGAAGCGGACCGCGCCGTCGGGGAAGCGGCAGGCGCCGCGGCCTTCGATCTGGCCGGCCCAGCGCTGCAACCGGCCGACGACGTCGCCGCGGGCCCGACCGCTGCAGGCGTCACCGAGAGTCCCGGCCAGGGCGGCCAGGCCGTGGACGCAGGGGCCGCACTGGCCGGCGGTCTCGCCGGCCAGCCAGGCCATCACCCGGGCGGTCTCGGTGAGGCCGCAGGCACCGGCCCGGAAGGACCGCCACGGCACCGCAGCCGAGACCGCCGCCCCGGCGGCGGAGATCGTCGTGGGACAGTCGGGCCGACGCCGCGGCGCGGGCGTCGAGCCAGAACCCGAAGTAGCCGCCGACGAGGACGGCGGAGACCCCGTCGGGGGTGCCCGCCCCGGCCAGCAGGTCGGCCAGCGGGAACCCGGCCGACACCTCGTAGACGCCGGGCCGAGCCACCGCGCCGCTGACGGTGGCGAGGATGGTGCCGGGCTCGGCCGGTGTGCCCCGCTGGCGGAACCAGTCGGAGCCGAAGCGGAGGATCTGGGCCAGGTGGGCCAGCGTCTCGACGTTGTCGACCAGGGTGGGGCGGCCGTCGACGCCCTTCTCGAACGGGCGGGGCGGGACGCGGGTGGGCTTCGCCTCGCCGCCGTTGATCCAGTGGACCAGGGCCGATTCCTCGCCGGTGACGTAGTGGGGTGGGGTGGGGGCGAGCCGCATCGGGACGCCGTCGGGATCGCTGTCGCGGCGCTCCGCCAGCGCCCGGTCGACCGCGGCCAGTGCGGCCCGGTTGAGCCGGTCGACACCGATCACGACCGCTCGGGCGCCGATGGCGGCGGCGGCCAGCGCCGCGCCGTCGAGGACGAGGTGGGGGGCCGTGCGCAGCAGCAGGGCGTCCTTCCCGCTGACCGGCTCCCCTTCGGTGCCGTTGACGACGACGACCGGCCGGCGCCGGCCGGCGGCGACGGCCCGCAGCTTCCGGCCGGTGGGGAATCCTGCGCCGCCCCGGCCGAGCAGCCCGGCCCGCTCGACGGTGGCGATCAGGTCCTCCCGCGGCCGCCGGGGGGTGGGCGGCGCCGGGTAGGTGCGGCGGTGGTCGGCGAGGGACAGCGCCGTGCCGGACGGGCCGGAGGCGCTCAGCAGCCGGTGATGCCCCGAGGGGGCGGACGGCCCGGCGGACGGGTCGGCGGCGGTGGCGAAGGTCACGGTGCGGGGCTCCCGGAGGTGGCGCCGGAGGACCCCGACGCGGGGACGGCGGACAGTTGGCCGGCGACGGTGCCGGCGGCGTCGTCAACGGTCACGGCGAGGGTGAGGTCGAGGGAGCGCCCGGCGCCGTCGGTGACCGTGGCGGTGATCCGCCCGCCGTCGAGGCTGGTGATCCGGCCTTCCCACGCCGCCGGTACGGCCGGCGTTCCGAGGGTGACGTCGCCCGACCGGAGCGCCAGGCCCCCGGTCGCCAGAGGTTGGCCGCGGAGCCGGATGTCGAGGGCCGGCAGGGGTGCGCCGCTGAGCGTGCCCGAGAGGTCGATGACGGCGGCCGGGGCGGCCCCGTCGTCGTCGGCGTCGTCGCGCCGTTGCCCCTCGCCGCTGCGGGATTCGGTGATGGTCCCGGCGAAGGGAGCGCTGAAGGGGCGCAGCGACTGGCCGGCCCGAGCGGCGGGGCCGGCCGCTCGGGCCGGGACGGCGGCTCCGGTGGCCCCGGAGGCGGGGACCCCGGAGGCGGGGGGAGCGGAACCCGGCCCGGTCGTGGGGGTGGATCCGGGCCGGGCGGCGGGCCCGGCCCCGGAAGTCAGGGCGACGGGCGTTCCGGCGATCCGGGCCCAGCCGGGTTGCAGCGGGCCGAGGAGCGCCCAGGCGGCGATGGCCAGCGGGAGGAGCACGGTGGCGCCCACGGCGGCCCACCGGCCGGCGGGTTGCTGGCGGGGCCAGGCGAGGCCGAGCCGCCATGCCAGCGCAGCCAGGACCGCGGCCACCGAGACGGCGACGACGCCGAGCATCCAGGTGGCCCGGGCGTCGCTGCCCGTCCCCAGCCCGTGCATGAGGGCCACGGGCCAGCAGGCGTAGGCCAACCAGTGCACCGCCCGCCAGAGCCGGTAACCGAGATGGGCCCGGACGATGCTGGTGAGGGCCACGGCGAGGAGCATGTCGAGGCTGAGGGCGCCCAGCCCGAGCCACAGGGGCCGGTAGGGCGATCGGAACGGGACGACGGCGTCGAGCCATCCGATGGGGGCGAACCCGTCGACCACGGTGGTGGCCACGTGGAGCCCGATGAAGACGACGACCAGCAGCGAGATGTTGCGGTGGAGGCCTTCGATGATCCAGCGGGGCCAGTTCCGGTGCTCCCAGCGCACCGCGGTGACGATGCCGAGCACGACCGACAGCGTCAGCAGCGCGAGGCTGACGACGCCGGTGCCGCGGGTGAGGAACCACAGCGCCTTGGAGGCGGAGGCGCTCGAGGTGCCGGTAGAGACAGCGGCCGAGGCGGCGGCGATCATGACGGTGTGCTCACGGCCCTTCAGGAGCCCCGGGACACGGTGTGCCACCGCCGGGAGGAGCCGATCCGGGACGAGGACGGGGACGGGGCGGCGACGGCAGGCGTCTGGAGATAGCCGTCAGCGGGGAGGGCGGCCAGGGGCGGGGCGGGGGTCGCCCCGGCGGTCGGGGAGAGCCCGCCGTCGGTGGCGGGGCTGACGACGGCGGCCGGCGACTGAACGGCGGAGGTGGCGGCCGGTGAGGCGGCCGAAGCGTGGCCGGCGAAGGCATGGGCGGCGGCGACGGCGACGACTCCGGAGGCCGCCAGCCCGCCGCCGACGATCCACTGGGTCAGCGCCGACAACCGTTCGAGGCCGGCGTCCCGGGCCTGGATGCGTCTGCGGTCTGCCACGGTCCTCTCCTCGGTCAACACCGTTGCCCTTCAGTGTCGGAGCCCGAGGTAAGGGAAGGTCGAGGCGATTCCTAGATGTCGGTAAGAACATCCGCCTCGGGCGGCTCGAGGGATTCGGCCGCGGCGGACGAGACGGGCAGGTTGATCGTGAACACGGCCCCACCGTCCGGATGGTTGGCGGCCAGGGCGGTTCCCCCGGCGTTTTCGACCACGTCCCGCACGATGGCCAGCCCCAGCCCCGAGCCCGGCAGGCTCCGAGCGGCCAGCGAGCGGTAGAAGCGGTCGAACAGATGGGGCAGATCATCGGGGGCGATGCCTGGCCCGTGGTCGCGGACCTCGATGCGCCCGGGTCGGATGACGACCTCGATCGGCGTGTCGTCGGGGCTGAATTTGGCGGCGTTGTCCAAGAGGTTGCCGACCGCCCGCAACAGCCGGTCCGGGGCCACCAGCGCCGTCCACGGCTCGGCGTCGACGACAATGGGGCGGCCGGTGCGCCGCTGCGTACGCCGGCAGGCCCGCTCAGCCAGCTCGACGACGGGGACGGGCCGCTCCGCTTCGCCGTCGTGCTGGTCGGTGGCCAGCGCCACGAGCTCGTCGACGAGGCCGGCCAGCTCCCGCAATTCGCTGTCGAGATCGGAGAGGATCCGCTCGCGCAGCTCGCCGTCGAGGCCGGGATGACGCAACAGCGTCTCGACGTTGGCGGTCAGGCTCGTGAGCGGGGTGCGCAGCTCGTGACCGGCGTCCTGCACCAGGCTGTGCTGCTGATCTTTGGATCGCTTGAGGGCGGCGAGCATGGAGGCGAAGGCGGCCGAGAGCCGGCCCGTCTCGTCCCGGCCACCGCCGGGGACGGGAATGTCGAGCCGCCCGGTGGCGGCGATCGCCTCCGCGGCCCCGGTCAGCCGGACGATCGGGCGGGTGCTCTGGCGGGCGATGAGCCACCCCGCCAAGGCGGCGAGGGCGATGACGGCCAGGCCGACCCCCACGTAGCGGCGAGAGAGCGAATCGAGGACCCGCTCGGTGCCGGCCGTGCTGCGGGCGATGCGAATCGTCCGGCCGTCGGCCAGGGGCACGGACAGCACCCGGTAGCGCGCCCCGTGCGACGTCTCGCTTCGCAGCGTCACGGCGGTCGTGACGACCCGGGGCGCGGACCCCGACCCGACGGTCGCGGCCGGAGAGGCCTGGCACTGCACCGACGCCCCGGGCAGATCGGGGAGGACACCCCCGTCGTCGGCGTCGTCAAAGCCGGTCACCCGGCCACAGAGAATCGCCGCCAGCCGCCCGTCGGGATCGGCGAGGCGCTGCGCATAACTGACCAGACCGGCGTCGGTCTCGGCGTTGAGACGATGGACCGTGGCGACGTAGCCGAGCCACGAGACGGCGACGACCGACACGGCCGCCAACACGGCCAGGGCCAGCGCCAGCCGGGCCCGCAGCGTCATCCTGCCCTCAGGGTGTAGCCCACACCCCGCACCGTCTGGAGCAGCCGGGGCTCGCCGTCCTGTTCCAGCTTGCGGCGCAGATAGCCGACGTAGACACCGAGCGCCTTGGACTCCGGCCCGAAGTCGTAGCCCCAGATCCGCTCGTAGATCATCGAGTGCGACAGCACGATCCCGGCGTTGCGGACCAGAAGTTCGAGCAGCTCGAACTCCGTCTTCGTCAATTCGAGCTCCCGGTCGCCCCGCCACGCCCGCCGGGCGGCGCTGTCGAGCCGGAGATCCGCCACCGTCATCGTCCGGTCCGGCTCGTCGTAGTTCGCCCGCCGGAGCAGGGCCCGCACCCGGGCGAGGAACTCGTCGAGCACGAACGGCTTCGGGATGTAGTCGTCGGCTCCGGCGTCGAGCCCCGACACCCGGTCCGACACCTCGGTCCGGGCGGTGAGGACGAGAATGGGCAGGCGGTCCCCTCGCGACCGCAGCCGGCGGCAGACCGTCAGGCCATCGACCCGCGGCATCATCAGGTCCAAAACCAGGAGGTCCGGCCGGTCCACCTCCAGCGCGTCGAGGGCCGCCGCCCCGTCGGCGACGGTCGACACGTCATAGCCCTCCAATTCGAGGGCGCGGCCCACCGACTCCCTGGTCGCCCGGTCGTCTTCGGCCACGAGAACGCGGCTCACACCGCATGGTCTAGCCGATCGAGGTAAGGAACCGGCAAGAGCCATGGGCGTCGGGCAGGCAACCGCCACGAATCGGGCATCGGGGGAACCGTCTTACCGACTTCTAGGAGTCGCCTCGTCTGTTCCTTGGGGTGTGGCTCCGATACTGGCTTCCGTCGGCGCGAACGAGGAGAGGGCGTGGTGACTGGCAAGAAGGGCATCCGCCGCCAGCTGGCCGGTACGGCGTCGGCGATCGTGAGATCGGCCCGTCCCGCCCAGTGGGTCAAGAACCTCGTCGTGTTCGCCGCTCCGGTGGCCAGCGGTACGGTCCTGCGCGGCGGTGGGTTCGTACCGTTGGCGATGACGGTGCTGGCCTTTTGCGCGGCCGCCGGTGGGACGTATCTCGTCAACGATCTGGCCGACCTGAACGCCGACCGCCTGCATCCCCGGAAACGGCACCGGCCGATCGCCGCCGGCGAGGTCAGCGCCGGTGCGGCCGGCGTGGCCGCCGCCGGGTTCCTCGTGACCGGCGTGATGTTCGGCCTGGTGGTCGGCCCGGTCGTCGCCGCCGTGGTCGTCGGCTACGAGGTGGTCACGTTCGCCTACTCCCGATGGCTCAAGCACGTCGCCGTCGTCGATGTCGCCGCGCTGGCCCTCGGTTTCGTGCTCCGGGTGGCGGCCGGAGCGGCGGCAACCGGCGCGGGGCTGCGAGCATCTCTGGTCGGCGCCGTGTTCTTCGGGACCATGTTCGTGGCGTTGACCAAGCGTCGAGGGGAGCGGGGCGAACTCGGGGACGATGCGGTGGAGCACCGTCGGGTCCTCGCCGTCTACTCCGACCGGTTCCTGACGGCGCTGTCGACGGGTTCCCTGGGTGGCGCGATGCTTTCGTACGGGGTGTGGGTGGTGGTCCGCCCCGCCGGCGAGGGCGGGCTGTGGCTGGATCTCAGCCTCCTGCCGCTCCTCGTCGGTGTCTGGCGCTTCGCCACCCTCGCTTGGCAGGGCCAGGCCGCCGACCCGCAACGGATGTTCGGTCGGGAGCGAGCGCTGCAGCTTGCGGCCCTGGCCACGGTCATCCTCGCTGCCACGGGCGCCCACGCCGCGCTCACCTAGGAGGGTCCGTGTCCGTCGTCGAGTCCACCCCCGAGACCAACGAAATGCCGCTCGACGAGTCCGGGCGGGTGGGCGTGACGCCGCCGGGTGGCAACCGGGCGCAGCGGGGGCGGTGGTGGCGCCGGCGGGTCATCGTCATGCTGGCATCGCTCCTCGTGGCGGCGCCGGCCTGGTCCTACGCTCGGGCGCTGACCGCGCCGGGCAGCGCTCCGATCACCAACCGCACGGTCGAGTGGCTCCGCGACCACGGCGGCGCGTCGCTGGTCAATGCCGCCGAACAGTGGGACTACACACGACACCAGCCGTCCACGAAGCCGGCGACGGAACAGGGGTTCGTGCTCCCGACGCCGCCGGTACCGGCGCCGGCGAACGCCGATTCGCCCGTGCCCGTCCAGGGGCTTCCGGCGCCCACGGCCGTCACACCTATCGTCCCGGGGGCCCTTCCCGGCGAAGGGCAGTGGGCACCCGCCGCCCGGAGTGTCGACGGCCGCCCGACGCTCCTGACGACGGCGTACCGCCCCGACGCCGCCCATCCGGGTGTGGTTGTCGCCGCGGTGTGGATCGACACCACCGTCGTACGTTTCACACTGGTGGCCGGAAGGACGACTCCCGGCGGGAACGGTTGGGCCTGGGACGGCACCATACCTTCGAGCCAGCGGGGCCGGCTCCTGGCCGCCTTCAACTCGGGTTTCCGGTTTCAGGACATCCCCGGCGGCTTCTACGCCGAAGGGCGACAGGCCATCCCGCTGGTGGACGGTCAGGCGTCGTTGATCATCCACACCGACGGCTCGGCGACGGTCGGTGAGTGGGGCCGAGATGCCCGCATGACGCCCGATGTCGAGGCGGTGCGCCAGAACCTCAAGCTGATCGTCGACGGTGGCCGGCCGGTGCCCGATCTCACCTCGAACCCCGGCGGGTCGTTCGGCGCGCCAGGCCAGCAGTTCCAGTACACCTGGCGCTCCGGACTCGGCGTCAGAGCCGACGGATCACTCGTCTATGTCGCCGGAAACGATCTCACCCTCCCGGTCGTCGCCCATGCCCTCGTCGATGCTGGAGCCATCCGGGGCATGCAACTCGACATCCACCCCAACAACGTCTCGTTCAACATCTTCCAGCCGTCCTCGCAGCCGGCCGGTGTCACCGGAACCAAGCTGCTCGCGACCATGACCCGCCCCGCCACTCGCTACCTCCAACCCGACCAGCGGGACTTCATCGCCGTCACCGTCAGGTGATCTCGAGCCATCTGCCTAGGAGTCGAGCGTGGCGGCGAAGACGATGGGGTTGGCCGGCGGGTTGTCGCCGAGCGACCCTGAGAATGGCGAGTCGGAGAAGTCGAAGATGCCGCCGTCGGCGCCCACCATGAGGTAGCCGTCGCCGTAGCGGACCATGCCGACCACCGGCCGGTTCAGCTTGGTGGCGCCCATCGAACCCCGGAAGGGGGCGGCGCCGAAGGCGAAGATCCCGCCATCGGACGCCACCAGCCAGTAGCCCCGGCCGTCGCGGGTGGGCACCAGGGACTCCACCGGCTGGTTCAGCCGGGTGGCGCCCATGGAGCCCCGGAACGTGGCGTCGCCGAAGGCGAACACGCCGCCGTCGGCGGCGACCATGTAGTAGCCGTTGCCCGACGGGGTGGCCACCGAACTGCGGACGGCACCGTTGAGCGTCTTGCCGGCCAGGTCGCCGAAGTTCTTCGCGTCGCCGAACGTGAAGACGCGGCCCTTGGTGGTGAAGATCCAGTAGCCCTGGCCCGACGGGGTCGCCGACAGGCTGGTGACCTTCTCGCCGGAACTCAGCTGGGCCGGGGTGACACCACCGGCGGCCACCGCATCGCCATAGGCGGAGACGGCGCCGGCGTCGTCGACGATCCAGTACCCCCTGGCCGAGGGGGTGGGTTCGATGTGGACGGCCTTGGCGCCGGCTGCGAGGGCGCCCCGGGCGTCGCCGAGGGAAGCGGCACCACCGAAGGCGTAGACCTTGCCGTCGTTGCCGAGCATCCAGTAGCCGGAGTGGCCGTTGCCGCCGGGCTGGCCGGGCGTGCCGGGGCCGCCCGGGGTCCCGGGCTGGGCGGGACCGGCCGGGGTGCCGCCCCCGCGACTGGCCCCGGGGGCGTTGGCGACGTCGAAGATCACCCGGATGCGGTTGTCCTTCTGGTCGGCGATGTAGAGGTTGCCGTCCTTCAGCAGGAGGTCGTGGGGCCAGTTGAACTGCGCCTGCAGCGCCGGGCTGGGGCCGGGGTCGCCGACCACCGCGCCGCGGCCGTTGGCCACGCCGGTCCCGCCGATGGTGTCGATGTTGCCTTGAGGGTCGATCCGCCGGATTCGGGCGCCCAGGGTCTCGGCGATGTAGATGTTGCCGGCGGCGTCGGCGATAATGCCCCGAGGCCCGTTCAGGTGGGCGTTGATCGCCGGGCCGCCGTCACCCGCCGAGTCGCCGGTGAGCGTGCTGCCCGTGGGAGCACCCTGCGCGGCGGCGTTCACGTCGCCGGCGATGGTGTGGATGATCCCGTCGGGTGTGACCTTCCTGACGAGGTTGTTGTCGGTGTCGGAGATCAGCATCGTGCCGTCCGGCTCGAGGAACATCCCCTTGGGGCTGTTCAGGTTGGCGGCCGTGGCCGGGCCCCCGTCACCCCCGAAGCGCCTCGACTGCGTGTTGCCGGCCACGTTCTTGACCACGAGCGGCGTGGCCTTCAGGTCGATCGACCGGATCATGTTGTGGGCCGTATCACAGAAGTACATCACATCGTTCTCGATCAACATCTGCTTCGGGTCCTGGATGCCCGCCTGGAGGACCGGCGTGTTGTCGCCACCGGGTGGGGTCTGCTTCTGGCCCGTACCGGCGAAGGTCGTGATGATGCCGGTGGCGGCGTCGACCTTGCGGATCCGGTTGTTCTGGCTGTCGGAGATGAAGACGTTGCCCTTCGAGTCGATGGCGATCCCGTGCGGCTGGTTGAATCCGGCCTGCGACGCCTGACCACCGTCACCACAGCTGGTGCCCGAGTAGGTGCACGGGGTCGGTTTCCCGTTGGCGTCCGGCACCGGGTTCCCGGCGAACGTCGAGATGTTCCCCTGCGTGTCGATCTTGCGGATCCGTTCGTTCAAAGAGTCGGTGAAGTACAGATCGCCGGCGGCGTCGAAGGTCAGCGCCCGCGGGTCGTAGAGCGAGGCCTGGGCGGCCGGCCCACCATCACCGTAGAAGCCTCCCTGGGCGAAGTTGCGGTTCGTGCCGGCAACGGTGCGGATGGTCCCCGCAGGGTCCCCGGGGTCCGCTCGGGCCACGTTCAGCACCGGCCCGAAGCCGGCCAGGGGAAGGGAGACGAGGACCGCGGTGGCCAGCCAGCGCCTGGCGGACGCACCCGACCGTCCAGGAAACGACGAGAGGATCACGGTGAACTCCTCGGGGGGGTAAGCCAACAGAATGAGAGCGTGACCGCATCGATTTCTTCCCCGGCAGGTCATTCTCCTTCCGGGCACGTCCCCCGGAAATACTCCTCCTGAATTGCAGCCGAGACTTTTCGAAAGACGATCTCTATCCGGCGGTGATTGCGGTCGGAATAAATCCGACAAAAGCTGCCATAGAACCCAGGCTTTCGGGCCAGAGTAACGCTAATCGTCCCTTCATGGCCCGGGCAGTAGGCTACTCCGCATTCAAATAGGGTTGAAAACAAAAGCCCCACTGTTCGTCCGGGTCGCACGACGTTTGTGCATGAATTGAATCAGCTGATTCGAGTTCGATGGGTCGGGCCCGCTCGGTGTTGCAAGGCCGGCGGGAACTGATCCTGACGCCGGGTGAGCCGGGAGGGGCACCTCCCATTGAAGGAGCGAACGTGGGAACCGTCGCCCGACGCCTCATGTCGTCAACGGCGCTGGCCGCCTCCGTGACCTGCCTGGCCTTGTCCTCGGCCGCCTGGGCCGGTTCCGGCCCGCATGCCCCCCCGACGACGAGCTCGACCGTGCCGGCAACGAGCCCGGCCCCGGCTTCGGCGAGCACGACCACCTTGACGTCGACCACCACGACCTCGACCACCACGGCTCCGACCACCACGACCTCGAGCACCGTCCCACCAACGGCGGCGCCCGGCCAGCCCCCGTCAGGGTCGGGCGGGACACCGCCCGCCGGCGGCAGGCACGGCGGCCACCACGGCGGAACCGGCCCGGCCGTCTCCTCCACCCCTGCCACCGGCACGACCGGGCCGGACGCCAACGCCGCACCGTCGCCCACTGCCCCGGCCGTGCCCGCCCGCCAACGGCCGGCGGCGAACTCCGCCCCCACACCGTCTGGAGCCGCCCACACTGGAGGCCGCCGCGCCGCGAGCCCCCGGCCTTCACCGGGGCCGTTCCGATCGGCAACGACGAACACCGCGGCGGTGGCCGCCATCCCCCTGCCGGACCTCACCGTTCCCCTCGCCCCGGCGGCACCGGTCGCGCCGGGCGCGGCACCGCTGGCCGAAACTGCGCCGCCGCTCGCCGCGGCCACCCCTGCCGCCGCGAACAAGGATCCCGGTCCGGGGACGGCAGCCATGCGGTCGGGCCTTGCCGCACTGGCACTGGCGCTGGTGGGCGCCGCCGGGGCCTTCGCCGTATGGCGGAAGCGTGCCGACCGTTACTGGCCCGCGTGATCCGTTCGAAGGTCCTGAGCCACTTGAGGAAACCATCAACTTCTCGAGGGAGGTGTTCCCGAAAGCCGCGGGAACAACAGAGCGTATGACCGACCGCCTTTGTTTCCGCCTGTCCAGGGCCAGGCTGTGGCGCAACATCGCCGTGCTCCTCGCACCCGTCGTCGGTGCCGCCTTCCTGCCGGCCCTCGTCGACGGCCGGGCCGGTACCGCTTCGGCCGCGGCGGGTGCCGCCGGTCCGGCCTACGACCAGGCCGTCTCGGCGAGCGCCGCCGGACAGGCTCCCAACGACGTCGCGACGGGCGACGACGGGTCCGCTCCGCCGGCGGGGTACTGGATGGTCGGCCGCGACGGCGGGATCTTCTCTTTCGGCGCCTCAAGGTTCTTCGGCTCGACGGGCAGCATGAAGTTGAATCAGCCCGTCGTCGGAATGGCCGCCGACCGGGTCGGCGACGGCTACTGGTTCGTGGCGTCTGACGGCGGTGTCTTCACCTACGGGAATGCGTCGTTCTACGGTTCGACCGGGGCCATCAAGCTGAATCAGCCGATTGTCGGCATGGCCTCCACCCCCGACGGCTGGGGGTACTGGCTGGTGGCGTCGGACGGCGGGATCTTCTCCTTCGGCGACGCGGCCTTCTTCGGCTCCACCGGGGCCATCAAGCTGAACAGGCCGATCGTCGGCATGGCCCCGGCGCCGACCGGGAAGGGGTACTGGCTGGTGGCGTCGGACGGCGGGATCTTCTCCTTCGGCGACGCGGCCTTCTTCGGCTCCACCGGGGCCATCAAGCTGAACAAGCCCATCACAACTATGGGTGTCACCCCGGATGGCGCGGGCTACTGGCTGATGGCGACCGACGGCGGTCTCTTCTCGTACGGCGACGCCTCCTTCTATGGCTCGATGGCCGGCCAGCCCGGCGCGGGCAGGGTCGTTGGCTTCGTCCCGAACTGGGACGGCGCCGGGTACTGGGAGGTCAACTCCACCGGGAAAGCCACGCCCTTCGGCGACGCCACCGACTTCGGCTCCGCCCCGTCCGGGGTCGCCGACATCGTCGGCGCCGTGGACATGCCCACCGGCGCCGGCCTCCCCGTCGACACGACCAGCCCCGACGCCACCGGGACGACCCTTCCCCAGACGAGCGGTCCCGGCGGCACCTTCACGCCCGGCTCGCTGCCGCCGGGCAAGGCGAGGCCCAACATCCTCCTGATCCTGGTGGACGACGCCCGGGCCGATGGGACGATGGACAACCCGGCTGTCCTGCCGAAGACCAAGCAGTGGCTCGCCCAGGGCGGCGAGGTGTTCGACAACGGCTACGCCACCACCTCGCTGTGCTGCCCGGAGCGGGCCACGCTGTGGAGCGGCCGGGTCCTGCACAACAACCACGTGTTCGACAACTACTCCGGTGACAACCTGGACCGGAACTGGATCGCCCCCCGCTACCTCCACGACGCCGGCTACACGACCGCCCTCGACGGCAAGTTCATCACCGACTGGCAGTTCCGCTACACGCCGCCGCACTTCGACGAGTACACGGCGTTCCAGGGCGGCTACGACAACGTGCCGTTCTGGGTGAACGACACGAGCAGCACCGGCCACCACACCGAGACCGCGCCGTACTCGACCGACTACATCGGCCAGCGGGCCATCCAGTACATCGACGGCTTCGCCCAGAACCGCAACCAGCCCTGGTTCATGCAGGTCGCGCCCCACACGCCGCATATCGACAACGTGGGCGACGCCAGCCAGTCCTCTCCCGGTTGCGCCCAGGGGTCGACGCCGGCCCAGCAGGACGCCTACCTGCACCAGGTCTACTCCTGGCCGTCCCGCTACGACAACGTGCCGCTCCCGACGCCCGACGGCACGATGAACACCTACACCCCCGACCCGGCGGTGACCCAGCTCGGCGGTGTGTCCTCGGCGGCGACCCAGCGGGCGAAGGCCGGCGAGGCTCCCTACATGCGCGACAACGGCTTCCCCCAGAGCTGCGGCGCTCTCACGTGGGAAGGGCAGATGCGCACCCTCATGGCCGTGGACGACATGGTCGACGGGGTCATGAACGAGCTCCAGCGGACGGGCCAGCTGTCCAACACGCTGGTGCTCTTCACTTCCGACAACGGGTTCTCGTTCGGCGACCGGGGGGTGACCAGCAAGGGCCTGCCCTACCGGGAGCACGTGCTGGTGCCGACGATGGCCCGCTGGGACGGCGTCATCTCCCCCGGCTCCGTCAACCACACTCCCATCGGCGGCGAGGACTTCCTGCCCACCTACCTCGACGCCGCCCAGTACAGCCCGCCCCATCTCCAGTATCCCCTCGACGGCAGGTCGTTCCTCCCGGCGCGGCCGGCGAGGACGACCAAGCTCCTCGAGTTCGGGCCGGTGGGCATCCCCACCCCCGTCGGCTACAAAGGCCATCGGGGCATCCCGACCTGGGCCTCGATCCGCACGCCGGACTTCCAGTACATCGAGTGGTACGGGACGGACAACGTCACGGTCGCCTGGCGCGAGTACTACGACCTCCACGCCGACCCCTGGGAACTGCACAACGTTCTCACCGATTCGACGCTCACCCAGCCGAACGTGGCTGCACTGGCCGCCCAGCTCCACCAGTACGAGCACTGCAACGGGACGACCGGGCCGACCGCCTGCCCTTGAACGGGCGAGCCGCCGCGCCGCGGAACACGACCGGCGCGACTCACCAGCCCTTCACGGAGAGACCCCTACGGTGTTCCGATGCGTCGGCTGACCCCTCCCCGACTCGCCGCCGCCGCCATCGTGGCGGGGTTCCTCGTGAGCTTGGCGACCACCGACACCGTCGCCGCCGGCATCACCGTCGTGGGTGGCGCGGCCGGGGCGCTCGCCCTGCGGCGCCGTTCCCGCTCGGCCAGCCGCCGGGCGCTCCTGGCTGTGATCGCCGGGGCCACCGGCGTCGCCGTCGTCGCCGCTCTCGCCCTCCCGACGTACCACGGCCGGCCCGATCCCCTCGTCCTCCCGACCCCCCGTCCAACCGCCACGGCCGGGACGGTGCCCGAGCTCGGCGCCCCGTCGGCGGGGCGCTTCACGGCGCTCGGGTTCGTGGCCTCCGACTTTGACGACTCCGGTCCCGGTGTCGACCGCGACGTCGCCGACCTCTCGACGCTGGCCGCCACGGGCATCACCCTGGCGCCGAAGGCGGGTTCCATCGCCGTCCGACCGGCGACCGACGTCCTCGTGCGGGCGCACCTCGGGGGCGCCGCCGGCCTCGCCGTCGTGTCCAACTACAACGGCGTCGAGTTCGACGGCGAGCGGGCGGCGGCCATGCTGCGTTCGAGCCGGAACCGGCGTCGCTTCATCTCGGCCGTCACCGGTGAGATGGCCCGCCGGGGTTGGGACGGGGTCGTACTCGACTTCGAGCAGCTGCCCCCGTCTGTTCGGGCGGACTATCCGGAACTGGTGCGGGAGCTGACGGCGGACGCCGGCCACCGGCAGGTGGTGGTCGCAGTCCCGGCCCGTACCACTCCTGACGACGGAACGGAACCGTACGACTTGAGTGCTCTCGGCACTGCCGCCAGCGCCGTCGTGTGGATGGCCTACGACGAGCACGGAATCGCCTCCGGTCCGGGCCCTGTGGCGGGCCTGCCCTGGGTCCGGGCCGGTCTGGCCATCGCCGAAGCGGCCGTCCCGAAGGACAAACTCCTCCTCGGTATTCCCGGCTACGGCTACAGCTGGCCGGGCTCGGGAGCGGCCTCCGACCTCACCGCCGCTGCCGCCCACGATCTGGCCGCCGCCCCCGGCGCCACCACACGCTGGGACGGAACCGAGCAGGAGTGGACCGTGCACACCGCCGACGGCCGCACCGTCTGGTACGAGGACGCCCGCAGCTTCGCCGTTCGGGCCGGCCTGGCCGAAGCCGACGGTCTCGGCGGGATCGCCCTGTGGCGGGTGGGCGCCGAAGACCCCGCTGCTCTGGCCGGACTGGGTGTCGCCACTCTCAAGCATCCGCCCACCGACAAGGGCCGGCCCATCGAGCACGTCCAGGCGGCCGGCGTGGTGGCCCTGTCGTTCGACGACGGGCCCGACCCCCAGTGGACTCCCCGCATCCTCGACATCCTCCGCCGCGACCACGTGCCGGGGACGTTCTTCGTCATCGGGACCGAAGCGCAGAAGTACCCGGCGCTGGTGCGGGCGGAAGTCGCCCTCGGCAACGTCGTCGGCAACCACACCTACTCCCACCAGAACGTCTCCAACCTGCCCGGCTGGCGGGCGGAAACCGAGGTGGCGGGCGGGGCGGCCGTCATCGAGGGCATCATCGGCTCCAAGCCGGTCCTGTTCCGCCCGCCCTACGGCGCCGGCGACGCCAAGGGGCACGATCCGGGCGCCGATGCCATCGCCGCCAAGTTCCACGACCACGTCGTCGACTGGAATGACGACCCGGAGGACTGGACGCGACCCGGGACCGACGCCATCGTCCGACGCGTCCTCGACGACGCCTCCAGCCGGACCGTCGTCCTCCTCCACGACGGCGGCGGCAATCGTAGCGAGACCGTGGCGGCGCTACCGGCCATCATCGCCGGATTGCGGCAACGGGGTTACCTCTTCACCACCGTGGATGGCCTCGACGCCTCCATCGGCTCCCCCTACGCCCAGCGCCGGGGATGGTCCTCCGAGGCCCGGGGCCTGGCGGTCATCGCCGCCTTCCGTCTGGAGATGGCGCTGCGGCGCATGGCCCTCGACCTGCTGCTGGCCATCGCCGGGCTGTCGATCCTGCGGATCGTCGTCTCGGCACCGCTGGCCCTGATCCAGGCCCGCAACCGGCGCCGCCGTCCCCTGCCGGCGCCGCCCGCCGGCCTGCGGTTCAGCGTCGTCGTCCCCGCCCACAACGAGGCCCGGGTCCTCGCCAAGTCGCTGGCCGGCCTCGCCCGCCTCGAGACCGGCGGAGCCGAACTGGAGATCATCGTCGTCGACGACGGATCCACCGACGGCACCGCCGACATCGCCGCCGCCTTTCCCTGCCGGGTGATCCGCCAGCCGCAGCAGGGCAAGGCCGGCGCCCTCAACGCCGGGATCGCCCGGGCCACCGGCGACGTCGTCGTCGTCCTCGACGCCGACACGGTGCCCGCCACCGACTTCCTGGTGCGCATCGCTCCCCACTTCGCCGATCCGGCGGTGGGGGCGGTGGCCGGAAATGTGAAGGTCGGGAACCGCCGGTCCTTCCTGGCCCGGCTGCAGGCCCTGGAGTACATCGTCAGCCTCAACCTCGACCGGCGGGCCCAGGCCCAACTCAACGTCATGTCGGTGGTCCCGGGAGCGGCCGGGGCCTTCCGCCGCCGGGCCCTCATCGACCTCGGCGGCTACCCGTGCGACACCCTGGTGGAGGACGCCGATCTCACATTCGCGCTTCTGGCCGCCGGCTGGCGCATTCCCTACGAGCCGAACGCCATCGCCTGGACCGAGGCGCCGGAGCGGATCTCGGCGGTGATGCGGCAGCGGCAGCGCTGGTCGTACGGCACCGTGGAAGTGGTGGCCAAGCACGCCGGCAGTCTGCTCGATCCGACGACCGGCCGGGTGGGCCTCGTCGGGCTGCCCTGGACGCTGCTCACCCAGGTGCTGCTGCCGCTGGGAGGACCGCTGGCCGATGCCTTCCTCGTCTACCTGGCCGCGGTCGGCGACTACGGGACGGCGCTCCTCGTCCTGGCCCTCGCCGCGGCGCTCGACACCGCCCTGATCGTCGTCGCCGTGCTCGTCGAGCGCGAGGACCGCCGGCTGCTGTGGTGGGCTCCGTGCCTCCGCCTGGTCTGGCGTCCGCTGCAGCTCTTCGCCGTCATCCGCAGCGTCCGGTCGTGGGCCCACGGCGACGCCGAGGGCTGGCGGACCATCGAGCGGTACAACAGCGTCGACGTTCCCGGCCGGGCCATGGCCGCCGGCTCGAACTCGCCGGCGCCGTGAGCATGCGGCCTCAGCCGACGGCCGCGCCTGTGATGCGCCCGATGCCGAGGGCGATGGCGAATGGCACCGAGCACGACCAGACCGGCGAGGGTGGCGACGACGGTGATCATCATCCGCGCCGTCGCCGGTGTGAGGACGACGATGAGGACGGGCAGGAGGGCGCCACTGACGAAGGACAGTGCTGAGACGGCCGAGGCCTGCACGGGTCGGGCGCGCCTGTTGACGTCGATACGAGCTCGTCCCGGTCGTGGACCGCCAGACGGTCCCTTCGTAGAGTGCCGGCCAGCTCATCGAGTTCCGCCTCCGGGGCAGCAGCCAGCTCCCGTTCCTCCCGGGCGAGGTCGGCGCGTTCGGTGTCCAGCTGCGAGCTCACCGGCTCGTACTCGCCGGCCGCCATCGACAGCGTCCCGGCGGTCAGCCCGGCGATCCCGGCGACGAGGATCGTTGAGCGGGTGTTGTCCGCCACCGCGACACCGACCATGAGGCTGGCCACCTCTCGGCGACGAGTCCCGCCTGCTCCTCGGACCCGCACTGTACCCGGTGCACGAGCCGGCCGTTCTGGAAGACGCGCACCTCCATTGTCGGAGTGGCGTCGCTGGACGTGAGGCTGTCGCTCATCTCCGCCTCCTCTCCGATCGTCGCATCTCCTGGGCCGACGAGGTCCCCGACGAGGCGCCCCGATCGAAGTGACCGAGCAGCACCTCATGGCAGCTGCCCGCCGGCCGGTCTCAGAGTCGGCGTTGCGGCAAGGTGCCGCTCGTGTTCAGCTTGGCCGCGTGGGCGTGCTCGCCGCGGCGGCCGCGTGGGCGATGGTCTCGGCCTGGTGGGCGAACAGCACGGTCAAGTCGTCGAGAGCGATGATGCCCTGGAGGTCGCCGGCATCGTTCACGATGGGCAGTCGCCGGCATCCGGAATGGGCGATCTCCGCTGCGGCGTCGAAGATGTCGGCGGTGTCACGTATGGAAACAACCTGCTTGGTCATGATGTCGGTGGCGGACATCGTCCCCGGCAGATCCTGTCCGTAGCCCCTGAGGGCGAGGTCACGGTCGGTCAGGATCCCGAGGATCCGTTGCCCGGCGGTCACCACCAGGCTCCCGACATTGGCTCCTTCCATCATCCGGGCGGCATCGGCCAGTGTCGTGTTGGCGTCGCAGGTGATGGCCGGGTGCATGAACTCCCGAAGTCGCATCGCTGGCTCCTTCTGTTGCGGTTACCCGATTTACCTCCGCGTCGCCGGCCGAGCGCAAGGGCCGAATGTCCCATCCCGTCGGTCAACGGAAAGGGTTCCGGTGGCGGGTCTCCGCCGAAGGTGGCGCGCTCGGTCAAGGCCACCCTCTGCAACTCCCGGACGAGCGCATCGAACTGAGCGACCGCGGCCTCGAGCTGATTCGGAGCCGGTCCGGTGACGACGCTGTCCGCTTCCGCCAGCGACAACCCGATGGCATGGATCTGCCGGATCATCACGTCGGCCAGTTCCAAAGGCAGGCGGGGGCTCACGACAGCCCCGCAACCCAGACCGACGCCGCATCGACGGCGCCACGCTGTTGCCACGGCACGGGTGTGCCGCGACGCCGGAGATCGTTCCGGACCACAATCCTCCTCTGCCGCGTTACCCGTCAGCCCGGTCGATCCGCGGCGGAACCATCCCCATGATGGAGCTGGCGTCGTCCCGGTGCCTTCGGCGATTCCCCGAAATCCTCCGTCGTTCCGCTGCGCCCTTCTGCAACGACCGGCCCGGTCCGGCCGGTGAGTCTTCGAGCCAGGGCCGTCCAAAGCTTCCCGGGAGCAGCCCCGGCGAGTCCCGCCGATAGCCCCGAAGGGCCGCATGGCCCTACTGCGATCCGGTCGGCAATGCCAGACTCATGGCGTACTAGTTCGCCGCCGTCGGGTGCCCGCTCGGGTGCCGCTCGGGCGCCGATCGGAGGAATTTGATGCCAGTGACGAGGAGCCAACGCCCGTCGTTGCCGGTCGAGTTTCCGCTCGGGAAAGGCGCCGGCGATGGAGGGATCGTCCTCTCAGACCCGGTCGTGAAACTCATTGGCCGTAGCCCGGTCTATGTCTGCGGTGAGACGTCGTTGCCGGACGTTGCCCGCGCCATGTCGGAGGAGTCCATCGGCACCGTTCTCGTCAGCGGTGCGGACGGGCCCAGCGGAATTGTCTCCGAGCGCGACATCGTCGGTGCGCTGGAGTCGGGGGCCGATGTCCGCTCGCTGTGCGCCCGCGACGTCATGTCCCCCGACATCGCGTACGCCGAGCTCACGGACACGATCGGCGACACCGCCCGCAGAATGCTCGAACGCGCCATCCGCCATATCGTGGTTGCCCGTGGTGACGTCCCCATCGGTGTCGTGTCCATGCGGGACATCCTGGCCATTTACAGCGACGGGGGAGCGGCGTCGTAGCCCGTCCGTCTGCGCCGGGGAGTGAGAAGGGACCGCCATCTCGGCGTTGCCGGGGAGGGCGCACCTACGGTGCTTCCTGGCCTGGAGCGTGTTGGTGCGCGGCCTCGCCGAGCCTCCCTTCGTGAGCTGCGGCTCAGTGGCATCCACAGCGCGTCCGCCCGCCACGTCAAGAAGGCCACGGGCGAGGAGTGAGGTGGCCTGCCGCGGGCGCCTCGGTGCCCGGCGCCGGGGGCGGGCGACAACCAGGGGCGGCCTCCAGACATGCCCTCACGACGTGGTCGGAAATCTGGTGGTAGTCGTCGTAGAACTCGCCGATGGCGACGAATCCCTGCGGGGTTTCCAGGCACACGACCTCGTCGGCGTCGTGCCCCGACTGGGTGACGGCGTGCCGTGGAGCGACCGGGATAGCCAGGACGACCCGGGTGGCGCCCTGGGCACGGGCTACCTGACAGGCGGCGCGGGCGGTCGATCCGGTGGCGATCCCGTCATCGACAACGATGACGGTGTGTCCGGTGAGGCGGGGGCCGGGCCGGCTGCCGCGGTAGTTCTCGGTCTGCCGGTCAAGTTCCGCCCGCTCCCGATGTTCCACGGCGGCGAGTTCCACGGCGGTGACACCGCTGAGCCGCAGCGTGCGGTCGTTGATGATCCGCACTCCACCCTCGCCGATGGCCCCGATGGCCAGCTCCGGCTGGAACGGGACGCCGAGCTTGCGAACCACGATGACATCCAGCGGGGCCCCGAGCGCCGCCGCCACCGGGACGGCGACGGCGATGCCCCCTCGGGGCACGGCCAGGACAATGATGTCTTGGCCGCGCCGGGCGGAGAGCGCATCGGCGAGACGACGCCCGGCATCGACGCGGTTACGAAACCGCATGATCAACCTCCTCGGGGGGAGACGTTCAGGTTCCCGGCAACGGGCCGGGTACGGCAGAGGCGACGGTCCCAACCCCTCGAGCGGCGTTCGCGACCATGGGTCCCGGCGGGGAGTGCCGGCCGCCGGGCGGGGGGTGGGACCTCCGCCCTGGTCTTGGTGACGAACGGCCCTGTCGGGCGCGTCTGCGGGCGCGCCACCATGGGTCCGTGCCGGACCACGTGAACGACATCGAGCTCTGGTTGAAGCGCCATCAGGATGCCCTCGAGCAGCTGGTGCGGGAGACGCGGTTGGGCGTGGACGTGGTGGGGTTCATCGCCCTCCTCGTGCTCACCGGTCACAGCGACGAGGAGATCTACGAGGAAATCGGGGCGTACCTCGTCTCTCCGGACGGTCAACGGAACCCGCTCCAGCATGCGCCGGAGGCGATCGCTGCGATCCGCGGACTGGCGGGGGAGACCTGACCCCACCGCATCTCCCAAGGCGTTGCGGAATATGGCGGCGGAAGAACCCAGAATGGCGCCGTCCGTTGCTCTGGCCCAACCGGCGTGCATCTGCCCGGATAGAGCGGCGGAAGAACGCCGGAATGGCGGCGATGCCGGGACGTCCCGAGCCGCCCGACCGATTTCCGATGTCAGCGGGCCGCGCAGTGGCGAGCAGTATCGCCGACGGGGAGCGGTATTCGGGGATGTGCCGGGAGGCGAACCCAGAACTGGGCGCCGGTCGGGGTGTTGGGTTCGTACCAGGCCGTTCCACCGTTGAGGTGGGCGAGGTCGGCGACGATGGCCAACCCGAGCCCCGTCCCGTCGCTGTTCGCGGTAGGGCCTCGGCTGAACTTGTCGAAGAGCCGGGGTACGAAGTCCGGGGGGACGCCAGGGCCGGTATCGACCACGCAGATGTCAACCGAGTCGCCGTTGCGGTGGGCGGTGATGGTGATGCCGCAGCCGCCGGCATGGCGTCGGGCGTTGGTCAGGTAGTTCGTCAGGATCCGGTGGACGTGCCCCCGGTCGGCCCACACGAGCAGGTCGGTGAGATGCACCGCGACATCGCCGGGGCTGAGACCGGCTGCTTCGAGACTTTCGGTGACGAGCGCCGGCACCGAGACATCACCGGGTTCGGCGGTGATCTGGCCGGCTTCGATCTTCGTGAGTTCGTTCAGTTCACCGAGCAGCGCGAGGAGGTGGTCGACCTGCCGGGTGATGACCTGACCGAGATTGCGCACTTCGGAGGTTGACCGCTCTTTGGTCGAAGAGAGCATCTGACCGGCGCTTCGGATCGCACACAGCGGGTTGGCGAGATCGTGAGCGGCAATGAGCATGAACTCCCGCAGGGCACGGTTGGCCACATCGAGCTGGTCGGCGGTGAGAGCCAGTCGGGCCTGCGCCTCCCGGCGATCGGTCACATCGCGGACGACGGCGAGCACGAACCGGCCCGGGACGGGGGCGGTCTTGAGCGGGGAAAGCGTCAGTTCCACCCACCGCTCCTCGCCGCTCTTCGTACGGGCAGGAACCTCGCAGGCGAAGCCGGAACCGACCAGCTCCGATCTCCCGGTCGCGGCGTACTGCGCCACTTTCTCGCAATAGGACGGCCGCGACCACTCCGAGATCAGATCCTCGATCGGCAGGCCGGTGGCTTCTTCTGCCGAGTACCCGAAGAGTTCCTCGGCACTGCGGTTCCACAGCACCACGCAGCGCGTCTCGACGTCGCCGACAATGACGGCTTCACCCATCACGGCGAAGAGCCCGCCAAACCCAAAATCCTGGGGCTTGAAACGCACTCTTGTATGGGTGGCGCTCATGGCCATATTGGCCAATGTAGGTCGCCAGAAGCACCCGATTGATTGTGGGAACCCAGATCTTTGACGCTGAAAGCTCGGAGTTCTCACAAGGCCGCCACAAGGGGCGTGGTGGCGAGCCGTTCGGAGGCGGTCCCGCTGGGTTTGGTGCGGTTGGTGGAGGGGTGCCGGCGGGAGCGGATCGGGGCCGAGATCGTCGAGGGTTACCGGCGCCGGCCCCAGGCCGACGGTGAGGTCGGCTGGGCGGAGGCGCGGGACAAGCGTCGTCCGGTGCTGATCGTGACCCGTTCGGAACTCTTCGGAACCGCGCTACCCGACTCCACGGCGACTGGGCGCGCCGAGCGGCCCCCATCGGGAGACCTGCGGGGTCGAGCTCCGGGGTAGGTAGCGCCTACTCATGCGGCTCCGGGCTGCGGTTGGTTGGCTTGGGCCCATGCCCATGGACCACGAGAAGCAGGCCGTCGTGTCCGCGGTGTCCGCTTCCGGAAACGCCGACGAGCTCGCCCGCGCCCGGGAGCTCTACCACCGCATGCAGCTCGGGCCCTACCCGGAGCCGGCCGGCGACGAGTTCGACCTCTTCTTCGCCATCGCCTCCGAGGTGCAGTGGCCGAAGACGTGGGCCGGCGGAGACCTTGACGTGAAGACTCGAAGTCTCTGCACGATCGCGGCGCTGATCGCCTTGGGGAAGCCGCAGGTCCACGGCCACATCCGGGCTGCGCTGGCGGTCGGGGCCAGCCGCCAGGAGATCGCCGACGTGATCACGCACATCGCCTTCTACGCCGGCTTTCCCGCCGCCGCCAACACGCTCCGGGCCGCCCGGGAGGTCTTCGGAGAGATGGCCTCGGACCATTCGACCAGCCAGACAGGGAGCCATGATGCGCAGTCTGATCGCCGGGGTTGACCATGCCGGCCGTTCCTGCATCGTCGAGGAGATCGTCATCAAGGACGCCGACGTCCACCGCGACGGCCCCTCGACCCGCACCGACATCTTCCAGCTGCGGGAGACGCCGCCTCCGGCGCGCCCCCCGGCCAGGGCGAGTTACCACGAGACGGGCCTCGCCCCGGGCCACATGGACATCCTGGTCCTCCAGATGCCGGCCGACATCGAGCATCCGATGCACCACACCGACACGCTGAACCTCCACACGATCGTCGAGGGCCATCTCGACGTTCTCCTCGACGACGGTGCGCACCGGCTGGAGCTGGGCGACTCCCTCGTCCTCCCCGGCGTCGACCACGGGTGGCGGGCCGGCCCTGAGGGCTGCACGATGACGATCCTCAACCTCGGTTGCATCCGGCCCTCGTGAAACTCGAGCAAGCGCTCAACGTGCGGGACATCAGGGCCCTCGCCCGTCGGCGGCTTCCCCGCATGATCTTCGACCTCATCGACGGGGGCGCCGAGGATGAGGTCACGATGCGGGCCAACGAGGCGGCCTTTTCCCAGATCGAGTTCCGGCCCCGCACCCTCGTCGACGTCTCGCAACGCTCGCTGGCGACGTCGGTGGTGGGCCTCCCCGTCGCCGCGCCGTTGGTCCTGGCGCCGGCGGCGGGCACGAGGGTCGTGCACCCCGACGCCGAGCGGGCCGTGGCCCGGGCCGCGGGGCAGCGACAGGTGCCGTACGCCGTCACGGCCCGGGCGTCGTTCACGATCGAGGAACTGGCTGACGCTTCGTCGGGTCCCCTCTGGTTCGCGGTCGAGGTGATTCCCGACCCCGACCTGATGAAGTCGCTGCTACACCGGGCCCACGAAGCCGATTACTCCGCCTTGGTGTTCATGGTCGACGCTCCGGTGGCCGGCAGCCTCGAGCGGTCGCTGCGGCGGGCCACGATCCCGGCCAAGTACACGGTGCGCAACGTCGTCGACGCCGCCCGCAAGCCGAGATGGGGGATGGGCTTCCTGCGGACCGGACACCTGATCGCGGCCCGGAACCTGGGCGAGACGGAGGTCCACCGTCGCTTCCCGCCGCGCCCCGTCGTCCCCGGCCAGGCACTGTCCAGCGGACCGAAGCGCACCTGGGACGACCTCCGTCGTGTCCGCGACCACTGGGACCGCCCCCTGATCGTCAAAGGCATCATGTCGCCGGAAGACGCCGTGCAATGCGCCGACCTCGGAGCCGACGGCATCGTCGTGTCGAACCACGGCGGTCGGCTGCTCGACGGTGCGCCGGCGGCCCTGTCGGTGCTCCCCGAGGTCGTGGACGCCGTCGCTGGTCGGGTCGACGTTCTGGTGGACGGGGGCATCCGGCGGGGAACGGACGTCGCCAAGGCACTGGCACTCGGTGCCCGTGCCTGCCTCGTCGGCCGTCCGTACCACTACGGGCTGGCCGCCGGGGGAGAGGACGGGGTGGGACGGGTCATCGACATCCTCACCGCCGAGCTCGACCGGACGCTGGCCTTCCTGGGGTGTACGTCGGTTGCGGAGCTCGATTCCAGCCGGATCCGCGTCACCCGCCCGGCGCCGTAGCCAGAGGTGCGCATGCGCCAGGCGGTGATCTGTGAACCGATTCGGACCCCCGTCGGCAGCTTCGGCGGGTCACTGCGCGACGTCCCGGCCCACACGCTGGCCAGCACGCTGATCACTGCACTGCTCGAGCGGACGGGACTCCCACCCGACGGCGTCGACGACGTTCTGCTCGGCAACTGCTACCCGACGATGGAGGCACCGGCGATCGGCCGGGTGGCCGCGCTCGATGCCGGGCTGCCGGTGACGGTGACCGGATTGCAGATCGACCGCCGTTGCGGCTCGGGCCTCCAAGCCGTGATCTATGCCGCCCTGCAGGTCCAGGCCGGGATCTCCGAAGTCGTGCTGGCGGGGGGCGCCGAGTCCATGTCGAACGCCCCCTTCTACTCGACGGCCATGCGGTGGGGGACAGGCGCGCAACCGGGCGTGACGCTGCATGACGCCTTGGCTCGGGGCCGGGTCACGGCCGGCGGAGTTCGCCACCCGGTGCCGGGCGGGATGCTCGAGACCGCCGAGAATCTGCGCCGGGATTACGGGATCTCCCGCCAGGAGCAGGACGCCTACGCCGTCGAGAGCCATCGCCGGGCGGCGCGGGCCACCGAAGGCGGCCTGTTCGCCGACGAGATCGTGCCGCTGACTGTTCCGGGCCGGAAGGGTGACGCGGTCGTCGACCGCGACGAGCACGTCCGGCCCGACACGAGCCTGGAGACGTTGTCCCGGCTGCGCCCGGTCCTCGGCCGCGATGATCCCGACGCCACGGTCACCGCCGGCAACGCCTCCGGTCAGAACGACGGCGCGGCGATCTGCATCGTCACCCACCCGGCCCGGGCCGACGCCCTCGGCCTGCGCCCGCTCGCCCGGCTCGTGTCGTGGGCCGTCGGCGGCGTGGCTCCGGCCACGATGGGGATCGGGCCGGTCCCCGCCGTAGGCCGGACGCTGGATGCCGCCGGCCTGGCGCTGAAAGACGTCGACCTGATCGAGCTGAACGAGGCCTTCGCCGCCCAGGTGCTGGCCTGCACCCGTGAGTGGTCGTTCGGCACCGCCGACTTCGAGCGGCTGAACGTCAACGGGTCGGGCATCTCCCTCGGCCACCCTGTCGGGGCGACCGGGGGGCGGATCCTGGCCACCTTGACCCGGGAGATGGTGCGGCGCGGCGCCCGCTACGGCCTCGAGACGATGTGCATCGGCGGCGGGCAGGGCCTGGCGGCGCTCTTCGAACGAGTCTGAAGGGACGTCACGGCGACCTCCCGGGCAGCGAGTGGCGGCCGGGCATCCGGAATCCCGGGGTGCCGGGGCAGGGACCGTAGCGCGTGCCGGCGACGCCCGGAGCGTCGCAGGCGTTGTTCAGGAGGTGGGGCGGCATCTTCGGCCACTGCGGGGCATAGAACGATGCCAGGCCCTGGGGCAGGTTGCCGGGTACCCACATGACGAACTGGAACAGCCCGTACAACGCCAGCAGGGTGATCCCCCGGCGCGCTCGTGGGCTGTGGTGGTCGAGACCACGTTCGAGGAACGACCGGCCCCGGTCGTCCTTGAAGTTGCGCAGAACGATGAAGGTGGCAAACCACGTTCCCCCGGCGACGGCCTCGATCCAGGGGAACCGCGCCCCCTGGCCCACGGCCAGGCCTTGCGGGAGCATGTAGGTCCACAGGCCGAGCGCCACCGAGGCCGTTTCCCACGTCACGTCGATGGCCAGTCCGACCCCGAAGATGATGAGCACGATCTGGGCAGTGGACAGGTCCGGGAAGCGGGCCCGGAGGCGGCGGATGCCGGCGCCGGCCACCATGGCCGCCCCGAGCACCCCGAACGTCTCCACGAGGAAGAAGAAGAGGATCGCGTCCGGCACCCGGCCGCAATCGGGATTGACGACGAGCGGGAGATGGCCGCAGGGATTCGTCAGGTTCACGAAGTTCGAACTCGGCAGGAAGGCCGGGACCCAGAAGTTCAGTGCCTCGTCGGCCCACCACAGGGTCGCCCCGCACAGGCAGAACATCACGTCGAAGGTCAGCAGCCGGCCCTGGCGGCGGACGTCGCGGACGAGGTGCACGACCACCGCCACCGCCACCACGAGCATTGCCGCCTCGACGGCATGGGCGGCGTACCAGCTGGCCGATGTCCGGTCCCGGAACTCCGTCACCTGCCGGGGCCCGTCGGCCAGCCAGGCCGTCACCGTCCAGACCTGGAGGCAGAGGACCGGGACGGCGGCGACCGCCAGATAGTGGGGCCAGCTCCACCGTCGTCTCCCGGTCACCGCCGGAGGGAACCGGGAAGGTGCCTTCCCGGTTCCCTGGTCGGTGCGGCTCGTCCGTATCGTCGGAGCTGCCATGCTCAGGTGGCGGCCCTCAGAACTCACTCATCTCCCGGACCTGCTCCTGGAGCTGCTTGTACTCCGGGGAGTTGGTGATCGGGAGGAGCGCCATGAGCTTGGCCACGTTGCCGGCGACCTTCATCCGGCCCTGCATGAAGGCGGCGTTGGGGTCGAGCTCGCCCTTTTGGATCTTGACGCTGTCGGCGTAGCCGGTCGTGATCGTCACCTCGCTGTCGGGCGATTCGCCGACCATGGCCTCCGTCAGCTTCCCGTCCTGGATGACCCAGTAGTAGGCCTCGTCGCCGTCGGGCCCGCCGGTGATCTTGTTCTGTGTCCGGGCCGACGTGCCGGGCCGGTCAGGCAGCAGGTCGTTCCAGAGGCGCTGGAATTCCTTGTGCCATTCATCCGAGAGGTACTTCGGCATCGATGCTCCTTCGTCTGGGTCTCGGTTGACGGTTCAGCTAGGCGATCTCGGCGACTTCGGCGCCGAGGTAGTGGGCGGCGATGTCACTGCCCTCCAGCTCGCTCGGTTCGCCGGCGAAGACGACGCGGCCCCGCACCAGCAGGTAGACGAGGTCGGCGAGCGCCAGCGCCTTGCCGACGTACTGCTCGACGACCAGAAGGCTGTGGCCCTCGTCGGCCAAGCGGCGGAGGAACACGAAGATCTCGTCGACGATGATCGGGGCGAGTCCCATCGACACCTCGTCGAGCATGACCAGCGGCGCCTTGGTGACGTAGGCCCGGGCCAGCGACAACATCTGCTGCTCGCCCCCGCTCATCGTGCCGGCGATCTGGTTGAGCCTTTCGCCGAGGCGGGGGAAGGCGGTGACCGCCCGCTCGATGGCGTCGGCGGCCCCGGTCGGGGCGAACATCCGGAGGTTGTCGGCCACGGTGAGGCTGGGAAAGACGCTGCGGCCTTCCTGGATGTGGCACAGTCCGCTGGCGGCCAAGCGTTCGGGAGGCCGGCCGGCCACGTCCTCGTGGTCGATGAGCACGCGGCCGGACCGGGGCCGCAGAAGGCCGGACGCCACGGTCAGCAGCGTCGTCTTGCCGGCGCCGTTCGGCCCGAGCAGGGCGACGACCCGGCCGCTCGGCACCACCAGGCTGACGTCGCGCAACGCGACGGTCTCGCCGTAGGCGGCGGTGACGGATTCGAGTTCCAGCCTCATGGCACGGCCACCTCCACCGCTTCGCTACCGAGGTAGGCGGCATGCACGAGCTCACTGGCCTGGACCTCGGCGGGCGTCCCTTCGAAGATGAGGTGACCGAAGTCGAGGACGTAGAGGTACTGGCAGACGGTCATGACGAGCGCCATGTCGTGTTCGACGATGAGGATGCCGAGGCCCCGTTCGCTCACGACATGCCTGAGGATCGCCCCGAACTCTTCGGTCTCCTCCTCGTCGAGCCCCGATGACGGTTCGTCGAGCAGCAGCAGCCGGAAGCCTCCGGCGAGGGTGCGGGCGAGCTCGATGAGGCGCCGCTGGCCGGTCGAGAGGGTGCCGACGGTCCGGTCGGCGAGGTGCGAGATCCCGCACAGTTCCAGAGCGCCGGTCGTGGCCTCCTCGACCGCCCGGCGCTGAGCCCCGGTGGAGAACACCTGCCGGATGGCATTGACTCCGACGAGCGGGCATTCAGCGCCGAGGGCCACGTTGACCCGGGCGGTCATGGCATTGACCAGCTCCATCCGCTGGAACGTGCGGCCGAGGCCCATCCGGGCCCGGGCTGCCGGTGAGCGATGGGTGATGTCGTGGCCGTCGAGCCGCACCGTCCCGGTCGTGGGCCGGAGCAGGCCGCTGCAGGCATTGAAGGTCGTCGTCTTGCCGGCGCCGTTGGGCCCGATCAAGCCGGTGATCCGCCCGAGCGGCGCCTGGAGCGAGACGTTGGAGACGGCCTTGTTGCCGCCGTAGTGAACGCTGACGTCGACGATTTCGAGGCTCATCGCGCCATCCCTGCCGGAACTCGGGTACCGGTCGCGGCCCGCGGCGTCACACCGCCGGGGGAGGGGGCCCACGGGCGAGCCCGGCGGGACGACCGGTTGAACGTCGTGATCATCTGGGCGATCACCTCCCGCTTGGCGATGACGATGGTGGCGACGACGGCGATCACCCCGAAGGCGAACATCTGCCGGCTGGTGTCGAAGGAGGTCAGGTAGCCGGGAACGACCGACAGCAGGGCGGCCGCCAGAATCGAGCTTCGCAGCAGCCGTGTGCCGCACATGGCCAGGACGGCGATGTACAGCAGCGACGAGACCGGACCGTACGGCGCCGTCGAGGCCGTCCCGTACTGGGACACGGCCAGGGCGCCGGCGATTCCGGCGAAGAAGGCGGAGACGCAGAAGACGATGAGCCGGGTCACGTTCACGCCGAGGCCGTGGGTCGCCAGCATCGTCGGGGTTTCGGACATGGCCCGGAGGAGCCGCCCCAGCCGGCTGGTGGCGATGGCCACGATCACCACCATGCAGACCACAGCGATGGCGAGGACCACGAAATAGAACTGCTTGTCGTGGGTGGCATCGATGAAGGCAAGTTTCGGCCGGGGAGCCGACACCTGGAGCGTCTTGCCGAACATGAACGATGTCGGGAAGAACATGAACTGCATCAGGACGCCGAAGCCGAGCGTGGCCAGCGCCAGGTACAGCCCCGACAGGCGGATGGCCGGAATGGCGACGAGGGCCCCGACCGGGACGGCGACCAGCCCGGAGACGAGCAGAGCGACGCCCCACGGCAGGCCCAGCCCATGCGTCATGTGCGACATGGTGGTGACGCCGACGGCGACGAACGCCGCATGGCACAGGGAGATCTGGCCGCTCGTCCAGACCAGCAGGGCCAGGGAGCCGAAGACGATCATGCTCTGGAGCCCTCCGATCCACACCGGCAGCCGGGTCCCGACCACGGTCGGAACGACCGCCAGAGCGAGGAGTCCCGCTCCGGTCAGGAGCGCAGCGGTCCGCCGGGGCATCGGCTTGACCTCGGGGATGAGGCTGCGGAGACTGGCGCGACGCTTCGGGAACCGGCTGGCCGGCACGGCCAGGAGCACGACGAGGAGGACCAGGAACGGCACGGCCGGCGGGATCCCGTTGAACGGAGGCTTGGAGAAGTACTTCGTGGCCAGGCTGGCGGCCAGGCCGACCGTGATGCCGCCGAGGTAGGTGAGC
>Ga0070741_10004565_pt1 | contig 32169 bp, 26 predicted proteins | sample Coa_R1_4_FD_66440 | JGI IMG/M metagenome (GOLD analysis project Ga0070741, IMG submission 66440) | Surface soil microbial communities from Centralia Pennsylvania, which are recovering from an underground coalmine fire - Coalmine... | ecosystem: Environmental > Terrestrial > Soil > Unclassified ... | reverse complement strand
TTTCAGATAGGCGGTCGCGGCGCTCCATCGGCGCCCCTTGCCGACCGTTGCCTGATAGTATCCGGCGCCTTCCTGCGTCGCGCCGTTGAAGTCGCGATTGCGCGGAATGCCGGCCTGGACGGCCGCTTCGATGACCGCATCGATGATTTCGTGCTTGTAGTGCGCGTCGGTTACATTGAGCGGGCCACCGACGCCGTGAAACTCGTCCTCACCCCGCTCCTGGTTTTCGGCCTTGCGGAAGAAACTCAGAACGCTGTCGTAGTCCCAGCCGGTACAGCCGAGCTGACGCCAGCCATCGTAGTCCGCCGCCGTCCCGCGCATATAGACCATGCCGTTAAGCGAACTCGTCCCGCCGAGCATCTTGCCGCGCGGCTGGTAGGAGGTGCGCCCGTTGAGGCCGGCAACCGGCTCACTTTCAAACCTCCAATTGTAGGTTTTGTGTGTGAAGAGCCGGTAATAACCGACTGGAATGTGGATCCATGGTGAGCTGTCGCGCCCGCCCGCTTCGAGCAGGAGCACCCGGTGGCGCCCCGTCTCCGAAAGCCGGGCTGCCACCGCACAGCCGGCGGAGCCAGCGCCGGTCACGATGTAGTCGTAGGATTCCGCCTCGATCTGGCGCACCATCGCTTGCCCCTCAGGCGAACGCTTTTCGGATGCGCGCCCAGTCAGCCAGCGCGTGTTCATGTCCGGGCACGAGCTGGATGGTGAACTGCGTGTAGCCCGCGCTGCGCAGTGCCTCGATGCGCTTCTTGATCTCGGCCTGGCTTGCCGTAAAAGAGGTGGCGCTGATGAGCTCGGCGCTCACGAAGCGCTTCTCCTCGGGCTTCACGAACATCAAGTGCCCGCGATGGTTCTGCAGGTACGGCGCATCCTTGGGCTCGAAGTCGCGCGCCAGGTCGATATAGCCTTGCATCTCGGGCCTGGTCCTGGACACCATCGTCACACCTGGCGCCAGTCCGGCCAGCGCCTCATCTGCCGCGCGATGCAGCATCACTGCCGCGCGTGGGCCCGCTTGTGCCATCGCTCGCTCGGAGGAGGCCGATTCACCGTCTTTCAGCACGCAGCCCAGCGCAAAGGCCGTCGCCTGGAGATCGCCCACCGCATGGCCGGCTTTCGACCAGGCGTCGCGCATGGCCGCGACTTCCTTGATGCCGTTCTCGACATTGCCGACGAAGTTGATCCAGCCCGCCTTCAGCCTGGCTGTCAGCGCCTGGGTGCGCGGCCCGAAGGCCGAGAGATGGAGCGCGATCGGGTCCCTGGTGTTGAACAGAGGCAGTTCGGGATTGAGGAAACGGATCTTTTTCTTCTGCCCTTCCATCTCGAACTCGACCGTCTCGCGGCGGAGCAGGCCGTAGACCTGGTGGATGTAGGTCTCCATGTCCTTGACCTTGATCGCGCCGAAGCCCATCGCGCGCCGCGCGGTGAAGCCGGTGCCGACGCCGAAGTCGATGCGGCTAGGGGCGAGCTGGTTCAGTGTCGCCAGCGCATTGGCGGCGACCGGGGCAATGCGGTTCGACGGCACCAGCACGCCGGTGCCGAGGCGGATACGCCTGGTGTTCACGGCTGCCGCGCCCATGGCGACGAAGCAGTCGGCGCTCAGCATCTGGGTGTCGTAGAACCAGGCATGGGTGAAGCCGAGCTCCTCGGCTTCCTTGGTGACCCTCCAGGAATCTGCAGCCGTTGGCAGGGCGATGCCGAAATCCATTCGTTCCATCCGTCAAACCTGGTGCGCGCTTGCCGCGCGGGCGATCTTCTCCACCGTGCGCATCCAGTCGTCGGTGTTGCGATCTTCGGGCTGAACCATGATGTGATCGGCGCCGGCGTTGCGATAGGCGTCAAGCCTTGCGCCCAGCTCGGCGGGGTCCTTGCCATCGAAGCTCGTGCGCAGCGAGATGGTGAAGGTCTTGTCCGGCCGCAATTTGCGCAATCGCTTGATCACCGGCGCCGCGGCGTCGGCGGTCAGGCGCGAACCGTGCCAGCCGTCGCAAAGCTTCACGGCGCGCTCCAGCGCCTTGTCGGAACTGCCGCCGACCCATAGCGGAATGGGCGACGAAGGGGGAGGCTGCATGCGCATCTCCTCGATCTGCGTCGCCCAGTAGCGCGGTTTGAAGGTCACCGGGTCCTGACTCCACAGCGCGCGCAGCAACGCGATGCTCTCGTCGGTGCGCCGGCCGCGCTCGCGGAACGGCACGCCGAGCGCGGAGAATTCCGCTTCGAGCCAGCCGACCCCGATGCCGAAGATGACGCGCCCATTGCTCAGTGTCTGCAACGTGGCGAGCTGCTTGGCGATCGGGACCGGATGATGCATCGGCAGCACGATCACGCTGGTGCCGAGCCGGACGCGCTTGGTCGCAGCGGCCGCCCAGGCAAGGGTCAGGATCGGCTCAAGGAAGGCGGGCGAGGGCGGATAGGGCGCGTCCTTTGGCAGGATGACGTGCTCGCTGACCCACACGTCGGCAAGCCCGAGCTCCTCGGCCTGAATTGCGGCGCGCGTGACCGCCTCGGGCGTGGCCTTGCGGCCGATATGCGGCAGATGAACACCGATTTGCATGATGCTCCCCGTGTTCGACATATGAGTGCGGGGCAGACGGCCCGGTGAGCACATGCTGCCGCGGCGACGGGGCGCCCGCAAGAGGTGTGCGGGGAGACCTGATGGGCGAGCTTCAGCGCTAACGCATGACCAATCTGGCCTCCTGGCTCGCGCCGACAACACGATCGAATGAGATGCGAACTCGCGATTGGTTCGAAAGGCACAAAGGACTCTTGCGCTTTCGATCTCCGCTAGCTTGCTCGTTGAGCGGCGGGCATTCGCTGCGCCCTCTCTTCGGGCCGGCCCAAGCGGGCCGGACCCGTTGGCGCGCAATGACGAGGTGGACGAAGCCGAGCAAAAGACGACCCTAGGCCTTCACGCTCGGCCGCTGTGCGACCCGCGCGAGCCGGGCGACGATGTTGGCGTTGGCGGGATCGAGCGGCTGGCCGACCTGATTGCCGAACTCGAGCCAGCAATAGAGCAGGATGTCGGCGAGCGTGAAGCGTTTGCCGCAGATATACTCGCGCTTGTCGTCCATCTGCCCGTTCAGCCATTGCAGCCGGTTGGCCGCGACCTTCTTCAGTCCGGGCGAGGCTTCGGGGACGACGGGAATTCGCTTCTCGAAGAATTTTTGTCCCTCGCCATAGCGGTAGCCGTTAGCGAGCGGCTCGGCGATGTTGAGGTCGAGCCGGCGCGTCCACATCCGGCATTCGGCGCGTTCCTCCGGCGTTGCCCCGATCATCGGCGGGGTCGGATGCTTTTCCTCCAGATACTCGCAGATCGCGGTGATTTCGGAGACAAAGTGGCCGTTGTCGAGCTCCAGTGTCGGCATCTGGCCGTGCGGGTTACGCTTCAGATGCGCGGCCTGCCGGTTCTCGCCGCCGCGCAGATCGACGGTCTGCCGGGGCATTTCGATGCCCTTCTCCGCCATGAACATGCGGACGATCCGCGGATTTGGACCGATCGAGTCGTAGAGCTTCATGATGTTTCCCCCGTTGTTGCTGCGTTTCAACAGCCGAAGGAGGGGTTTGTCAAACAGCCCGGCCACGCACCGGGCTTCCGCCGCCATGGCCCCCGGGCCGAAAGGCGTCCGGAGAAATTCCTAAAATTTCGGTAAGGGCGCCGCCGGTAAGGAATTGGCAAGGAATGAAAGTTACCAAATGGTCAATCAATTCGGGAGAATTGCACGTGAGCGAACAGTCTCAAGCCCAGGATACGCCGAAGGTCGAAGTAAGCGCCACGGCGCCGGACGTAAGCTCGATCGACTCGCCGGCGATTGCGCCCGACCATGAGGCGCCGAAAGCGGACGCTCCGAAGCTCGAAGCACCCAGGGTCGAGGCGAAAAATGCGGGCGCGCCCGGAACCGCGGGCAAGATGCTGATCATGGCGCCGGGCGATCGCGCCTGGCGCGGCGATGCCGGCGCGAGGCCTGACGCCGCCCCCGCACCAGCCAAGCGTCGTTTCGGCGCGATGGCCGTGGTGGTGGCGCTGGCGACGATTGCAGGCGCCGCCGGTGGCGCATTCGCGACCATGGGCATCATGCATACCGCGGACGCGGCGGCGACTGCGCCGGCAAGCGGCGCGCTGGAAGCCGCGATCGCACGCATCGATGCCGACGTGCAGCAGTTGAAGGCAGGCCTCGATCACACCTCCAAGGCGGCGCTGACCCAGTTCAACAAGACCAGCGATCGTCTCGAAAAAATCGAGAAGGCGCAGGCCGAGCCGAGCGCGAAGCTCGCCAAACTCTCCGAGGCGGTCGAGAAGTTGCGCGCCGCGCCTGCGCCCGCGCCGGTCGTCGCTGCCGCGGTTCCCGCCGCTGTCGCGCCGGCTGCGCCGAAGGACGTCACTGGCTCGGTGACGCCGCCCGCCGCAGCACCCGCGCCGGCCGTTCAGGCCGCCGCTGCGCCGGCAGCGCCGCCCAAGCCCGAGGTCGCCCGCCTGCCGACGGTCGAAGGCTGGACGCTCACCGATATCGGCTATGGCGGCGCGCTGATCCGCAATCGCCGCGGAACCTGGGAGGTCTATGCCGGCGACCATATTCCGGGCCTCGGCCGCATCGATGCCATCCGCAAGCAGGACGGCCACTGGGTGGTTGTCACCGAAAAGGGCCTGATCGTCGCCCGTCAATAGCGAGTAGCGCCTCACCGGGGCGTGAGGGGCTTGAATAGCCATGATCTCGCGGTGTTAGTCAGGGCATGCGCTCTGGCTTCCGAATCCTTACCGTTGTCCTGGTTCTGACTGGCGCAGCTGCCGCGCAGGCCTCCGACGCGCCGCTGGAGCGCGGCGCCGCCATCATCGATCCCGGCGCATTGCGCGAACTCGATCGCGGTCGCCTTGGCCTGATGCACATCATGATGCCGTGGCGATCGGATGACAGGCCTCTGACCAACGAACAATTGTTCGCGCTGCCGTCGATGGCGCAGGTCGCCAAGGCGCTGGATGCGGATATCGAGCGCTACATCGAGCGGCACAAGGCCGCACTGCCCAGCGAGAGCATCGGCGTCGGCACCGGCTTCGCGTTCCAGCTGTTCGACCGCGCGCAGCTTTATTCAGCCGATACGCGCTTCGTGTTGTCCGGCATCGTCAACCGCATGGACCGCGCCTATGTCGCGCCGGAAAGTTGCGGCGAGATCCGCCTGATCTATCGGCTGACCCAGACCAATGCGGCAGCGATCGGCGAAGCGGCGGTGACGCCGCGTTTGCCGATGACGCTGAACGTGGTGTTGAAAGCGAAGGGCGATGGCAACGCCGTCACCTGCGCCGAGATCGCGCGGCGCTGGCTCGCTGCCGGCAGTCTCGACGTGACGGGAGCGGAGTTTGCGGAGAAGCTGACCGGACCGGGCGGCGCACTCGATCTGGTGGGACCTGAAAATATCGACCGCATCGAGACCAATCTGCAAATCGCGCATGCGCCCAAATCCGCGTCGCGCGATTTCCGCACCGATTACCTGATGAAGGTGTTCACATACGATGCCGCCTCCGCCGCCTTCGTCGAGTCGCCGCTGGAGGATCAGATCGATCGCGAACGGCTGCTGAAGGACGGCAAGCTGGCGCGCGAGTTCAAGGCCTGGCTGCTCGCGCCGGAGCATTTTTCCGAGCTCGACCGCGGCACCGTGCTGATCCCCGACAAATTCCTTGCGAAGAGCGCAATCGCGCCGACGCCTGCCGGCTTCGTGCCGTCGGAACTGATGCCGGCCTATGGCCTGGTTGCCGGCGAGAGCAACAACCCTGTTTTCACCGAGGACGATATCGTCGGCGCGCTGGAGAAAGCTGCGAAGCGCGGCTTTGCCCTGCAGAACATCCGATCTTTCGCGGGCTTTGCGCGCCGCCTCAACGATGTCGCCTGCGCAGGCTGCCATCAGACCCGCGGCATCGGCGGTTTCCATTTCCCGGGTGTCGACTGGATGGCGGCGAAGCCCTCGAACACAACTGTTGTGCCGGCGTCGCCGCATTTCTTCGGCGACCAGGTGCGCCGCCGCGACATCCTCACCGCGTTTCGCGACGGCAAAGCGCCGGATTTCTCCAAGGGCTTTGCCAGTCGGCCGCAACTGCGTGGCAGCACCGAGCTCGCCGGCACCGAATATGAGGACGGCTGGGGCGCGCATTGCTATGTGCAGCACGCGCGTGCCGGTGACAACGACCGGAGCTTCCGGTCCTGGACCTGCGCCGAAGGACTCGCCTGCGAAGCAGCCACCCCGGCGACGCGCATGGGCATGTGCTTTGTGAAAACCCGCTGATTTAGGGGCCCTTCGTCAATTGACAGTAGGCTTACTAATCGTGTTTCATCTCGATAAATAGCGCCCCGGGGATCGAAACATGGACGAGGTCATCATCATCGGCGCCGGCATCGGCGGCCTGACGCTCGGCCTGACCTTGCAAAAATCAGGTATTCCCTGCCGCGTCTACGAATCCGTTCCGGAAGTGCGCGCGATCGGCGTCGGCATCAATCTGCTGCCGCATGCGACCAAGGAGTTGGCCGCGCTCGGGCTTGAAGCGGCGCTGGCGAAGGTCGCGATTGAAACCAGGGACGCGACCTTCTTCAACCGCTTCGGTCAGCTGATCTACCAGGAGCCGCTTGGCCGCGCCGCCGGCTACGATCATCCGCAATTCTCCATTCATCGCGGCGATCTGCAGATGGTGCTGCTCGATGCATTCCGCGATCGCGCCGGCGCCGATCGCGTGATCGTCAACCATCATTGCCTCGGCGTCGAACAGGACAGCGCCGGCGTCACCGTGACTTTCTCCGACGGCCCGGGCGGCAAGGAGCGGTTCACCGTGCGCGGCCGTGTCGCCATCGCCTGCGACGGCATCAACTCGGCGGTGCGCAAGCAGTTCTTCCCCGACGAGGGCGAGCCGCGCTATTCCGGCGTCAACATGTGGCGCGGGGTAACGCGGTGGAAGCCGATACTGTCGGGCGCGAGCATGGTGCGCGCAGGCTGGCTATCGCATGGCAAGATGGTGATCTATCCGATCCGCGAAGCCAGCGCCGATGGATTGCAGCTGATCAACTGGGTCGCCGAGATCGAGACGCCGAATTATCGCAAGCGCGACTGGAACAGGGCGGGCTCGCTCGACGACTTCATCGGTCCCTTCTCGGACTGGCATTTCGACTGGCTCGACGTGCCGGCCTTCATCCGCGCGGCCGACAGCGTGCTGGAATTCCCGATGGTCGACCAGGACCCGCTGCCGCGCTGGACCTTTGGCCGGATAACCCTGCTGGGCGATGCCGCCCATCCGATGGTGCCGCGCGGTTCGAACGGCGCGGGGCAGGCGATCCTCGATGCGAAGGCGCTGACATCGGCGCTGTCCGGGATCGCCGATCCCGTGGCCGCGCTTGCGGCTTACGAGCAGCAGCGGCTGGAGGCGACCACCCGCATCGTGCTGACCAACCGCACCAATCCGCCGGATGCGATCCTGCGCGAGGTGTTCCAGCGCACCCACGACCGCCCGTTCAAAACCATTGACGACGTCATCAGCCGCGACGAGCTGGTCGCGCTCTCCGACGGCTACAAGCGCATCGCGGGTTATTCTAAGGACGCCTTGCGCCAGTGATGGCGGGCGCTAGGCTGATTGCCGATCCGAAGCGGCCTGAAGAGTCGCAAGCCGACGAACGGAGGGGAGGGAGCCATGGCGAATTCCGGTAGTGCGGGCAGCGGGCCCGCGATCGACATTGCCGATTTCATCGACCGTCAGCCGATCGGCGGATTCCAGATCAAGCTGCTGTTGATGTGCGCGGCGGTGCTGTTCCTCGACGGCTTCGACACCCAGGCGATCGGCTTTGTCGCGCCCGCGCTCCTCAAGGAATGGGGTCTGACCACGCGCGCCGCGCTCGGTCCGGTCTTCAGCGCCGGCCTGTTCGGATTGATGATCGGCGCGCTGCTGTTCGGCCCGCTCGCCGACCGCGTCGGACGCAAGGCGATCATCGTCTTCTCGACCGCGGCCTTCGGTCTCGGCGCGCTCGCCACCGTGCTGGCGCATGACATCCCGACGCTGCTCGTGATTCGCTTCCTGACCGGTCTCGGCCTCGGCGGCGCCATGCCGAACACGGTGGCGATGACGGCGGAATACAATCCGCACCGCCGCCGCGCTACCATGGTGATGATCATGTTCTGCGGCTTCTCGATCGGCGCCGCGCTCGGCGGCATGCTGGCGGCCGACCTCATTCCGCGTTTCGGCTGGCGCTCGGTATTCCTGGTCGGCGGAATCGCGCCGCTGATCATGGTGCCGATCCTGATACTGCGCTTGCCGGAATCCGTCCGCTTCGCCGCGACCACCGGCCAGGCGCCGGAACGCATCGCGGGACTACTGAAGCTGATCAGTCCAGATGCCGCCTTCGCGCCCGGTACGCAATTCGTCGTGCATGAAGCGCGTCTCGACGGTCTGCCGGTGCTGCATTTGTTCCGCGAGGGCCGCACCGTCGCGACGCTGTTGCTCTGGGTCGTGTTCTTCATGAGCCTGCTCGACATCTATTTCCTCGCGCTCTGGCTGCCGACGGTGCTGCACGATCTCGGCGCGTCGGTGTCGGTGGCGGTGTTGATCGGCTCGATGCTGCAGGTCGGCGGCGTGGTCGGCACCTTCGCGCTCGGCAGCGTGATCGACCGCTTTTCGTTTCGAGCCCTTGCTTTGGTCTATCTCGGCGCGGTGTTCGCGGTCGGCGCGATCGGCCAGCTCGGCCACGCCGCGCTCCCGGTCTCGATCGCGATCTTCGCGGCGGGTTTCTGCGTGGTTGGCGGCCAGATCGCCGCCAACGCGCTCACGGCCGGCTACTACCCGACCTCGGTGCGCGCCACCGGCGTCGGCTGGGCGCTCGGGATCGGCCGGGTCGGCTCGATCATCGGGCCCCTGGTCGCGGGCGTGCTGATCGACGCGAAATGGAGCACGGGGGCGCTGTTCATGGCTGCGGCCGCGGCCGCGGCCTGCGCGGCGCTGGCCTCGCTGCTGCTGAGCCGGATTGCCGGCGCGACGACTGCGCAACCGTCATCGATGGATGCTACATTGAAGCCGGCGACCACAGCCCGGATTTGAACGCGCAGGCATCACAGGGAGCGGCCGATGAGCTCTTCCGATCAGGACAACAAGCAACGCGACCGGAAGATCGCCGCGAACGAGGCCGAGCGCCAGATGATCGGCGACATCCGCGTCAGCGGCTGGGCGATCGCCTTTGCGATCATCGTCGGCGTGATCGCGATCGCGATCGTGTGGGCTTGGCTGAAACGCTAATACGCCGAGGCGTAAAATTTCAGGCGCCGCCCGGGCAACAGGTCGTAGGCCGACTTCCATCCCGGCAGCGCGGCGATGCGGCCGAGCCACGCATGGATGGCCGGATGGCTCGTCGCAAGATCGTATCCGGTTTCGCTGCCGGGATAATGCAGATAGGCCATCATCGAGATGTCGGCGATGGTCGGCCGGCTGCCAATGGCGAAGGCGTTCTTTGCGACATGCTGTTCGAGAATCGACAGGAAGTCGTCCAGGCGCCGGCGGAAATGTTTCAGCACCTGCGGATCGGGCGTGGGGGTGAACGCCCGGAAATAGCGATAGGTCGCCATGTAGCCGGTGAGCTTGTGGTTGTCCCAGAACAGCCAGCGCAGCAGCTCGAATTGCTCCTGCTCGGTCGTTGCGCCGAACTTGCCGTAGTCCTTGGCGAGCTTGAGCAGGATCGGCGCGGTCTGGGTCAGGCGCTCGCCGTCGATTTCCAGGACGGGGATTTCCCCCATCGGATTGACGCGCTCGCGCCACTCCGCCGTCCGCGTGGCGCCGGCCCCGAAATCGGTCCAGACCGGCTCGAAGCGCTGTCCGCACAAGGTCAGCATCAGCGCCAGCTTGTAGCTGTTGCCGGACTCCGGAAAGTAATGCAGCCGATAAGTCGGCACGGCTCGGTCCTTACGCCACCGCGCCGGCGGCCCGGAGCTTTCTGATCGCCGCCTCATCGTACCCGGCTGCGCGCAGAATCTCGTCGGAGTGCTCGCCGAGCGCTGGCGCCTTGCGCGGGCGCACCTTGGGCGCGCCATCGACGAAGATCGGGCTGTTGACCGTCAGCATGGTGTCGTTCTCGAAAGGCACCACGACCTCGTTGTCGATCATCTGCTGGTCGTTGGGAATATCGTCGAGGATGCCGACCACGCCGAACACCAGCCCGTTGCCGTCGAGCAGCTTGCGCCATTCGGCGAGCGGTTTGGTCGCGAACACCTCGTCGAAAATCCTGATCAGCTCGATCGAGCGCGCGTGACGATCCGCCCTGGTCGCAAAGCGGGGATCGGCGATCAGATCCTGGCGTCCGAGGCAGCGGGCGAGCGTCGGCCACTGTCGGTCCTCGTTGAGCAGCGACAGGATCAGCCAGCGGTCGTCCTTGCAGCGATAGTGATTGGTGACGGCGTTCAGCGCGCGCTCGCGGGGCCGCCGCTCGCCGAATTTCGCGCCGCAGAGTTTCGCCTGCGCCAGTACGGAGGCGGCCCAGACCCCGTTCGCCATCAAATTCGAGGCCACATGCGCGCCCTTGCCGGTGCGCTCGCGCTGATAGAGCGCGGTGACGATCGCGCCATAGAACGCCATGGCGCAGGGATGGTCGCCCATGCCGGCAACCGACCGCGCCGGTGTGGTGTGGATGTCGGCGCGCACGAGGTCCATCAACCCGGAGCGCGCCCAATAGGCATTGCTGTCGAAGCCGGGCTTGTTGGCTTCCTCGCCTTTCTCGCCATAGCCGGTGAAGGAGGCGTAGATCAGCCGCTCGTTCTTCGGCGCAAGATGGTCGTAGGTGATGCCGAGCTTCGCGCGCACCTGCGGCGGATAGTTGGTGATGAAGACGTCGACCTGCTCGGCGAGTCTGTGCAGCACGGCCTGTCCTTCGGGCTTGGCCAAATCGAGCGCCAGGCCGCGCTTGTTGCGGTTCTCCAGAAGCCACGCGAAATTGTGCTCACTGACGGGATATCCCGGCAGGTTCGGCAGGTTCCGGTAGGGATCGCCGGCGCCGGGCGGCTCGATCTTGATCACGTCGGCGCCGAAGTCCGACAGCACGGTCGCGGCTGCAGGCGCGGCGATGAAACTCGCGCAGTCCAGAACCTTCAGCCCTTCGAAGATGCCCTTGCCCATAATCACGTCGCTCCCATGGATTTGATTGCCGCGATGCGGTCAAGCTGAGTCCATTTGACCGATGTCGTCGGGGGATGCAACCGCCCGGGCCGGCGAAGTGGTTTGTCAACCATGCGTCAAGGGAATGTGGCAATGTGCGCGTGTCGGTTGTAAAATGGAGTTACAGTCAGCCGTCGATGCGCGCGTCCCAACTTCCTCGCCGAAGGGAGAGAGAATGATGCCGTCCTGTTACGCCCGGTTGCTGACGCTTCCGCTGATCGCAGCACTGTGCTGGACGCCGGTGCTGGTTCGGGCGGGCGACGCCGAGGATTGCGCAAGTCCGGTGCCGGACAAAATCGAGCCTGCCTGTACGGCGATCATCAGCGATGCTGCGAAGCCGGCCGACGATCGGCTCAAGGCCCTCGTCAATCGCTCACGCCTGTTCATCGCTCGCGCCAAGATTGACCTTGCACTGGCCGATGCCGAGGCCGCCGTCCTGCTGAACCCGAAATCGGTTCCGGCGCTGTTGCAGCGGGGTTACGCGCAGCAGCGCAAGGGCAATCACGACGGCGCGCTTGCCGATTTCAACCGGGCGATCGAGGTCGACCCCAAGAGCGCAATCGCCTGGTTCAATCGCGGAAATCTGAGAAATATCCAGCGAAACTTCGCCGACGCGCTGCCTGATTTCAACCAGGCGATTACCCTGCGGCCGGATTATGCCCAGGCCTACGCGAGCCGAGGCCTCGCCTATACCGAGACGGGGCAACTCGACCAGGCAATGGCCGATCTCGATAAGGCGATTTCGATCAACGCCAATGCGATGAATGCGTTTTATTGGCGAGGATTGGCGTGGCGCCACAAAGGCGACATGGATCGCGCCATCGACGACTTCACGCTGGCGATCGCCCGCGCCCCGAACGATCGCTACCCGCTGCTTGCGCGCGCCCAGGCCTTCGTCGCAAGGGGTAACTATGCCGGCGCGATCGCCGACTATGACAAGGTGCTGGCGACGGCGCCCGACGACAAATTTGCCCAGCAGCAGCGCCAGTCGGCAGTGACGATGCAGGCGGAGCTCGCCAAGGTCCATGGTCAGCCGGACGGCAAGCAGGCGGTTGCGACGGCGGTCTCGCCGCCAACCGCGGCACCGCAGGCGGTGCCCGCTCCGGCGTTGCCACCGTCATCGAGCCAGGTGATACGGGAGGCACAGGCGCTTTACGCGCAGCGCAAATTCGCCGACGTGGTTGCCAGATTGTCTCCCGTCATCTCGGCCAATCCGCGCGACGAATCCGCGCTCAGGCTTCGCGCCATCGCCTATCTCAGCATGGGCCGCTATCCGGAGGGCCGCGGCGACGTCGACACGGTGCTCGGCATGAAACCGGACGACAAGCCGATGCTCTACGAGCGGGTTCTCGCCTTGCTCGGCATGAAGCAGCCCGACCAGGCGCTGGACCAGGCCAACAAGTTGATCGCCATCGATCCGAACGACCCGCTTGGCTATTACGGCCGCGGCATGGTCAGCCGCCTCACTGGAAAGTACCAGGATGCGCTTGCCAACATGGATCGCGCGATCTCGCTCAACCCCAGGCAAGCTTCGGCCTATGCCGAACGCGGCCAGGACTACATAGCACTGATGCAGCTCGACAAGGCGCTGGTCGACTTCGACCAGGCACTGGTTCTCAACCCGTCGAACGATATGGCGCGCGCCTCACGCGGGCTGACGCTCCTGATCAAGGGCAACAGCGCCGAAGGACTGGTCGACATCAAGAACGCGCTCGACCGCAATCCTGCCAACCCGACCGCCGAGCTCGGCCAGGGTCTGGCGATGCTGATGTCCGGGCAGTATGACCGCTCGATCGTGGCGCTCAACCCGCTGATCGGCAAGGACGGCGATTTCTTCGCCCGGACGCTGCGTGCGCGGGCCTATCTCGCGAAGAAGGACCCGGTGAGCGCGATGGCCGATCTCAATCAGGTGCTTGCAGTACGGCCGAACGATGCGGATGCGCTGCGGCTGCGCGGCATCGTCTATTCGAGCACGAAGGACTATGACCGGGCGCTGGACGATCTCGGCAAGGCGATCGGGTTGCGCGAGACGATCGAGGGTTTTGTCGCGCGGGCCGCGATCTACGAGGCGCAGGGCAAGACCGACAAGGCGGCGAGCGACTATCGTCGTGCCACCGAGTTGAAGCCGCTGAACGTGTTTGAGACGCTAGCCCAGGTAGAATCGAAGAAGAAGGCCGATCAGCTTTCCAAGCGCGTGCCTTGCTCGAAGGAAGGTACCTGCCTGTGAGAGTTATTCGTCGCCCGACAGCAGCGCGGCGTTGCCGCCGGCCGCCGCCGTGTTGATCGTTACCGTCTGCTCGGTGGCAAATCGCGTCAGATAATGCGGTCCGCCGGCCTTGGGACCGGTGCCGGACAGGCCATGACCGCCGAACGGCTGCACGCCGACGACAGCGCCGATCATGTTGCGGTTGACGTAGATATTGCCGACCTGCAGCCGCGCGATCACCGCGTCGGCCATGTCGTCGATGCGGGTGTGGATGCCGAGCGTCAGGCCATAGCCGCTCCGCTCGATCGCCTGCAGCACGGTTTCCAGCCTGTCCGCGCCGTAGCGCACGACATGCAGGACCGGGCCGAACACCTCTTCGGTGAGTTCGCTCGCATCGCGCAGTTCGAAAATATGCGGCGCGACGAAATTGCCTTGCGGCGCTCCCCCGGCAAAATGCACGCGCGCCTCTTTCTTCATGCGCGCGACATGCGCGTCCAGTTTTGCCTTGGCCTCGGCATCGATCACCGGACCGATATGGGTCGCGGGGTCGGCGGGGTCGCCGATTTTCAATTCGCGCGCGGCGCCCGCGATCATCTCGATCATGCGATCGGCGACGTCCTCCTGCACGAACAAGAGCCGCAGCGCCGAGCAGCGCTGGCCGGCGGAGCGGAACGCCGAGGTCACGACATCGTCGGCGACCTGCTCGGGCAGGGCGGTGGCGTCCGCGATCATCGCGTTGATGCCGCCGGTTTCTGCAATGAACGGTACAATGGGCTCGTCCTTGGCGGCGAGCGCGCGGTTGATCGCGCGTGCGACCTCGGTCGAGCCGGTGAACACGACGCCGGCGATATCGGGATGCGCCGTCAGCACCGCGCCGATCGCGCCATCTCCGTGCACGACCCGCAACGCCGTGATGGGGACGCCGGCCTCATGCAACAGCTTCACCGCCTCGGCTGCGATCAATGGCGTTTGCTCAGCCGGCTTGGCGACAACGGAATTGCCGGCCATCAGCGCCGCCGTGACCTGACCGAGGAAGATCGCCAGCGGAAAATTCCATGGCGAGATCGCGACGAACACACCGCGGCCGCGCAGCCGAAGCTCGTTGCTCTCGCCGGTCGGGCCCGGCATCGCCTCGCCCGCACCGAACAGCTTGCGCCCTTCGGCCGCGTAGTAGCGGCAGAAGTCGGTAGCCTCGCGCAACTCCGACAATGCGTCGTCGAGCGTCTTGCCGCCCTCGCGTTGCAGCAGCGCCATGAAATGCGCACGCCGTGCTTCGAGCAGATCGGCCGCTTTCTCCAGCATGCCTGCGCGTTCGGCGGCAGGCGTTGCGCTCCAGGTGCGGAAGCCGTCGCGGGCCGTGGCAATCGCGTGTTCCGCATCGGCCAAAGACGCATCGGCGATGCTGCCCCTCGCGGGGATTTTCGCACGCGCGATGTCGGCGACGAGTTGGTCCAGCGCCGCGCGCTCGCCGAATTCGACGCCGCGCGAATTGATCCGATGCGGCAGCAGGTCGCGCGGCAGCGGGATTTTGGGATGGCGTGCCTGCGCCGCGCTGCCGATGATATCGGCCGGCCGCCGCAACAGCGTCCTGACCGGGATCGCATCGTCGGCGGCGAGCGCGACAAAGGACGAGTTGGCGCCGTTCTCCAGCAGGCGCCGCACCAGATAGGCCAGCAGGTCGCGATGGCTGCCGACCGGTGCATAGGTGCGATGAGCCAGCGCCGGACGATCTTCGCTCAGGCGCGCATAGAGCGCCTCGCCCATGCCGTGCAGACGCTGAAATTCGTATCCGCTGTCGCCGCCCGCGAGCTCGAGCACGGTCGCGACGGTGAGCGCGTTGTGGGTGGCGAATTGCGGGAAGATGCGCGGCCGCAGCGCCAGCAGGCGGCGCGCGCAATCGACATAGTTGAGGTCGGTCATCGCCTTGCGCGTGAACACGGGATAGCCGTCGAGACCGCGCTCCTGGGCACGCTTCACCTCGGTGTCCCAATAGGCGCCCTTGACCAGCCGCACCATCATGCGCCTTGCATGCCCGCGCGCCAGCGCATCGATCCAGGCAATCACCTCGGCGGCGCGTTTCTGATAGGCCTGGATCGCAAGCCCGAAGCCGTCCCAACCCTTGAGCGACGCATCCGCGAACGTCGCTGATATCACGTCGAGCGACAGCTCCAGCCGGTCAGCCTCCTCGGCATCGACGGTGAAGTTGAGATCGTAACCCTTCGCCCGGCGTGCGAGCTCGATCAGCCGCGGCATTAGCTCATTCATCACCCGTACCCGACTCACGGCCTCGAACCGCGGATGCAGTGCGGAGAGTTTCACCGAGATGCCGGGCCGTTCGGGCAGGGGACGGCCGCCTGCGCTGCGGCCAATCGCGTCGATGGCATAGGCGTAGGAATTGAAATAGCGCTGCGCGTCCTCGGCGGTGCGCGCGCCTTCGCCGAGCATGTCGAAGGAATAGCGCGCGGCGGTGGGCGCATGCACGCGGGCCAGCGCCGCCTCGATCGTCTCGCCCAGCACGAAATGGCTGCCCATCAGCCGCATCGCCTGCCGCGTGGCGGCGCGCACCGCGGGCGCGCCCAGCCGTTTGGCGAGCCGGCCAATGGTGCCTTGCGGGGTCTCGCCCGGCTGGATCACCCGCGCCGACATCCCGAGCGCCCAGGCCGAGGCGTTGACCAGGAAGGCGGAGGATTTGGTCTCGTGATGAATGAAGTCGCCTTCGCCGAGCTTGTCCTCGATGAACTGGTCGGCGGTGCGTGCGTCGGGCACGCGGAGCAGCGCTTCCGCCAGCACCATCAGCGCGAGCCCCTCCTTGGTCGAGAGCGCGAATTCGCGCAGCATGTCCTCGACACCGCCGAGCGGATCATCATCGGTTCTGACGGCCTCGATCAGGCGGGTCGCGATCCGGTCGATCCGCTGCTCCTGCTCGGCGTCCAGACGCGCCGAGGCGAGCAGGCGTTCCGCGACGACGCGATCATCGCCCCCGTAGGCTGCAGAGAATGGAGCAGAAGACGCCATGGCACGGCCGTTCATGCCGGTGTCTTATCACGCAACCGGCAGGCCACGAAAAACGTCCGATGTGCAGAAGCGGACATATCCGCTCCTGCTGAAATTGTTTAATCGAAATGCGTTCGGGATTTCGCGCAGGTCTGCCGCGCTAGACCTTGAGGTTCTCGGCCGAAGTCTTGCCGCGATTGGCGATCTCTTCGTACTCGATCGTCTGCCCCTCGTTGAGGGTCGTAAGACCAGCCTTCTGCACTGCCGAGATGTGAACGAACACGTCCTTGCCGCCCGATGATGGTTGGATGAACCCGTACCCCTTGGTCGGGTTGAACCACTTGACCGTACCTTTAGCCATACGTCGTCTTCTCCGCGGACAAATAAAATCGCGAACCGCCGGCGCCCGCACCGAACCGGCCTGTTCGGCCCACAGAATACGACGGTTAGGTCAACCTTGGTAGCTCAAACCATGGCCTGTTTGGGCGGGAAATGACCGATATCGTGGCGCATTTGCGGCTTTTGCCCGTTTAGCGAGTATTTGGCCGCCGGTCAGGGTTCCATTTTTTGCAACGCTGACCGGCGCGCCGTCAGAAGCGCGCTGGCCTCCTCAATAGGCCGTGGACAGGTATTCGACGAGCTTGGGCACGTCGGCATCGTCGATCGGCGCGCCATAGATCTTGATCATCTTGGTGACCTCGGCCTGCCAGAAATCCTTCTTCGACTTCATGATCGGCTGGGTCTTGATGTAGTCGGCGGAATGGCAGGCGGTGCAATTGTTCTGCGCCACGTCGAGGTTCGGTCCGGGTTTCAGCGTCGCCGTCTCCTCCGGCAGCTTGTAATCGACCGGCGCGGCGCTCGCGGTCGCGATAGTGGCGACAGCAGCGAGGACGAGGAGGAAGGTCTGCTTCATGATTTCCTCCTCAGGCCACGGTGACGCGGGTGGTTTCGATGACATTGCGCAAATAGCCGGCCGGATTCCAGCGCGCTTCCGCCGGTTGCACCTCGCCTGCATTGTTGGTGGCGCGCACTTTCAATTCGTGGGAGCCGGCTGCGAGCTTCACCGGCAGCGTCCATTCGCGGAAGGAATATTTGCCGAGATCCTTGCCGAGCTTTGCCGGCATCCAGGTCTTGCCGCCGTCGGTAGAGACCGCGACCTCCTTGATGCCCTTGCCGCCGTCGAAGGCGATGCCCTTCAGCGTGGTCCGGCCCGCTTTCAGCCTGGCGCCATCGGTGACGCTGGTGATGAAGGAGCGCACCGTGAAGCGGTTGATCGGGATGGTCGCCTTCGGCGCGGTGCCCGGCTCGACGCAATTGCAGTCGTTGTCGGGAATACGGTAGGCCGTCTTCATCCAGAAGCCGTCGAACACGCTGTCGATCATCGTGATTTCGTTGAGGTGCTTGACCCAGTAGGTGCCGTAATAGCCGGGCACGACGAGCCGCAGCGGGAAGCCATTGAGCACGGGCAACTCGTCGCCGTTCATGCCATAGGCCAGCATCACCTCGCCGTCCCGGGCATGGTCGATATCGAGCGCCTTGACGAAATCCGGCGTCTTGTCGGAGACCGGACCGTCCATGCCGCCGAAAGTGACCTGCTTCGCGCCGGCCTGCACGCCGGCCATGTCGAGCACGGTCTTCAGCGGCACGCCGCGCCAGCGCGCATTGCCCATTGCGCCGTTGGCAAGCTGACCGCCCGCCACGCGCGGATTGAAGAAGCCGCGGCTGTTGCCCGAACATTGATTGACGGCGACGATCTCGGTCGCCTTCATCTTGCGGATGTCTTTCAGCGACAGCTTTAGCGGCTTGTCGACCTTGCCCTTGACCTCGAGCGTGAACTTGTCGGGATCGATGTTGGTGGGCACATCGGCGAGGTGATAGCGCACGAAGAACGCGTTGTTCGGCGTGATCGGGCCGTCGTTGAACACCGAGAACGGTGTCTCGAGCTGCGGCGGACGGCTGGTCAGGCCAATCATGGTCCGCTTCTGCGGATATTTCACCAGCGGCCGCTCGCCATTGTCGAACGGCAGGGTCACGGTCTCCAGCGCGAACGCCTTGGCCGAGCCAAAGCCCGTCGCAAGCGCGGCCATGCCGGCACGCTTCATCAGCTCTCGTCGATCGATCATCGGACTTCCTCCGAAGCTATTTTTCAACTCCGGTCGCCGCCGGAACCGGAAAAACATTCTTTTGCCGGTGCCTACAGAAGTCAAATCATGCTTTCGACGCAGGCCACTGCGGTGCGAAAGCGAGAGCTGAGCCACAAATGGAAAATCCCGGCCGCCGGGCGGCCGGGATTTCCGTTTTCAACGCAGGCTCGATCAGTAGGCGCAGACGTTGATCGTGCGATAGCGCGGGCCGAACGGGGTCGCCACCAGCTGGTTCACATAGCAGCCGCTGTCGACCACGCCGAAGCCGAGGCCGAGGCCAATGTGATGATGATGGAAGCCCCAGCCACCGCCGGGCCAGCCGAACGGCTTGGCGGAAGCAGCGGTCGGCGCCAGCGCGGCGGCGCTCAGCGAAGCTGCGGCAACGAGTCCAAGAGCAAGCTTGCGAAACATGGTCATTCTCCAAATGATGCGGCCCAAGAGCGTTTCGCCTGGGCGCGGGTTGCTTTGTTACCCACCGTCCGGTCAGACGCGTCGTCTCGCAGGCCGGTTCGGATCGAGCGGCGGAGAATTTTCTGAATGGGTGTTCAGGCGTGCTGGAAATCACACAGCAATTTCGACTAGTGCCCACTTTCCGAAGTTCGTGATACATCACCGCACGCACTTCCACGAACTTCGGAAAGTCATGGGCACTAGCAAATCTATGATTCTAGTGCCGCTTTCGATCTGAAGTCCCTGAACCGGACTTTGCCGCGAGCGAGTCAGGGACTTCAGATCGACGGCACTAGGGCCGGCTTGCCCGCGTCAGGCGCCACCTCGAGTCTCTCGACCAATGGGGCCAACGCTTTTGCCTCTGCGACCACGCGAACTTTCATCGGCTCCGCGCGCCCGCGGATTTCGACCTCCCGCTCAGGCAGGTCGTCGGCGGCCAGTCCCGCGGTGACGCGGACTTCCTCTGAGATCGCCGCTTCGCAGGCCAATGACTTCGTCATGTCCTGCAGCCGGGCCGCAACATTGACGGGGTCGCCCAGCGCGGTGAATACCATGTGGTCACGGTAGCCGATATCGCCGACGATGACCTCGCCGCCGTGAATGCCGATGCCGAAGCGGATCGGCTCGCGCAGATCGTGGCTGAGGAATTGATTCAGTTCGTCGATATTGGCCGAGATCATCGCCGCCGCGCGCAATGCTTGCCGGCAGGCGAGCTGCGCCGCGGTGCCGAGCCCGAACAGCGCCAGCATGCCGTCGCCGAGGAATTGATTGGGTCGCCCGCCGCATTCCGTCACCGCCTGCGCCACCGCCGCAAGGAAGCGGTTGACGACAAACACGGTGTCGAACGGCAGCCGCTTCTCGGCGAGCTGCGTCGAGCCGCGCATGTCGACGAACAGGCTGACGAGATAGCGCTCCTGGCCGATTCGCGTCGGGTTCGAGGCGTGGGTATTGGCCGTCGTCGTGCTGGGCAGGAACAGCTGGAAGAACGACAGGTCTTCGGTTGGCCGCAGCTGACAGGCGAGGCGGATCGAGGGGTCGCTGGTGCCGACCCGCGCCAGCACGAAAGCCTCGCGCTGCGACGGCTCGGGCAGCGCGCTGCAATCGCCGATGATGCGGATGCGACAGGTCGAGCAGCGCGCGCGTCCGCCGCAGACGCTGGCATGCGGGACATTGTTGCGCAGGCTCGCCTCCAGCACGCTCAATCCCTTCGGCACCCGCACAGTGCGGCCGTTGCCGTAGGACAGCGCGATCATACCGCCGCGCCGCTCATGGAGCACACGCACGCCGCGCGCCAGCACGACCAGCCCGAGCAGGACGAGATATCCGGTGAGGAAACCATCGGTGATGGTGTCGAGCGTGCCTTGCTCGGCTGGCGTTCCGACCTGCTGCTTGGTCAGGTTCCTGATCCGCCAGTCCGGATCCTCGGCATCGGAGATCACCGTCTGTCCGCCCTGGTAGAAACCGAGCAGCGCCAGCGTCGGGATCAGCACGGCGGCTGCGAGCAGGAACGGCGCAAGGCGCTTGTAGAAGGGCTTCATGCGGAGCCAGAAGTGCAAGCCGATGCAGCCGTGCACCCAGGCAACGACGAGGACCGCCGACATCTGCCAGGTCTTGGACGGATAATAGGCGACCCAGAACGCGTAGAGTTCCTGCGGATAGAGCTTCTGATGGCCGAACAGGGTCTGGCCCAGCCGCGCGCCGACGATATGGGCGACCACGAGCGCGGGAATGCTCAGGCCCAGCACGAGCTGCAGCGGCTCGATCGTCTTCCAGCTGAACTGCCGCCGCTGGTACAGCGCCCAGATGCCGAGCGTGAAGTGCAGCAGCATCGCGGTATAGAGCACGATCGCCACGGGCAGGAACTGCCAGAACAGCGTGTGATAGTAGACGCCCTCGGCCAGCGCATTCATCGAGATGTTGCCGAGCGCGTGGTTGAGGAAATGGCTGACGAGATAGGCGAACAGGATCACGCCGCAGACGAGGCGGACCTGGCGCACGCCGATGCCCTCGAGTTTCTTCCTGATCTGCTCGTATGAAAAATTGGCCATTTGCCTGGCATTATCGGCGATTGGCTGCGTTCATTCCACTTCAAATCTCAACTCTCACGCGCGTTTATGTGACGCGGCCTGGCGGTCGGCCTCACCGTGCGTTGACAGCCCCCATGGGAGTCGGCAAGAAAGCGCCGTGACATCGCTTCCCGCCCCCGAAAAAGCCGATTCTGCCGCGCGCCGGTGGCTCGCGATTGCAGTCGCCGTGATGATGGCCATGACTGCCCTGCGAATCGCATGGGCGCATCTGATCGAGCTGCGCACCGACGAGGCCTATTACTGGACCTGGTCGAAAGAGCATGTGCTGTCCTATCTCGATCATCCGCCGATGGTCGCCTGGTTCATCCGGTTCGGCACCGCAATTTTCGGCGACACCAATTTCGGCGTGCGCTTTGCCGGCATCGCCGCGATGCTCTGCATGCAATTGCTGCTCGCCGACATCGTTCGCCGCGTCACGCATGACTGGCGCGCCCTGGTCTTGGCGTTGCTGATGCCGGAGGCCGCGCTCTATTACGGGCTGTTGATGGCGAAGGTCGCGCCCGACACCGCGCTGATCCCGTTCGCGGTCGCGACGATCTGGTCGCTGGTGCGGCTTGCCGAGAGCGGCGATCTGCGCTGGTGGCTCGTGGCCGGCGCCTTCGGCGGACTATCGCTGCTGTCGAAGTTCACCGGCATCCTGCTGGTGCCGGCGGTGCTGGCCTTCATGCTGGTGCCGGACTGGCGCTTGCGCCAGTCGCGCTCGCCGTACCCATGGCTTGCGGTGTTGATCGCGATTCTCATCTTCTCGCCCGTGTTGATCTGGAATTATCAGCACGACTGGGCGACCTTCCGCTTCCAGTCGGTGCGCGCCACGACGTCTTATGGCCTGTCGCTGCGCACCTTCGGCGATTTCATCGGACTGCAATGGGGGCTGGTCGGCTTCGTGCTGTTTCCGGTGGTGCTGGTGGCCGTGGCGCTGACGGCCTGGCGCGGCTATCGCACGCGCGAGCCGGTCGCGATCCTGCTCTCGACCGCGGTCATCGTTCCCTTCGGCTATTTCCTCGTGAAGTCGCTGACCTTGCGGGTCGGCGACACCTGGCCGATGTTCCTCTGGCCGGCCGGCTTCGCCGCGGCCGCGATCAACATCGCCGTGCTGCCGCGCGAGAACTGGCGCGCGGGGATCATCCGGGCGACGCCGTTCTGGGCCGGGACATCGATTGTCACCGGCATCGGCTTCATCGTGATTGTGTTCGTCTATTATGTCGCGACGCCCTTCAATTTCATCAGCCGCATCGATCCGGTCGGCAGCGAGGCGAACTTCGATCAGCTCGCGGCGCGCGTCCAGACCGAGCTCGACAGGACCGGCGCCACCTGGATCGCGACCACGGACTATCGCACCAATTCGATGCTGCGCTGGTATTTCCGGGGCCGCGTGCCCGTCATCGAGGTGACCGAGCGCGGCCGCTTCCAGGGGTTTGCCGATCCCGGCATGGACCGCATCAAGGGCCATCCCGGGCTCTATGTCGCGCGCGCCTACGACTACATGCTGCCGATCTGGGACCTCACGAGCGCCAAGCGCGAGCGGCTGGAGCAGGTCGACCGCATCTGGCGCGGCGAAGTGATGGATACCTACACGCTGGAGAAGATTACGGGATGGACGCCCGAGCTGTCGCCGCCGCCGGATACGCCGTTCTTTCGTTGGCGCGTGCTGGCACAATGGCTACACTCGCGAGCAGGCGTGGTGTGACCGCGGAGAGGTCAGGATGGATGCCAGCAACGATCTCGCGCAAAAATGCGAAGTGGTGGCCGAGGATCTCGAATATGGCCGCGTCGATGGCACGCCGCTGATTGCGCGGCTGTATCGTCCCAGCGGCGCCACCGGCTTTGCGTCCGTCGTGAACGTCCATGGCGGCGCCTGGGTCGCCAACGACCGCTTGCAGATGGCCGTCATCAACGAGGCGATCGCCGCATCCGGCACGGCGGTGCTGGCGCTCGATTTCCGCATGCCGCCGGCGGCGACCTATCCGGCCTCGATCGCCGATATCAATCTCGGCATCCGGTGGCTGAAAGCCAATATCGGCAAGTGGGGCGGCGATGGGAGCCGCGTCGGTGGGATCGCCGGCTCCAGCGGCGGTCATCAGCTGTGGCTGAATGTGATGCGGCCGCGCGATCCCAGATACGCGGCGCACAGGCTTGCCGATGCCGGCGATGTCGATGCCAGCCTCGACTTTGTCGTGGTGTGCTGGCCGATCTCCGATCCCGTGGCGCGCTACAAGATGGCGCGCGAAACGGGAAATGAGCGATTGGTCAAAAACCATGACGCCTACTTCCCCACCGAGGCCGCAATGGCGGAGGCCAATCCGCAGACCATTCTGGAACGTGGCGAGGCGAAGAACCTGCCGCCGGCCTTGATCATCCAGGGCACCGCCGACAATAACGTCACTCCTGATATGCCCGACCGGTTCGTCGCCGCCTATCGCAAGGCCGGCGGAAAGATCACCTTGCGGAAGTTCGAGGGACAACCGCACACTTTCATTGTGCTGAACCCGACCAGCGCGGCCTCGGTCGAGGCGATCGGCCTGATCGTCGATTTCGTCCGCGAGCAGACCAGGCGTTAGTCGTCGGCTTCGCGCTTCGTCAGCAAATCCTTCGCAAGATCGGTCAGCGCCGGCCGCGGCAACGCTGTGAACGGCAGCGGGCGCGTCACGTCGATCGCGGCAAGCCCGAGGCGGGCGGTCAGCAGCCCGTTCAGCACGCCTTCCCCGAGCCGCTGCGAGAGTTTTGCCGCAAGCCCGTGGCCGAGCATCTGCTGCACCAGGCTGTCGCTTGCTGCCATGCCGCCGGTGATGGCGAGATGCGCGATGACATGGCGCAACAGGCGGATCATGCCGAGCGCGCCGGGCCGGCCGCCATAGAGCCGCGCCAGCTGCCGGATCAACCGCAGCGCGGCCACGAACACGAAGATGATGTCGATCGCCGCGCGCGGGCTGATCGCGGTCACGATCGAGACGCGCTGTGCGGCCGAGGACACCAGCCGCCGCGCCTCCTGGTCGAGCGGCGTCATCAGCTCGCGCTCGGCCAGCTTGATCATGTCGGCGCCGTCGATGATGTCCTCGGCATGGGAGGTTAGCGCATTGCGGGCGCGTGCCAGTTGCGGATTCTGGTGCGCGATCTTCAGGAGATCGCGCAGGACGGCGCGGCTCTCGTCGCGGTCGTCGCTGAGCAGCACCGCGTTGGCGCGCGCATGCAGCTTCTCGATGGTCGCAAGCCGCACCAGCGCGGTCAGCTCGCGCAGCGTGATCACGCCAAGCGCCAGCGCCGCGGCAGCGGTGAGCGCGATGCCGAGCAGCCCAAGGCTTTCGCTGCGCGCGAACAGATCCTCGATCAGGTTCACTGTGCCAAGCCCAAGCCCGAGCAGCACGAGGCCGGCGACCGCGCCCCAGAACAGCGTGCCCCAACCGAAGCCGCGCCGCGGCACGGCGGGGATATCGATTGGCGCCGGTAATTGCGGTTCCGGCTCCGGCGTGATTTGCACGGTGCCGCGCGCCGGACGACTGGTCTCGTCGTTATCGACGAGGACCACATTGGCGTCGTCGAGCCGGAAGGTCGCCGGCTTGCGGGGCTTCGATCGGTCGGTCATTGCAAGCGGTCTCCGATCAGGAACTGCAGCGCCCGGTCGAGGCGGATGTGAGGCAGCGCCGGTTCGCCCTTGCCGTCGCGCTCCAGTGCCGGAGGGCGGAAGCGCAGGAAGCGGAAGTCGCTGGTGTCGGCGGAGGCGCTGGCGAGGCCGCGGAACGCGGCCGCGCCATTGAACAGCGTCTCGGGATCGGTAGGCAGGTCGCCGGGAAAGGTCGCGACCTCGGTGTTGCCGTCGAACGTCTCACCGCCTGCGCTCTCGCCCGGAATCGGCATGCCGCTGATGGCGGGAAGCTTGTCGCGGCCGCGCGTGACGATCGCTTCTCTGGTCGCGCGTACGGCTGCGAGCGCCACCACATCGATCTCGGCGCCGGTCGCCTCCGCCCGCGCTGCCGCACGGCCGACCGCGCGCCGCAGTACCGCTTCGAGCCGGTCATGGCTCAGATGATGCAGATGATCGGCCTTGGTCGCGGCGAACAGGATGCGGTCGATGCGCGGCCGGAACAGGCTGGACAGGATGGTGCTGCGGCCGACCCGGAAGCAATCGAGGATGCCGGCAAGCGCGGCTTCGAGATCGTGCAGCGCCTCGGGGCCGGAATTGAACGCGGCCAGCGCATCGACCAGCACGATCTGGCGGTCGAGCCGCGCGAAATGATCGCGGAAGAACGGCCGCACCACCACGTCTTTATAGGCCTCGTAGCGCCGCGCCATCATTGCCCACAGCGAGCCTTCCGCGGCCACGCCGTCGGCGGGAAGGTCGAGCGGTGCGAAGGTCAGCGCGGGCGAGGTCGCGAGACTGCCCGGCATCAGGAAACGGCCGGGCGGCAACAGGCTCATGGCGAAGCGCTCGTCGCGGCAGGCGCGCAGATAATCGGTGAACAGTTTTGCGGAGGCGCGCGTCGCCTGCTCGTCTTCCTTGCTTTGCGGATTGAGCGTCGCCAGCTGCGCGTGCCATTCCGCAGCAAGAGGAGCACGCGGTGCCTCGCGCGACAGCGCGAGACTTTCGCTCGCCCATTGTTCATAGCTCTTGTTGAGGAGCGGCAGGTCGAGCAGCCACTCGCCGGGATAGTCGACGATATCGAGGGTCAGCGTGCGGTCGGCGCCGTTCTGCCGCTGGTATTCGACGACCAGCCGCAGCTCGCTGATGTCGACGGTCGAGTTCGGCCAGCGCCGCTCCTCGATCAGGGTCCGCAGATGGTTCTCGTAGTCGAACCGCGGCACGGCGTCGTCGGGCTGTGGCGCGAGTCCGGCCTGGGCAATGCGGCCGCAGTTGAGCGCCTCGAACACCGGAAAACGGCCGCCACGGGTCAGCCCGTGGATCAGCGCAGTGATGAACACGGTCTTGCCGGCACGCGACAATCCGGTGACGCCGAGCCGCACCGTGGGGTTGAAAAAGCTCTCGCCATAGTCGAGCAGCGCCCGTGCCGACAGGCGCGCTTCCTCGACGATATCGGTCAGGCTCGGAGGCATGCGGGAGGGCTCGAAAGGGACGGAGGCGCAAGTCGAAAGGTGGCGATTTAGCCTGCGAAATCAAGCTTCACAGATTGGTCGCGATTGGCCCATAAACGGAACGAAAGCTGCTCTTGAACGCTTCATTGACTGTTACGACCTATGATCCATCTAGTGGTCCGATTCCAACATTCGCAGCCCATCGCGGCAGGCACGTTTGCGAATGCTGGAATCAGAGGACCACTAGCAAAAAATTGATGCCAGTGGAGCTTTGGATTTGACGTTCGCTTTGCAAGTATCCGGTCGGCAGGGTAGCGAACGTGAAATCCGCTCCACTGGGACAGTTGAAGTTCGCGTATCATGACCGTCTTCCGCCTCAAACAGCTTGCCTCGACCTCGGTCCATGCCGCCGCCGGCATGATCGGCTGGCATTACGACCGCGCCGAACTGATCGCCGATGGCGTCGTGCACGCCATTGGCGTGGTGTTCGGCCTGATCGCCGCGACCGTGCTGATCGTGCTCACCGCGATTTATGCCCGCGCCATCGATATCGTCGCCGCCTCGATCTATGTCGCAGGGCTGCTGTCGATGCTGGTGCTGTCGGCGACCTATAACCTCTGGCCGGTATCGCGCGCCAAATGGGTGCTGCGCCGCTTCGATCATTCGGCGATCTATCTCCTGATTGCCGCCACCTACACGCCCTTCATTCTGGAACTGAGGGGAAGCGTATTCGCGCTGGCGCTGCTGGCCGGCGTCTGGTGCATCGCCATCTTCGGCATCGTGCTGAAGCTCGGCTGGCCCGGCCGGTTCGACCGCCTCTCGGTCGGGCTTTATCTCGCGCTCGGCTGGAGCGGCCTCATGCTCTACGACCGGGTAGTTTCGGCGCTGCCGCAGGTGGCGCTGTGGTGCGTGCTGGCCGGCGGCGCGCTTTATAGCCTTGGGGTCATCTTTCATGCCTGGCGGCGGTTGCGCTTTCAGAACGTCATCTGGCATTGTTTCGTCCTGCTCGGGGCGGCCTGCCATTACACCGCGGTGCTGGCCCTGGTTCTAACCTGACGACGGACCAGTGCGGCGACTTTGAAGTTCCGATCAGTGTTGCCGCCTGTTCTCCATCGGAACTTCAAAGTCAAAGCCGCACTAGAATCAAAGATTTGCTGGTGCTCCTTGATTCCGAAGTTCGCAAACGAGGGCGCCGCGATATGATGCGAACTTCGGAATCGGAGCACCAGGGGAGGTGGCGATGCAGGTGACCGGCAAGGTCGTGGTTGTCACCGGCGGCGCCAATGGCATCGGCAAGGCGCTATGCGAGGCCTTTCATGGCGCGGGCGCGGCCAAGGTCGTCGTCACCGATATCGAGGGCGCGGGTGCGCGCGCCGTCGCGGCCAAGGTCAACGGCGCCGCCTTCCAGTGCGACGTCGCCAAGGAAAAGGACATCCTGCACGTCATCGACGAGACCGAGCGGCAGTTCGGCCCGATCGCGCTATTCTGCTCCAACGCCGGTATCGGCGGCGGTTTCGATCCGCTCTCGCTCAACGCCGGCGGCACGTCGGATGAGCCGTTCGCGCGAAGCTGGGCGATCCATGTGATGGCACATATCTATGCCGCGCGGCACCTGATCCCGCGCTACAAGGCGCGCGGCGGCGGCTATTTCCTCAACACCATTTCCGCGGCCGGCCTGCTGTCGCAGGTCGGCAGCCCCGCCTATTCCACCACCAAGCATGCCGCGGTCGGCTTTGCCGAGAATCTCGCGATCTCGCACCGGGCCGACGGCATCAAGGTCTCGATCCTGTGCCCGCAGGGCGTCGACACCAACATGCTGCGCTCGATTCCGAAGGGGCCGCAGTCCGGCGACGGCGATTTGTCGCCCGAGCAGGTGGCACAGGATGTCCTGAAAGGCCTCGAGCAGGAGAGCTTCGTGATCCTGCCGCATCCGCAGGTGCTGGGCTATATGCGCAAGAAGACCGAGAATTACGACCGCTGGATTGCGGGTATGGCCAAGATCCAGGCTAAACTGCGCGAGACATACGGGAAGTGACGAAGTCATTCCGGGGCGATGCGCAGCATCGAGCCCGGAATCTCGACAACACACATTCGGTGTCGCATGAACTGGTGGCCATTCGGGGCAAGTCCGACGACGCAAGACGGCCAGCTTTCGTTTCTCGAGGAGATCGAGAAGCGCGCGAAGCAATATCTCGACGACGTCGACAATGGAAAGTTCGTGTATCCCGCCTGCAAACGGGCTGCGTCCGATCCTGCCGGCGACGAGGCATCGATCTGCGACCACACCAGGCTGGAAGCCTTCCGCTATCTCTTGAGCGTGCCGCGCCGCGAGTTCGCGCTGCTCGCGGAGCCCGACCAGCAAGTCACCCTGCTCGACGGCTATCTGCGCCAGCTGCCGCACGATCAGACGGTGATCGAGTTCACCGGCAACACCAGCGCCGATCTCGCCATCGCCATCCTCGCCGGATTCAACTGGCTGGTGCAGTGCGCGGTGCAGGCCGGCGCCGACCCCAGGGAGTTTCTCGGCGCGCTCCGCAATTTCCGCAAGGTGGCATCTTCGGCGCAGAAATGGTGGGCGGCGGACGGCGCAAAGCAGCACTACGCCGAAATGCTCGCGGCCAAACAGGAGCCGCCGCTGTTCTTCAACCTGGTGTGGACCGATTATACGCGGATGGCGAACGAGATCGCGGCGGCGCGTGTGGCGCGGCGGTGAGGCCACGCGGTTGCCGGGACGATTTCAGGCGGCAGCGACGACGACATGCGCCCTGATCAGGCCCTCGATCGCGCCGTCGCCAAATCGCTTCGCCAGAGCAGCGGCCGCCACATGCGTTGCCTCTTCAAGGCGCGCCGCGTCGCGCGCGACGATTTCGTTGCGCAGCGGGGTGCCCTGGCAATAGGCGACTGCAACGTCTCGTGCGGACTTGGCCTTGCTGATGTGGTCGACCGTCTCGATCGAGATGTTACCGAAGCCGCCGGCCGATAGTTCGTCGCGGATGCGCGCCACGTCATGATAGCCATGCGGGGTGCGCGCCATGAACAGGGGCGGGTCTTTCGGGAATAGCGCGGTCAGCGCCTCCGTCACCACATCGGCGAAATGATTATCGGCGATGCGGCCCCAGACGTTGAACAGGAAACGGCCGCGCGGCCTCAGCAGGCGAAGCGCCTCGCTGTAACCCTTCGCCTTGTCCGGCAGGAACATCATGCCGAATTGGCAGGTGACGACGTCGAATGTCGCGTCGTCGAACGGCAAGGCCTGCGCGTCCGCCTGCTGCCATGTGACCCGGCCCCGAAGCGACGGTTTCGCCGAGGAGTAATCCAGCATCGGCTGATTGAGATCCGTTGCAACGATCCGCGTCGTTGCGGGCAAGCGGGATACCATCGCGGTCGTCAGCACGCCGGTTCCGGCAGCGGTCTCCAGCACGTCCCGCGGTGCTGTCCGGGCAATCCGCGCCGCGAGGTCGGACGCATAGGGCTCGAAGATCAGTGGGACGAGATATTGGTCGTAGAGTTCGGGAATCGAGCCGGCGAAAACCTTGTCAGTCGCGACCATCATCGTGCTCCGCTGATCGATACCGGTGTCGGCCGGTATAGTAGGGCGTTCGGCGCGCGCCAATGCGTCCGGCGGACGCAGGATCAATTCTTCCGGGTGTAAAGCAGCGGCACCGCGGAATCGACCATCACCTCGACGAGGCTCGTGCCCTTGTGCGCCAGCGCGCGCTTCAAGGCCGGCGCGAGTTCGGATGATTTCGCGACACGCACGGCGTCACAGCCGTGGCCTTCCGCGATCTTGACGAAGTCGATGCCGGGCAGATCAAGTCCCGGGACGTTACGCACCTGCATCACGTGGCTGAACGAGCGCATCGCGCCATAGCCCGCATTGTTCACGACCACGACCGTGAGCGGCAGCTTGCGCTGCGCCGCTGTCCACAATGCCTGGATCGAATACATCGCCGAGCCGTCGCCGATCAGGCAGACGGTGCGGCCCTTTGCGCGCCCGAGCGCTATCCCGACCGCGGCCGGCAGGCCGTAGCCGAGCCCGCCGCTCGCCATGGTGTAGAAACTGTCCTGGCCGCGCATCGCGAGGTGCTTGTTCATCGCCGGCCGGTGCGACGGCACTTCCTCGACCAGCGCGGTATCCTCGGGCATCGCCTGCGACAACGCGTGCATCAGATATTCGACCGGGATCGGGTCGGCCGCGGCTGGCGCCGGCGGGAGCTTGCGGCCTGCGGGTACAGCGCGCTTGCTCTCGGGCAGCGCAGCAAGCAGCGCCGACAGTGCCGGCTTCATGGTGGCAATGATGCTGGTGCCGACCGGCGTGTAGGCGGCCGCGTTGCCGTCATCGGTGATCTGAAAGATCGCGGTCGCCCCCTCGAAGATCGACGCGTGCCCCTCGACATGGAAAGTGAACACCGGCGCACCGACTACGACGACGAGGTCATAGTCGTGCAAGGCCTCCGACACCTGTCCGGGCGAGGCTGGCAGAAAGCCTGAGAATTGCGGATGCCGCTCCGGGAAGGAGCAGCGCGCCGAGAACGGGCTGACCCAGACCGCGGCTTTTGCTTTCTCCGCAACCTTGACCATGAGATCGACGGCTGCGGCGCGGTCGACTGCAGGGCCGACGACAAAGGCGGGATGCTTGCTCGCATTGAGCGCGGCCACCAGCGTCGTCATCGCATCGGCGTCGGGACCGATCTCGCGGCTCACTTGCCGCGCCGCGAGCGGCTGGGCCGGATGCATCCAGTCGTCGATCGGCACCGACACGAAGGTCGGCCCGCAGGGCGGCTGCATCGCGGTGTAATAGGCGCGTGCGATCGCCGCGGGCACATCCTCGGGCCGCGCCGGCTCGACGCTGTATTTCACGTACGGACGGGGAAATTCGGAGGCGCGCTCGGAATAGAGGAAAGGTTCGAGCGGCAGGATCGAACGCGCCTGCTGGCCGGCGGTGATCACCAGCGGCGTCTGGTTGCGATACGAGGTGAAGATGTTGCCGAGCGCATTACCGAGACCGGCCGCGGAATGCAGATTGACGAATCCGGCATTGCGTGTTGCCTGCGCATAGCCGTCGGCCATGCCGACCACGCTCGCCTCCTGCAGGCCGAGCACGTAGTCGATGTCGTCGGGCCAGTCGGAGAGGAACGGCAGCTCGGTCGAACCGGGATTGCCGAAGACTTTTTTGATGCCAAAGGCGCGCAGCAGGTCGAAGGTCGCCTGCTTGACGGTGGCCGTCTTCGTTGCCGTAGGTTTGCGGGATGACACGTGGGTCCTCACAAGCTCAACTCGAAATAAGACACTCGTCATGCCCGGCCTTGTGCCGGGCATCCACGTCTTAACGGTATGACGGCGAGCAAGACGTGGATGGCCGGGACAAGCCCGGCCATGACGAAAAGTATCGCGCGGATTTCACCACGTTGCCGTCCCCTTCATGGTCGGCTGGCCCTCGGCATTCGCGGTCCAGAGCTCCAGACCCGCGCCATTGTCGTTGGCGTTGACGGAGAACTCGGCTCCTTCGAACAGCGGCTGCACGCCGCGATAGCTCAGCTTCTTCGGCGGCGTGCCGCCGTGCAGCTTCGCCGCGAGCTCGACGATGAACGCCGCCTGCAAGGGTCCATGGAAGATCAGGCCGGGATAGCCCTCGACCTTGGTGACATAGTCGCGGTCGTAATGGATGCGGTGGCCGTTGAAGGTCAGCGCCGAGTAACGAAACAGCAGCACCGGATCGGCCATGTGGGTCTCGCGGTGCTTTGCGACCGGCGGCGGAGGCGGCGCCTTGGCGGGCGCGGCTTGCGCGCCCATCTCGCGATAGACGATGTCCTGGCGCTCGCGGATCGCGGTGCCGCGCGATGTGGTGACAACGTGCTCGACCGCGACGAAGCACAGCGTGCCGGTCGAGCCGGTCTTGAGCGTGACATCGGAGATCCGGGAGGTGCGCTTGGGTTCATCGCCGACGCGGAGCGCGTCGAAAAACTCCAGCTCGCCGCCGGCCCACATCCGCCGCGGCAACGGCACCGGCGGCAGGAAACCGCCGCGGGTGGGGTGACCGTCGGGTCCGAGCATCGACATCGGGAACACCGGCTGCGCCAGGCACCAATGCACGGTGAACGGCGCGGC
>Ga0070741_10004564_pt1 | contig 32177 bp, 34 predicted proteins | sample Coa_R1_4_FD_66440 | JGI IMG/M metagenome (GOLD analysis project Ga0070741, IMG submission 66440) | Surface soil microbial communities from Centralia Pennsylvania, which are recovering from an underground coalmine fire - Coalmine... | ecosystem: Environmental > Terrestrial > Soil > Unclassified ... | reverse complement strand
GCCTGCCTACAGGCCACGGCGCATCTTGGCGGCGCGCCTCCTTCGGCGCATCTTCTTCTTCCGCCACTTCCAGCGCTGGTTTCCCTTCTTCTTCCAGACTCGGGAACTCCTCTTCATGGGATGATCCTCAACGGAGCAGATATCCCAGGGGAATCCCCCGGGGAACGAGGCGAGGATGCGATTCCCCTTCTTAATGCTTTGGCTGGCGGGGACGCGGCTCACGCCGAGGCGTCGCCGCGCGAGGAGCGCCGCCGGGCCAGGCGCGGGGCAAGCTGCGTCTTCCAGAGGCCGAAGACGCCCACGACGACCATGCCGCTCAGGGACAGGACGTCCGGCGGAGGGAGGCCCATCATGGCCTTCTCCTGCTCGGGGGCTTCGTTAACGCTTGTCGTGCACACATGGAAGGGTCCTCCCGGTCATTTCGCGGAACGCAGGCGGGCGAGCCAGTCGCGCAGCGCGTCCACGAGGGGGGAGACGTGCACCGTGCCGCTTTCGCCAGGGACGCTTTGGACGAACCGCTCGGGGGGCGCGTCGGCGTCCACGCGCTCGATCTCGGCCCCGTCGGGGCGGCGGGAGGAGGTCTTGATCCCCTCGGGGGTCTCCTCGACGCGCAGCAGGGTCTCGTGGCGGCCGATCATGCGGGCGAAGGCGCTGATCACGCCCCTTCCTTGGGGCCCCCCGTTGAAGCCGGCTCGGGGAGGGGCCCGGGGATCAGGGGCCCAGGGGGACCTGGTTCAGCTTGCGGCAGCGGGGGCAGAACCAGCGCGCGCCGGGCGCGGCCCTCAGGGGGTGGACGGTCTTGCAGCGGCGGCACGCGAGGCAGCGCCAGCCCCGCTCGGGCGTGAGGCCGCGCAGCGCGTCGTCCGCGGCCGCGGGCGCGGGCGCCAGGGCGAGGAGCCCCCGCCGCGCGAGGTCCTCGGCGAAGAGCGCGGCGCGCCCCTCCTCGGCGCCCAGCGCCTCCGCGATCCCGCGGACGCTGCGCGCGCCGTCACTGAGGAGCCAGAAGCGCGCGGCCAGCCCTTCGAGGCTCACCAGCCGCGCGTCCGGGATGGGGAAGAGGCGCGAGACGAGGCGCTCCGCGGCGGAGAGCGTCCGCGGCAGGGCAAGCACGACGCGCCCCTCCACCTCGTCCCACGCCACGCGGCGCCTCGCGGGGTACGACTCCGCCGTCTCCACGCGCGGCGCCAAGGCGGGCGCGGGTCAAAGAGGCTGCGGACCTCAGACGGGCGTCCCGCTCTTCTCGTTGGAGAGGACGCTCTCGCCCGCCGCGCTCCACGCCGTGATCTTGTAGTAGTAGACCGTGCCCGCGTGCAGGCCGCCCTGGTCGTGGAACGTCAGGGTGACGCCGCTGCCCACGCTGTTGCCGTTGAAGGCGACCTCGCCGCCGGAGCTCGTGCCGCGGTACACCGTGTAGTTGACGATGGTGAGGCCCGAGGAGGGCGCCGTCCACACGAGGTCCAGGCTGTGGCTGAGGCCAGGCGTCACGGTGGCCAGCGTCGGCGCGCTGGGCGGGCCCCACGTCGTGCCGCTGGCGACGGACGAGTTCGAGCCGAAGCCGCTGTCCGAGTACGCGACGATGGAGTAGTAGCGCGTCACGTTGTTGGAGCCCACCGTGAGGTCGTCGAACGTCAGGTTCGCGCTCCCCAGGAGGGCAAGCTGCGTGAGGTTGCCGCTGGTCGTGCCGCGGTAGAGCACGTAGCCCTGCGCGGTCGCGCCGCCGCCCCAGCTCGTGGGCGCGGTCCACACGAGGGAGAGCGCGCCGGCGGTCGCGGTCTTGGCCGTGACGACCAGCGACCCGGGCGCCGTGGGCAAGCCCATGGGCGTCGCGTGCGCTTCGGTGGAATACCCGCCCTCGCCCGCCGTGCCGTTGGCGCTCACGCGGTAGTACCGGGTGGTGCCGTTGGCGACGCCGTTGTCGTTGTACGTGAGCGTGCTGCCGCTCGTCGCCGTGAGGAACGTCTCGGTGCCCGACGAGTTGGACGCGTAGACGTTGTACGCCGTGACGTGGTCCACGCCGCTCGTGATGTCCACGCTGGTCGCCGCCGTCCACGTGAGGGTGACGCGGTTGTTGGCGGCGTCCGCCGTCGCGACGAGGGTGGGCGCGTTGGGCGTGTGGATGGAGCCGCCGCTGGCCTCCGTGGAGCGGGGCGACTCGCCGTTGGCGTTGAGCGCGCTGACGTTGTAGTACTTCGTGACGCCCGTGCCCAGCGTGTCCTGGTAGGTGGTGGCCGCGGAGTCCACGGTCGCGAGCAGCGTCTCCGTGCCGGAGGAGTCGCCGCGGTAGATGTCGTAGCCCGTCAGCGCGCTGCCGCCGCTGTTGAGGGGCGAGGACCACGAGAGCGTGGCGATCCCGACGCCCGCGACGACAGTGAGCCCCGTGGGCGCGGACGCGACGGTGCTGGGCGTGGCGGAGAGCTCGATGGAGCTCGTGCTGTTGCCCTTGGAGTTCGTCGCGGTGAGGTTGTAGTAGTACGTCACGCCGTTGGTGACGCTGGTGTCGTTGTAGCTGAACGTGGAGGGGCTGAGGCTCTTGTAGAGCGTCTCGCCGCCCGTGCTGGTGCCGCGCCAGAGCGTGTAGTTCGTGACGTTCGTCGTGCCGTTGGCCGTGGGCCAGAGCCACGAGAGCTGCACCGCCCCGTTCCACGGCGTGGCGCTGGTGGCGCGGGGCGGGCCGGGCACGACGCTGGTGGACTGCGACGCGGAGACGGCCGAGGAGCCCTTCCACACGTACATGGTGAGGCCAAGCTCGGTGTAGACGCCCGAGTTGTCGTTGGTCATGTCGATGGTCGCGGTGCGCGTCGTGACCGCGACGGGCACGTCCGTGGGCACGGTGGGCCCGAGGTCGAAGTAGAGCGCGCGGTACTTGCCGTAGGTGAGCGTGTTCGCGAAGAACATCAGCTCCTGCGTGGCCGACATGGTGTAGGGCAGGTAGGTGGTGAGGATGACCGAGCCGTTCTGGCCGTAGGCGCCGAAGGCCCCGGTGTCGGAGACGGCGAGCAGGTCCTCGCCCGCGTTGGTCTGCACGACGCCCGTGAAGAGGGCAGAGCTGCTCCCGCCGCTGAAGTCCCACACCTTGTTGTTGGTGCCGTAGCTCGCCCAGTCAAGCTCGTTGGGCACCGAGAGGAGGGGGTGCGTGACGTCGGGCGTCGCGACGGAGGAGGAGCTTCCCGAGATGCCCACGTGCATGAGGGGCTGGAGCCACTGCGTGTTCTGCTCGCCGCCCAGCACCATGATGCGGCCGCCGTAGACGTTCACGAAGTCGCTGATGGCGCTCTTCACCTCGTTGGGCGTGAACGCGTTCTGCGCGACGTTGGAGCCCACGACGAGCATGTCGTAGTCGGGCTTCTCGAAGTTCTGGCTGAACGAGGCGAGGGGGATGGAGATGTCGTCCACGATCCACCCCTTGCCCGTCGTCGCGTCGTTGTCCGCGACCCAGTGGAACGCGACCTGCACGGTGCTCGCGTGGACGCAGGCGGCGCAGGTGCTCGCGTCGATGGTGATGGTGCGCGCGGTCCAGTTGCTCGGGAGGTTCCCCCTGGTGTCCGTGGAGGCGTGGTTGAGGCCGACGGTGCCGCTGGTCACCTGGTACCACGTCGTGCCGGAGTCGGGGGAGAGCTCGACGAAGCCGTAGTCGCCCGCGTCGCTGGAGGTGTCGACCCACTCGTTCCACGTCATGGTGGCCGTGCTCACGGAGGAGAAGTTGGCGCTGCCCACGACGGCGCGCATCTCGCGCCCCTTGGTGTAGCCCAGGGCGGAGAAGGAGTCGAGGCTCCCGCTGGAGAGCGCGAGGGCGCGGGAGGCGGAGCCGCCCCGGACGGGGGAGACGGCGGTGGAGTTGACGAGGGCGAAGTCGTACTTGGTGTTCCCGTTGCCGTTGGAGATCGTCGTCTGCGCGATGCTGATGCCCAGGTGCGAGACGAGGTTCGAGCGCAGGAAGGAGGAGTCGTCCTCGTAGCGGTCCCCCGAGGGGGCGGCCGCGCCGTTGTAGGCGATGGGGAGCGTGTCCAGGGCGTTGGACTCGCTGAGCGCCGTGCTCGTGAACGAGCCGCCCGAGTACTGGCCGACGTAGCCCACGCGGAAGCCGGTCATGCCGATGACGCCGTAGTCCGCGAGAGTGCCCGAGAAGAGGGGCGCCGCGCGCAGGTGGAACTCGTAGCCGGAGAGGCCCAGCGCGCTCTTCGCCTCGTCGTAGTCCACGTAGCCGTTGGAGCCGCTCGCGGTGGACGAGCTGCCGTGGGCGAGCGCGTCGAACTTGGTCGCGTCCACGCGCGACGTCGAGCCCCCCTGGAGGATGCCCAGGCGCGCGACGGCGTCCACCGCGCTGGAGCTGGAGGCCCACGTCGAGGGGTAGCCCGACGTGCCCAGGAGCACCTGCATCGCGTGGTCGCCCGTCGCCCGGAGGTCCGCGTCGGCGAGGTTCGCCGACTGCGCGCCGGGCGGGTTGAGGGCGAAGTGGAGGAGGTAGGTCACGCCGATGAGGAAGACCGCCGCGCCCACGACGAAGGAGACGAGGGTCCCCGAGGCGCGGTCGTCGGAGCGCCAGAAGCGGGAGCGTAGCCACGCGTAGACGCGCGGCGTGGAGCTCACAGCCACCGGACGGGCCATCCAGACGACCTCGTCCATAGCCTCTCTAGGCCCCTTTATAAAAAGGTCTGCGGGAAATCCAAGGGTCCACGCCCAATCGTCTTAAGCGATCCCCCCGTTCGCGCCCCGTGCACGGCGTGGACGAGCGGGCCCCCATCCTCCGCGAGGACGGCAGCGTGGACAAGGCGCGCGATCCCAACCTCCCGGACGCGACCCTGCTGCGCATGTACCGGTCCATGCGCCTCACCCGCGTCCTGGACGAGCGCTGCATGAACCTCCAGCGCCAGGGGCGCATCGGCTTCTACGGCACCTCCACCGGCGAGGAGGCGGCCGTCATCGGCTCGGCCGCCGCGGCGCGCGAGAGCGACTGGCTCTTCCCGGCCCTGCGCCAGGGGGGCGCGCTCCTCATGCGCGGCTTCCCGCTCCAGCTCTACTTCAACCACATGTTCGGCAACGGCGGCTCCACGGAGCTTGGCCGCTCCATGCCCATGCACTTCTCGGACCGCCGCCAGAACTTCGTGACCTGGTCCTCGTGCATGGCGACGCAGCTTCCCCACGCGGTGGGCATGGCCTACGGCGCCAAGGTGAAGGGCACCGGCGAGGTCGCCATCGGCTACCTGGGCGACGGCGCCAGCAGCGAGAACGACTTCCACCACGCCCTCAACTTCGCCGGCGTCTGGAAGGCGCCCGTGGTGTTCTTCTGCAACAACAACCAGTGGGCCATCAGCGTGCCCTTCAGCAAGCAGACCGCCAGCGGCAGCGTCGCCGTGAAGGCGCGCGCCTACGGCTTCCCCGGCGTGCGCGTCGACGGCAACGACGTGCTGGGCGTGTACGCCGCGACCCACGAGGCGGTCGAGCGCGCGCGCCGCGGCGAGGGCCCCACCCTCATCGAGGCCATCACGTACCGCATGCAGGGCCACAGCAGCAGCGACGACCCCACGCGCTACCGCAGCGCGGAGGAGGTCGCCTCGTGGGCGCGCCGCGACCCTCTCGTCCGCTTCTCGGCCTACCTCAAGCAGCGCGGCGCGTGGGACGACGCCCGGGAGGCCGCCCTCGTGGAGCAGCTCAACCGCGAGATCAGCGAGGCCATCGCCGCCGCCGAGGCGACGCCCCCTCCGCCCACCGACTCCCTCGTCACCGAGGTCTTCGCCGAGGTGCCGTGGCACCTGCGCGCCGAGTACGACGCCCTGCAGGAGACCCTCCGGAGGTAGCGCGTGTCCAGCCTTGACGTCCTCGACTACCAGGTCGCCCTGGACGAGGCCATGGCGAAGCGCGGCCCCGAGGGGCGCCCCCTCCTGGAGGCGCCGTACCGCAAGCAGGCGCTCCGGGAGATCCGCCGCCTGCTGGAGGCCATGGCGTTCCGCTACGCGCTCCTCGACGAGCGCGCGCTCCCCGAGGACCTGGACTACCTGCGCGCGCTGGAGGGGCTCAAGCCCGCGCCCGAGGCGGCGCGCGTGCTCGCCCGCAAGCGCCCCGTCTACGCCCGCGCGCGGCGCCGGCGCCTCGTGACCACGTGGGTCAGCCTCGCCGTCGTCGTGCTCGCCGTCGCCGCCCTCGCGTGGGCCGCCACCAGCGAGAAGGCGGAGCGCGTCGTGGACCTCTCCACCTCGCAGACCACCAACGCGACGTTCAGCATCGGGCCCAACGTCACGCGCATCCACGTCGATGGCACCATCCTCCCCGCCAAGGGGCAGGAGGGCACCATCGACATCTTCCTCACGAGCCCCAGCGGCAAGGTCTACACGCTCTGGCCCAGCGGGGACAACCGCGACACGTACCTGCGCCGCAACTTCGAGGGGCCGCAGGTGGAGCAGGGGACGTGGCGCGCGCTCATCGACCTCAACGGCGGCCCCGGCTCGGTGTACCTCATCGTGGACGCCGTGAGCCCCGCGAGGTGACGCGATGCGCGTGCGCGTCCGCCTCTTCGCCGGCACCCGCGACGCCGTCGGCGCGCCCGACGCGCACCTCGACCTCCCCGAGGAGGCGCGCCTCCGCGACGCCCTGGACAGGCTCTGCGCCGCGCACCCGCGCCTGGCCCCCTACCGGCCCACCATGCTCCTTGCGTTGGACGGCGCGTTCGCGACGCCCGACTCGCCGCTGCACGACGGGGCCGAGATCGCCCTCATGCCCCCCGTCTCGGGCGGGGCCGAGCGCGTCGCCATCGTGGAGGGCCCGCTGCGCCTCGACCCGCTTGTCGCCGCGCTGGAGACGCAGGAGGCCGGCGCGGTCGTCGCGTTCCTGGGCCTCGTGAGGCCCACGAGCCACGAGCGCCCCCGCGCCCAGGTGGAGCGGCTCCACTTCGAGGCGCACGAGGCGATGGCCCTCTCCGAGATGGCGCGCCTGCGCCGCGAGGCCATCGCCAGGTTCCACCTCGCCGACCTCATCATCCACCACCGCCTCGGCACGCTCCCGCTGGGCGAGGCCACCGTGGCCGTCGCCGCCGCCGCGCCCCACCGCCGCGCCGCGTTCGACGCGGCCCAGTGGGTCATGGACGAGCTGAAGACGCGCATCCCCATCTGGAAGCAGGAGATCGACCGCGACGGGAGCAAGGCCTGGGTCAACGACCCCACCCGGAGAGACGAGCATGCCTGACGACGACCCCTTCCACGGACGCAGCCTCGCCGCCGCCAAGGCCCGCCGCATGGCGGAGCGGGCGAAGCCCGAGCCCAGCGCCCCGCCCGCGGCCCGCGCGCCCTCCGCCGAGTCCGAAGGCCGCATGGCGGACGTGACGGAGAAGCCCGTCGTGCCCCGCGAGGCGCGCGCGGAGGGGTTCCTGCGCCTGACGCCCGGCACGGTGGCGGCGCTGCGCGAGGGGCGCGCGCCCAAGGGCGACCCCTTCCCCGTGGCGCGCGTCGCGGGCATCCTGGCGGCGAAGCGCACGCCTGATATCATCCCCCTCTGCCACCCCATCCCGCTCACGGGCGTGGAGGTGGACCTCGCGCTGGAGGCCGAGGGCGTGCGCGTGCGGACGCGCGTGCGGGCGGACTACCGGACCGGCGTCGAGATGGAGGCGCTCACGGCCGCCAGCGCGGCGCTCCTCACGGTGTGGGACATGGCCAAGGCGCTGGAGAAGGACGCCACGGGCAACTACCCCGCGACCGCCATCGAGTCCATCCGCGTCACCAGCAAGACCAAGGGGGAGCGCGCGTCGTGAGCGACCCGGCGCGGGAGCACAAGGCGCACGCCCCCTCGCGGCTGCGCTTCGCCATCGTCACCATGAGCGACTCCCGCGAGCGCGCGCAGGACGCCAGCGGGGACGCCATCGCGGACCTCGCCCGCGCCGCGGGGCACGAGGTGGCGCTGCGCTCCCTGGTGCGCGACGAGCCGTGGCAGATCCGCGAGGCGTTCGAGGCCGCGCTGCGCGAGCCCGGCGTGGACGTCGTCGTGGGCACGGGGGGCACGGGCGTCGCGCCGCGGGACGTGACGCCGGAGACGGTGCGGCCCCTCTTCGAGCGCGCGCTGCCGGGCTTCGGCGAGCTGTTCCGCATGCTCAGCTGGCAGGAGGTGGGGAGCGCGGCCATGGCGTCGCGCGCCGAGGCCGGCGTCGCCAACGGCAGGCTGGTGTTCCTGCTTCCGGGGAGCCCCAAGGCGTGCCGCCTCGCCATGGAGCGGCTCATCCTCCCCGAGGCGGGGCACCTGGTGGCGCTGCTGCGGCGCTGACCTCAGCCCGAGCCCTTGTCCAGGGAGAGGACCTGCACGTCGAAGGTGAGGTCCTTGCCCGCCAGCTGGTTGGGGTTGGCCGTGGTCTCCACGACGTCGGTGTCGGTGAGCGCCTTCACGGTGTAGGTCTGGGGCGCCGAGAGCTGGTTGGCGCTCTTCTGGAACTGGAGCCCGATGGCGGGCGTGTGCGTGATGGTGATGGTCGTGTCGTTCACGGCCGTGAGCACGCTCATGTTGGGCCAGTACGAGGCGTAGGTGAAGCTCTCGCCCACGGCGATGGGCGGGTCGGTGCGGAACGTGACGTTCTTGTCGTCGGCCGCGGTCACGACGCTGGAGTTCGGCCAGTACTCGTAGACCGTGTAGCGCTCGCCCACGCGCACGTCGAGGCTGAGGTTGACCGCGGTCTCCGTGATGGAGGTGATGCGGTAGCGCAGGACCTCGCCGTTGCGCGTGTTGGTCACGGTGTCGCCCACCTTGTAGTCGGTGCCGTTGCCCTGGTTGGTGCCCTGGACGTAGCTGTTGAAGTCGCTGGGCGTGAGGCTGGCGCCGGGGAGGGGCAGCGTCTCGTTGTGCGGGATGGTGACGACGCGCGGCTCGGTGCTCTCCACGGTGGCGTTGCCGTACCCCTTCTCGGGGCCGAAGGTGAAGGTGCGCGTCTCGCCGGGCTGCATGCCCAGCATGCCCTCGTAGAAGCCCTGCACGACGCTGACGCGCGGGACCGTCTGCACGGGGAGCGGCTGCGCGTTGGCCGTGGGCGGGAAGGTGTCGGTGTGGGCGAACGACTCGCCGCCAAGCTCGGGGTCGTTGGTGCTGAACACGTTGCCCGTGTCGGCAATGCGGCCCGTGTACATGACGGTGGCCGAGTCCCCGTCCGCGAAGCCCGCGGCGGGGGAAAGGACGCGCAGGTGGAGCGCGCCGTCGCGCTCGCGCAGCGTGGCGCCCTTGTCGTCCACGACCTTGACCGCGAGGTCGAGGCTGCCGGGCGTCGCGTTGGCGGGGACCTCCACCGGCACGAACACGGTGCGGTTGCCGCCGGGGAACGCGGTGACGAGGCCGGAGCGCGCGTCGACGCCGGGCCCGCTGAGGACGGCGCCGAGGTCCAGCGCGGCGGTGCCGCGGTTGACGATCTTCACGGCGAAGGTGACGGTGTGGCCCGGCGTCGCGTTGAGCGTGGCGCGCAGGGGCTCGGCGTTGACCGCGGCCGCCACCGACTTGTCGCCCAGCACCGCGCTCACGCCATACGAGGCGCCGGCGATGGCGGCAAGGAAGATCAGCAGGGCGATGGCCTTCAGCGGGGTCATCGTGGCCAACGGGTCACCAGGCGCGCGCAACGGACCGCCCCCTTAAAAAGGGACCGCTCGCGCGGAACGTTTTATCCGGGCCGCCGGGCTTGCGCGGAGCCATGGACGTGGGCGCCTTCCTGGCCATGCTCTGGCCCACGGTCCTCACCGCGCTCTGGCTCATGCTGCCCGCGTACCTGGCCAACATGATGCCCGTCTTCGTGGGCGGCGGCGCGCCCATCGACATGGGGCGGCGCTGGTCCGACGGCAAGCCCATCCTGGGGCCGGGCAAGACGTGGCGCGGCCTCCTCCTGGGCCCCCTCATGGCGTGCGTGCTGGTGGGCTTCCTGCGCTGGCTCGTGGTGGACACGGGCTGGGGCAGGATGGGCGCGTGGAGCACCTGGGGCCCCGCGCCGTGGTGGTTCGTCTTCGTCTACCTCATGGGGCTGGGCGCGCTGGTGGGCGACGCGGTGAAGAGCTTCTTCAAGCGCCGCACCGGGCGCGAGCGCGGCGCGTCGTGGCCCGTCTTCGACCAGCTGGACTTCGTCGTGGGCTGCATCGCCTTCGCCGCGCTGGCGGCCTTCCTCCTGCACGCCACGGGCCTCACGCCCACCAACGTCTTCCTGGACGACTGGACGTGGCCGCGCATCCTGGCCATCGTGGTCCTGACGCCGGGCTTCCACCTGCTGGTGAACGTCATCGGCTGGAAGATGGGGCTCAAGGACGTGCCCTGGTAGAGCCCGCTTGCGCCCGTGCGCCGCAGAGCCGCACCACCGCACCGCGCCACTGTGCCTGCGCCGCGCCCGCGCGCCAACGCCGAGGCGGACGGACCGAGAGCCACGACCCGCCGGGCGGCCATGGCGCCCCCGCATGCGAACCGCCATCGCGATCCTTGCCCTGCTCGTCGGGTCCTCCGCCCTCGCGGCGCTGGCCCCCGACGCGCAGGCCGCCGGCACGCAACGCCTCGCCGTCTTCGGAGACACGGGCACGTCAGGCAGCACGCAGGCGAACGTCAACCTCGCCCTCTCCGAGGGCGCGACAGGCTACCTCGGCCTGGGCGACTACTACTACAGCGACACCGTGGCCCACTGGATGGCGATGCTCTCGCCCCTGACCTCCAAGGGCCACTGGCTCGCGCTGGGCAACCACGACGACTACGGCGCCCTGGTCTCGCTCATGCCCTCCGGGCCCCAGTGGAGCGTCGACATCAACGGCGCGCGCGTCGTGGCCATCAACACCGAGGCGCGCATGGACGTGGGCTCCGCGCAGTACAACGCCGTGCGCGGCGAGCTGTGCAACGCGCAGGAGAGCGTCCGCGTCCTCGTCATGCACAAGCCGTGGTGGCTCCTCTCCGGCGCTCTCCACCCCGGCACCGAGTTCCCCGGCAGCCCCTCCGCCATGGACGCCATGGTGCGCGACTGCAAGGTGAGCCTCGTCCTCTCGGGCCACGAGCACAACTACCAGCGCATGACGCGCAACGGCATCGCCTACGCCATCGTGGGCACCGGCGGCGAGAGCCTCTACCCCGTCGCGGGCTCGCCCTCGGGCACCGTCGCGTCGTGCTCGTGCTACGGCCACCTCGTCCTCGACCTGGGCGCCTCGGGCTACTCCGCGCACTGGGAGACGACCTCCGGCTCGACGCGGGACGCCTGGAGCTTCACCGCGCCCACGACGACCCCGCCCCCTCCGCCCTCCACCGGGAGCGCGACGTTCACGGGCGAGAGCGGCAACGAGTGGTGGGTGCAGGTCTACGTCAGCGGCTCGCCCACCGCCGTCTCCGTGCGCGACGCCACGGCCAACGGCGCGTGGACCGCGCTCGTCCACCAGTCGTGGGGCGCGTGGGCGAAGAGCGTCCACGTCCTGCCGGGCAACGCGGTGCAGTTCCAGGCGACGCTCCCCGGAGGCGCCGTGGCGACAAGCTGCGTCATGGCGCACCCCGGAGGCTCGTGCGTGGGCGGCGGCTTCGCGGCGACGTTCACGAACGCGCGCGGCAACGCGTGGTGGGTGGAGGCCGACGTGGCCGCCACAGGCGGAACGCTCGTGGGCGTCGACGCCTCGGTGAACGGCGGCCCGTGGGTCCCGCTGTCGCACACGTCGTGGGGCTCGTGGGCGAAGAGCATCTCCGCGCCCGCGGGCTCGCAGGTGCGCTTCCGCGCGGACGCCTCCGGGGGCGCCACGTCCGTGAGCGGCTCCTACGCGTGGCCCCCGCCGTGAACTGCTATCGCGCCATCGCGCGGTGGGCCTCCGCGAGCCGCCGCGCGATGGCGTCGTTCACGCCCCCGTCGGTCCAGTAATACTGGTGGGAGAGCGGGTTCCAGCTCGTCAGCGCGTTGCCGACGTTCATCTGGAGGTCCTCCTTCACGGCGCGGGCGTAGGCCTCGTTGAGCCCCTTGAGCGGGTAGCCGATGACGTCGTCCGCGTCGTAGACGTTGGTCCAGCCCGCGCCCGCGGCGGAGAGCCCCGGGTGGTGTACGTCCAGCAGCGGAGAGGGGACCGTGATGGGGACGCCGTAGTCCTTGCGCGGGTCCGCGTTGGGGTAGCGCAGGCTCCAGAGCGCGATGGGGCTGCCCAGCGTGACGAGGTGCGAGAGCGTCTCCAGCCGCTCCAGGGGCGAGTCGCCCATCTGCGCGCGAACGGGCCCCGAGAGAAGCGGCGTCTCGGGATGCTTGCGCGCGTGCTTGACGTGCCCGTGCTCGGTCTGCGCGTCGTAGACGTAGTTGCTCGCGACCACCGTTCCCAGGCTGTGCGCCACGATGCACAACGGCGCCTTGGGGCCGGCCTTCTGCGCGAGCGTGCGCAGCGTGCGCGCGACCTCGGCGTGGATGCCGTCGTAGACGTGCCGGTCGTTGGGCGTCGGCTGGTAGGCGATGGCGTCCGCCGCGAACTCGACCATGAACTGCCGCAGCCCCTCGTAGCGCAGCGTCCCGCCCGCCTCGACGCGCCGCAGCAGCTCCTCCTCGCGCCCCTCCACGACGGGCGACCAGTAGACGGGCTCCACCACGAGGTCCTCCGCGCGGCCCCCGTGGGCCACGAAGCGCTGCGTGAGCTTCTCCTTCATGCCGTCCGCGAAGGTGGGGGGCGTGTTGCCGATGCCGTGGATGACGGCGACCGCGATCTTGCCGGGGGGCATGCGGGCGCAAGGCCGGGGGGTCGCATGAAGGGCGCTGTTATTTCCTGCTCGCGCGCTCCCCGATACGACCCGAACCCACGAACCAAAGGTAAGACTCTGGTCCGGTGGTTCGTGGGTCCGGGTTGTGGCGGGGAAAGGGGGCGCAGCCCCCAGCGGGCTCAATACTTCGGCACCGAGGGGTCGACCTCGTCGGACCACGCGAGGATGCCCCCGTCCAGGTTCCAGACGCGCTTGAACCCAAGCGTCTGCAAGAACTGGAGCGCCTTGGCGCTGCGCACGCCGCTCCGGCAGTAGAGGACGATGTCCTCGGTCTGCGGAAGCTCGGCGGCCCGCGCGGCCAGCTCGTGGAGCGGCACGAGCTTCCCCCCGGGGATGCGCGCAATCTCGGCCTCGTGGGGCTCGCGCACGTCCACCAGCAGCACGTCCTTGCGCGCGAGGCGCGCCTCCAGCGCGCGGGCGTCCATGGCGGGGATGCCCTCAGGCACCTCTTCCTCCTCGCCGCGGATGCCGCAGAACTCCTCGTAGTCGATGAGCTCCTTGATGGTGGCCCTGGGGCCGCAGAGGGGGCAGTCGGGGTTCTTGGCGAGGCGGAGCTTCGTGAACTCCATCTCCAGCGCGTCGAAGAGGAGGAGCTTCCCGATGAGCGGCTCGCCGCGGCCCACGATGAGCTTGATGGCCTCGGCCGCCTGGATGGAGCCCATGATGCCGGGGAGCACGCCCAGGACGCCCCCCTCGGCGCACGAGGGCACGAGGCCCGGCGGCGGGGGCTTGGCGTAGAGGCAGCGATAGCACGGCCCGCGCCTGGCGTCGAACACGCTGGCCTGCCCCTCGAAGCGGAAGATGCTGGCGTAGACGTTGGGCTTCCCCTGGAGCACGGCGACGTCGTTGGCGAGATATCGCGTGGGGAAGTTGTCGGTGCCGTCCAGGATCATGTCGTAGTCGCGCAGGATGCCGTGCGCGTTGGAGGCCTCGAAGCGCGTCTCGTGGACCTGCACGTCGATGTGCGGGTTCATGGCGCGCAGGCGCGCGGCGGCGGTCTGCGCCTTGCTCTTGCCCACGTCGTCCTTGGTGAAGAGGATCTGCCGGTGGAGGTTGCTCTCGTCCACCACGTCGAAGTCCACGAGGCCCAGCGTGCCCACGCCCGCGGCGGCGAGGTACTGCGCGGCGGGCGCGCCTAGGCCGCCCGTGCCCACCAGGAGCACCCTGGCGTCCTTGAGCTTCTCCTGCCCCTTGAGGCCCACCTCGGGCAGGATGAGATGGCGGGAGTAGTGGGCGATCTCGCGGTTGGAGAGCTTCGCCGTGATATCACCCGCCCGCCACGCTGGGGACAATGAGGAGCGTGTCCCCCGCGCGCACGGGCGTCGAGGGGCCCTGGAGCTCGCGCACGTCGCGCTCGCCCAGGTAGACGTTCACGAAGCTGCGAAGCTGGCCGGAGTCCTCGTAGAGGTGCGTCCTGAGCGCGGGGTGCTTGGCGACGAGGGCCTGGAGCGCCTCGCCCACGCTGGCCGCCTGCACGGCGGACCTCGCCTCATGGCCCGCGTAGGCGCGCAGGGCGGTGGGGATGCGGACGGTGACGGTCACGGGCTTCCCTAGGCCCTCCACCTTGAAAAAGCCGAGTTCACGGCAAGGCGCGACCCCCGATGGGTCAGGAGAGCCGTCCTGCCAGCGCGTCGGCCATGCGCTGGGAGAATGCGCCTCGCGTGACCGCGACGCCCCCCAGCGCGCGGACCGCCGCCGCGCGGTGCTCCTCGACGTGGGGGTAGCAGGCGAGGATGGGCAGGGAGGGGTGCTCCGCGCGGATGGCGCGCAGCTGCTCCTCGACGCCCGGCGCGCTCACGTCGGCGACGACGCGCGCGACGCCCTCCGCGGAGCCCTGGTAGCGGATCGCGACGCCGGCCTGCTTCGCCGCCTCGTTGAGCTTGGGCTTGAAGAAGAGGTCGAACCCCAGCGCGAGGACGGCGTCCATGCCGTCCCCGCGAGGGCCCGTCCCGCGCTTAGCCGTTGCTCACCACGCGGAGCCGCCGCCGTCGCGGCACGTGAACCCGTAGCCGATGTTCAGGTCGTCGGTCGCGATCAGGCTGACGCCGAAGTTGCTGAAGCTGCACGGGCTGGTGTTGCCGCCCAGGGGCGTGCTGTACCAGGTCTCGTGGGGCGCGTTGTGGAACGCGCCCGAGGAGTCGCGGTACTGGACGGCGGGGTTCTGCTCCTCGCGGTCCACGATGGTCTTGGTCGTGTCGAGGCCGGAGACCGACGCGGAGGCCTCCGAGACGCCCGAAAGCTCGGGGCCCGTGGTGCTGGCGGAGAAGGCGTTCACCTGGGTGATCATCGTCCCGTCCCGCCAGCACTTGTACGTCGCCGTGTTGCTGCTGGAGTAGTAGGCGTAGGAGTGGGACGTGGAGCTCCATCCGTACCACGTGGCGCTGTCGCCGCGGAACTGCTGGTTGTTCTGGTCGAAGTAGTCGCAGAAGGCGCCATACTGGAAGCCCGGGCTGGGCTGGTCGTTGCAGACCTTGGTGCCGGCCTGGATGAAGGGCAGGTGGGGGCTGCCGGTCGACCACTTCTGGCTGGGCCAGCGGTAGTGGCACTCCTCGGTCGAGGACGCGAACGTGTAGGTGTCCGCGTTGTTGCTCATGGTGATGCCCCCCGAGATGCCGTAGGAGACGACGCTGCTGGACTGGAAGAGGCTGACGCCGACCTGGAGGTACTGGTCGGTGGTCACGGTGGCCGGCGTCGCGTGGCCCAGGAGGTCAGGCAGCTCGGGCACCTCGGTGGGGCGCGGGGAGGGCCCGCAGGGCGAGCCGTCGACCGCGCAGCCGACGCCGGGGAACGCGACCCAGAAGCAGTTGGGCGCGTAGAGGAGCACGACGGGCGTGGCGGCGGGCGGCGGGCTCTCCCGGGCGCAGAGGCTCGCTTCGGGGGCGACGAGCACCGAGGCGTCGGGGGTCGTGTAGAGGTAGGACGCGCCGTCGGTGGCGACGTAGGTGCCCGGCGGGACCTGCACGTCGCGCCCCTGGAACGAGACGTGGGAGGCGACGGTCCAGGGCACGTGGGCGATCTGGGCGTCGGGATCGCCCGGGGGCGAGACGAGGGTCGGAGCTTCCAAGGGCGTCTGGGCGACGACGACGCCCAGGAGCGCAGCGGTCGCCAGCGTGGCAGCGATCAAAATGGGGAAGGTTCGCATGTACGTCCCTGCATGCCTCCTCGCGGAGAGCGGACGCCCAAAGATGTTAGCGTCGAAATATCCTCGCAAGTAGCTTGTCGCCTGCCCGCCGGGCCCTCAGCGCCGCCGCAGGAGAAGCACGGCGAAGGCGGCCGCGGCGACGAGCGCCACGGCCTCGAAGCCCGGGTCGCGCGACGAGGCCGTGCTGCCCGCGGGCGTCGTCGCGCCGGCGGGCGTGGTCGAGGGCGTCGAGGCCGTGGCGGGCGGCGGCGTGCTCGCGGTCGCGTTGGCGCCGCGGACCACGAGGAGGCCCGTCATGTGGCTCGCGTCGACGGGGTCGGCGGAGTTCGCGTGGAGCCTGCAGTAGAACTTGTACGTGCCCGGCGTCGCGGGCGCGGTGAACGTGGCGGTCTCGCCCCCCTGCTTGAGGCCCGTGTCCCAGAGGCCGTCCACGGAGGTGACGGTGTGCCCTTCGCCCTGCACGTCCACCGTGACGGTGGCGCCGGGGTCCACCTCCAGCGTCTGGGGCTCGAAGGCGTAGTTCTTGGCGACGAGATGGGGGCCCGTCTGCGGCGCGGCAAGCGGCGTGGCGCAGAGGAGGGCAAGAAGAAGGGAAAGCGCCAGGGCGCGCATCGGACGGGAAGCGCGCCCTGGCGCAAAAAAGCAGGCGCTTACGCCACCTGGATCGCGTACTCCTTGCCCAGCTCCCCGGGCAGGCCCGCGACGACGACGTGGGGCACGACGTAGAGCGTGCCGCTGGCGGGCATCGTCACGACGGCGCACCACGGGCCGGGCGCGTGGAAGCTGCCCGTCACCGTCGCGGGGCCGTTGGCGGGGTAATACGCCGTGCCCGCGTAGGACTGGAACGTCGCGTTCGCGTCGGTCGCGTGGCTCACGGAGTCCGTGTGCAGCGCGGTGTGCGGCGAGGTGAAGAGGCCCTCGCTGCGCCAGCAGAGCGTGACGTTGCTGCCCGCGGCGGCGCTGGCGGGCACGGGGCCCACGAGGCTCACGCGCGGCGCCACGAGGATGCTGCGCTCGACGCCGGTGGTCCCGGGGAGCGACGCGCCGGGCATGACGACGTGCGCGACCATGTAGACCGCGCCGCTCTGGGGCATGGTGAGGTTCGCGCAGAAGGGGCCGGGGAGCGCGAAGCTGCCGTTCAGCGTGGCCGGGCCGTTGTTGGGGTAGATGGCGTTGGGGTACGCGCTGAACGTCGCGTTGGGGTGGCTCTGCGTGTCCCAGTGGACCGCGGTGTGGACGCTGGTGCCGGTGGCGCCGGGCGTCTCCCAGCAGACGTTGACGACGCTGCCCGCGGGAGCGACCTCGGGGAGGTCGCTGGAGAAGTCGACGGCCGGCGGGTTCACGAGGATCACCTGCTCGCCCGAGACCGTGCCGGGGAGCGCGGCGGTCGAGGTCAGCGCGTGGGCGCGGAAGTAGACCGTCTGGTTGATGGCCTTGATGGCGCCGCAGAAGACGCCGGGGACCTGGAAGTGGCCCGTCAGCGTCGCGGGCCCGTTGTCGGGATAGACCGCGTTGGCGTAGTCCGAGAAGAGCGTGCTGTTGGGGTGGCTCGCGGGGTCCCAGTGGATGGCGGTGTGGGCGATGGTGCCCGTGCCTTCGACGCGCCAGCAGACGTTGGCGTCCGCTCCGGCGTCGACCCGCTCGGGGGCCCAGACGACCTCCACGGAGGACACGGTGCCGTTGGCCAGCGGGTTGCCGGAGATGGCGGAGATGGCAGCCTCGGGCCCGATGACGCCGGGCAGGCCGTTGAAGACGGTGTGGGGCACGACGTAGAGCGTGCCGTTGAGGGGGATCGAGACGCCCGCGCACCAGACGCCGGGCAGGTCGAACTGCCCCGTGAGGGGGGGCTGGAGGTTCTCAGGGTAGTAGGCATCGCCCGCGTAGCTCTGGAACGTCGCTCCGGCCTGGCCCGCGTGGCTCACGGTGTCCGTGTGCAGCGCGGTGTGGACCGAGGTGCCGGCGGGCCCGCTGGCCTTCCAGCACAGGTTGACGACGCTGCCGCCCACGGCCGTGGCGGGGGGCGCGTCGACCCAGCTCACCGTCTGCGACGTGCCGTTGGGCGTCGGGCTGGTGGGCGTGACGGGGGTCGTGCTCGCCGGCGTGCTGGTGACGGGGGTCGACGAGACGGGGGTGCTGCTCGCCGGGGTCGAGGAGGCGGGCGTCGACGTGGAAGGCGTCGTGGTGGTCGTGGTGTCGTTGCCCGTGCAGCCCGCCAGCGCCATGGCGGCGACGGCGAGCGCGACGAGGATCGCATGATGCTTCATGACGCGTACCCGGCCGGCGCTATCACCGCCCCAGGTATATTCGTTTCGCCAACTAGGAACGATCGGGTAACCCACGGCTCGTGGGCCTTCCGGCGCGCCCGCAACGTTGATCAGAGGGGCCGTCGTCGCCCGACCCATGCGCGTCCCCGCCCTCGCGTGCCGGAGGGGTTGTCATCACCGCTCCGTCGTCCTCGCCTAGGGCTGCCGCGCGGAGGCTTTTCCCGTGCTGAAGATCGCCGTCCCCAACAAGGGGCGCCTGAGCGAAGCGACCCTCGACCTCTTCCGCAAGGCCGGCATGAAGGTGGAGTCGAGCCCGGAGCGCAAGCTCTACGCGACGGCGCTGGACCGCACCGTGCAGATCCTCTTCGTGCGCGCGACCGACATCCCCGAGTTCGTGGCCGACGGCGTCGCGCACCTGGGCGTCACGGGGAAGGACATCCTGGAGGAGCAGCGCAAGTCCGTGCGCGAGATCCTGGACCTCCAGTACGGCTACTGCCGGCTGGTGGTGGCGGTCCCCGAGGGGAGCCCCATCCGCGACGCCAAGGACGTACCCGACGGCGCGCGCGTCGCCTCCTCCTTCCCCAACCTCACGCACCGCTTCTTCTCCGACGCGGGCCGGCACGTCAAGGTCGTCGAGGTGAGCGGCGCCACCGAGATCACGCCCCACATCGGCGTCGCGGACCTCATCGTCGACCTCACGAGCAGCGGCAGCACGCTGGCCATGAACAACCTGCGCGAGGTGGCGACCATCGTCCACAGCACGGCGCGCGTCGTCGCCAACGAGGCCGCCCTCTGGGACGCCCGCCGCCGGCCGCAGATCGACGCCATCCTCGCCTCGCTGGAGAGCGTGGTCAATGCTCGCGGCAAGCGCTACCTCATGGCGAACGTCCCCAAGGCCAAGCTCGACGAGGTGCGCCGCATCCTGCCGGGCATCAGCGGCCCCACCATCATGGACATCCTCAGCCACCCGGAGCTCGTGGCCGCGCACGCCGTCGTGGACGAAGGGGCCCTCTTCGAGATCGTCAACAAGCTCAAGGCCGTCGGCGCGACCGGCATCCTGGTGCTCCCCATCGAGAGGCTCGTGGCATGAGGCTCCTCGCCACGGGCCCCCTCAGGATGCTATCACCCGGCCTGCGCCAGAAGGTGCTGGAGCGCGGCGGGCTGGAGCCCGAGGTCGCGCGGGACGTGGGCGAGATCGCCCGCGCCGTGCGCGAGCGGGGGGACGCCGCGCTGCGGGAGCTGACCGAGCGCTTCGACGGCGCCAGGCTCGCCACGCTGGAGGTGCCCCGCGCCGAGTGGAGCGCCGCCCTCGCGCGGCTGCCCCGCGACGTGCAGGAGGCCCTCCGCGCCGCGCACGCCAACGTCGAGCGCTTCCACCGCGCGCTCCTGCCGAAGCCCGTCGAGGTCGAGGTCGCGCCCGGCCTGCGCGCGGGCCGCCGCGTGCTCCCCCTGGGGCGCGTGGGCGCCTACGTGCCCGGAGGCCGCGCCGCGTACCCCAGCACCGTGATCATGACCGCGACGCCCGCCAAGGTCGCCGGCGTGCGCGAGGTCGTCGTCGCCACGCCGCCCGGCAAGGACGGCAAGGTCCCCGACGCCACGCTGGCCGCCTGCGCCGTCGCGGGCGTCGACCGCGTCTTCGCCGTGGGCGGGGCGCAGGCCGTCTTCGCGCTGGCCTTCGGCACCGACAGCATCCCCCGGGTGGACAAGATCGTGGGCCCGGGCAACGCCTGGGTCGCCGCCGCCAAGGCCGCGGTGGCCGGGCTCGTCGCCATCGACTCCCCCGCCGGGCCCAGCGAGGTGCTCGTGCTGGCGGACGAGGCGGCGGACCCCGAGTGGATCGCCCGCGAGATGCTGGCCCAGGCGGAGCACGACCCCCGCGCCGCGTGCGTCGCCCTCGTCCCGACGCCCGCCCTCGCCGCGGCGGTGGAGAAGGAGATGGAGCGCGCGCTGGGCCCGCGCCGCGACGTCGTCGAGGCGAGCCTGGCCCGCGCCGGGGCCGTCCTCGTCGCGCAGGGGGAGGAGGCGCGCGCCTTCGCGGACGCCTACGCGCCCGAGCACCTGGTGGTCCTCACCCGCGAGCCGCGCGCGACGCTGGATTCGCTGTCGAACTACGGCAGCGCATTCCTGGGCCCCTGGAGCAGCGTGGCGCTGGGCGACTACTGCACCGGGCCCAACCACGTGCTCCCCACGATGGGCCTGGCGCGCGGCTTCAGCGGCCTCTCGGTGGACGACTTCCTGCGCCGCCCCACGCACCAGGAGGCCTCCCGCGACGCGCTGCGCGCGCTGGCGCCCGTCGCCGAGACGCTGGCCGCCCTGGAGGGGCTTCCCAACCACGCGGCCGCGCTGCGCGCCCGGAGGGAGCGCGAATGAGCCGCTTCGCGCGCCCCGAGGTGCAGCGCCTGCACGCCTACGAGGAGGAGGCCGGCGGCGGCCTCAACCTCATGGCGAACACGAACCTCTTCGGGGCGAATCCTGCCATCGAGGCCGCGCTGGTGCGCATGAAGGGGGGCCGCTTCAGCGAGTACCCCTCCCTCACCAGCGTCGTGCTGCGCAACGCGCTGGGCAAGAAGCTCGACGTGGACCCCGCGTGCGTCGTCACGGGCAACGGCAGCAACGACCTCATCGACGTGCTCTGCCGCACGTTCCTCTCGCCGGGCGACCGCGTCGCGTACCACTGGCCCTGCTTCAGCATGATCCCCGTCTTCCTGCGGCTCAACCACGGCGTGCCCGCCAGCGTCCCCCTGGGCCCCGACTGGTCGCTGGACCCGGACGCCCTCATCGCGGCCGACGGCAAGGTCACCTTCGTCGTGCGCCCCAACAACCCCACGGGCAACGCCTTCCCGCGACGCGACGTGGAGCGCATCGTGGAGGAGTCGCGCGGCCTCGTGGTCGTGGACGAGGCCTACGTCGAGTTCCTGGGCGGAGAGAGCTTCGTCACGGAGGTGCGCGAGGGGCGCGACAACCTCGTCGTCCTACGCACGTTCAGCAAGGCCCACGGCATGGCGGGCCTGCGCGTGGGCTACAGCGTGAGCCACCCCTCCCTCGCCGAGGAGATGACCAAGGTGCGCGGCCCCTTCCGCCTGGACACGCTGGCCGAGACGGCGGCCACCATCGCGCTGGCGGACGACCGCTATCTCGAAGGCGTCGTGGAGGGCGTGCGCGCCGAGCGCCCCAACCTCAAGCGCCTCCTGGAGGAGAAGGGGTTCACGGTCTTCCGCAGCGACGCGAACTTCCTGCTGGCGAAGCCCCCCGTGGACCCCAAGCGCCTCGCCGCCGCGCTGGCCGGGCAGGGCGTCCACGTGCGCGACTTCGCGGGGGACCTCGCGCCCTACGTCCGCATCACCGTGGGCCCGCCCTCCGCCACCGCCCGCCTCCGCGTCGCGCTGGACGAGGCGCTGCCCAAGCTCATGGGGGGCTCCTGATGGAGGTCGCCATCCTGGACTACGGCGTGGGCAACCTGCACAGCATCCGCAAGGCGCTGGAGCGCGAGGGCGCCACGCCCCGCCTCGTCTCGGAGCCCAAGGCCGTCCTCGACGCGCCCGCCATCGTCCTCCCCGGGGTGGGCGCCTTCGGGGACGCCGCGGCCAAGCTGCTGCCCTACCGCGACGCGCTCTTCGAGGCGCTCGACGCCGGCAAGCCGCTGCTGGGCGTCTGCCTGGGGATGCAGCTCCTCTTCGAGCGCAGCGAGGAGAGCCCCGGCGCGCGGGGCCTGGGCTACGTCCGCGGCGAGGTGCGCCGCCTGCGCCACGAGAAGCTCCCCCAGATCGGGTGGAACGTCCTCAACCACGTGGAGGGCGAGCCGCTCTTCGCGGGGCTGCCCGACGGCGCGCACGTCTACTACGTGAACAGCTTCGCCTGCGCGCCGCACGAGCCCGTCACGGTCGCGACCAGCACCTACGGCGACACCTTCACCGCCGCCATCCGAAAGCGCCATGCCTGGGGCGTCCAGTTCCATCCCGAGAAGTCCGGCGAGGCCGGGCTGCGGATGATCCGCAACTTCGTAGCGTTCGCCAAGGAGACCGCCTGACATGGAAGTGATCCCGGCCATCGACATCCGCAACGGCGCGTGCGTCCAGCTCGTCGGGGGCGACATCACCAAGGAGAAGGTGCACATCGACGACCCCGTCGCGCAGGCGCGGAGGTTCATCGACATGGGCGCCAAGTGGATCCACATCGTGGACCTCGACCGCGCGCTGGGCACCGGCAACAACATGCAGGTCATCCGCCGCATCATGGAGGTCCCCGGGGCCCGCTACCAGGTGGGCGGCGGCATCCGCTTCACCGAGGACATCGACGACCTGCTCGCCGCCAACGCGGCCCGCGTCGTCGTGGGCACCCGCGCCGTGACCGACGAGAAGTGGTTCGCCCACGTCTGCGAGCGCTACGGCGGCCGCGTCTTCGCCGCGGTGGACGCGCGCGGCGACGAGATCCTCATCAAGGGGTGGACCGAGAGCAGCGGCAAGAAGCTCCTCCCCTGGGCCAAGGAGGCCGACAAGCTGGGCGTGGGGGGCCTCCTCTACACCGACGTCGCGCTGGAGGGCCGCATGAGCGGCGTCAACGCCACGGCCGTGGAGGCGCTGGCCAAGAGCGTGGACGTCCCCGTGGTGGCCTCCGGCGGCGTCTCCAGCATGGAGGACCTCCAGGAGCTGTGGGAGGCCCACGCGTGGGGCGTCGTCGTCGGCATGGCCGCCTACACCGGCAAGCTCGACGTGGCGCACGCCATCCGGCACTTCGCGAGGAAGGGCGGGCGCTGATGCTCCGCCTCCTCCGCCTCTGGCGGGAAAGGACCCGGATCTCCGAATCTCCGGATCGGGTCCTTGCTGATTCCGAGATTCGGAGATTCGGGGCTCCCCGCGCCGGAGGCGCAGCGGGCCAGCCGAGGGGGACCTGAGATGGAGCGCGAGACCAAGGAGACCCTCGTGCGCGCGGACGTGAAGCGCGGCTTGGGCAAGGCGATGGTGTTCTTCGAGGGCCTCCATGCGGGCAGCGAGCCCGGCCACGACCCCGGCAAGGGGCACGTCTCGGGGCGCGCCACGTTCGCCAAGCACATGCTGGAGACGCTGGCCAAGTGGAGCGGCTACGACGTCGCCCTCCACGTGACGAGCAAGGACGGCCTGGAGCACCACGCCATCGAGGACGGCGCCATCGTCCTGGGCCGCGCGCTGCGCGCCGCCATCGACGTGGGCGCCATCGAGCGCACGGCCTCGGTGGCCATGCCCATGGACGACGCGCTGGTCCTCGTCGCGCTGGACCTCGTGGAGCGCCCCTACTACGAGGGCCCGCTCCCCGACCCCCTCATGGACCACGTCATGCGGAGCCTCGCCACCGAGGGGGGCTTCACGCTGCACGTCCTCACGCTGCGCGGGCGCGACCCGCACCACGTCGTGGAGGCCGCCTTCAAGGGGCTCGCCCTCTGCCTGGACCGCGCGACGCGGCCCCGGGCGGACCGGCTCTCCACCAAGGGCGCGGCCGAGGTCCGGACGGGGTAGGGCTCAGCGCGGGATCATGGACGCCGCGGCCCTCTCCATGCCCGCCAAGTCGGGCTCGCTGAGGCCCAGCTGCTTCATCACGGCCCGCGTGTCGCGGAGGCGCGTCATGGAGCGGATGCGGCCCTCGGCGTCGAGGGTCGCGAAGAGCGCGCCCAGCGTGTCGACGGTCCTGCCGCGGAGCGGGAGCCTCGTCTGCCCGACGACCACGTCGTCCACGTAGGTCATGCGGATCCTCGCGAGGGCGGAGAAGCCGTCGTTCCCCAGGAAGACGTACCTCGGCTCGATCTCCAGGTCCCCGACCGCTCCGAAGCCCCCCGCGACCCCCGAAAGGCGTCGGATGGCGTCCTTCCCGCGGATGACGGGAAGCTCCCCTTCGGTGCGGATCTCGGCGTCGTCGGCGAAGAAGGCGAGCATGCGGTCCAGGTCCCGGGACCGGGCGGCGTCCAGGAAGGCGTCGAAGTCGAAGCGCGGGCGCCCGACGGGGCGTGGTGTGGCGGCCATGCTCGGCGCGCCGCGCCTCCTGGGGGATCAAGGCTCTGGCCCTCCCGTCTCAAGTACCCGGACCCGCATCGCGCCGCGATGCTCAAGAAGCGCATCGTCCCCTGCCTCGACGTCAAGGGGGGCCGCGTCGTGAAGGGCGTCAAGTTCGAGAACCTCCGCGACGTGGGCGACCCCGCCGAGCTGGCGGCTCGCTACTCCGACGAGGGCGCAGACGAGGTGGTGTTCCTGGACATCGGCGCCTCCAAGGAGGAGCGCCGCACCACGCTGGACGTCGTGCGCCGCACGGCGGAGCGGCTGTTCATCCCGCTCACGGTGGGCGGAGGCGTGCGCAGCGTCGAGGACGTGCAGGACGCGCTCAACGCGGGCGCCGACAAGGTGAGCATGAACACGGCCGCCGTGCTGCGCCCGGACCTGATCGCCGAGTGCAGCGAGCGCTTCGGCGCGCAGTGCGTCGTCCTCGCGCTGGACGCCAAGCAGGTCGCCGCGGACCGCTGGGAGGTCTTCACCCACGGCGGCAGCAAGGCCACGGGCCTCGACGCGGTGGGATGGGCGAAGCGCGCCGTGGAGCTTGGCGCAGGCGAGATCCTCCTCACGAGCATGGACCGCGACGGCACGCGCGCCGGCTACGACCTCGCGCTCACGCGCGCCGTCGCCGCGGCCGCGAAGGTGCCCGTCGTCGCGTCGGGCGGCGCGGGCTCGCTGGAGCACTTCGCCGAGGTGCTGCAGCCGGGCTGCGCGGACGCCGCGCTGGCGGCGACGCTCTTCCACGAGCGCGCGCTCACGGTGCGGCAGGTCAAGGAGTTCGTCGCGAAGCGCGGCGTGCGCGTGCGGGAGGGGCTCTAATTGGATATCGATTGGCAGAAGGGCGGCGGCCTCGTCCCCGTGGTGACGCAGGACGCGGTCACGGGCGACGTGCTGATGCTCGCCTACGTGGACCGCGAGGCGCTGGAGGCCACCCGGGCCACGGGCTTCATGCACTACCATTCGCGCTCGCGGGGCAAGCTGTGGAAGAAGGGCGAGGAGAGCGGCCACGTGCAGGAGGTCGTCGCGCTGGAATTGGACTGCGACGGCGACGCCATCCTCGCCAAGGTGCGCCAGACGGGCCCCGCGTGCCACACGGGGGAGGCGTCCTGCTTCCACAACCGGATGCACGGCTCGGGCGACGTCGTGCTGCGCGAGCTCGTGCGCGTCATGCGCGAGCGCAAGGAGCGCCCCAACCCCGCGTCGCACACGAGCAAGCTCTTCGCCAGCGAGAACCTCCGCCTCAAGAAGGTCGTCGAGGAGGCGGGCGAGGTCATCATGGCCGCCAAGGACCACGACAAGGAGCGCCTCGCCGAGGAGGCCGCGGACGAGGTGTTCCACCTCCTGGCGGTGCTGCTGGCCGAGGGCGTCGAGCCGCGCGCGGTGCTTGAGGTGCTGGCGAAGCGCCGCATGCCGCCCAAGACGGGGTAGGCCATGGCGCGGCGCTTCCAGGTGGAGGTCCCCATCGCCGCGCCCCCCGACGCCGTGCGCGCGTGGTGGACCGACGTGTCCGACTTCGAGAGCGCGGACCCCAAGGCGCGCCCCTTCCGGCTCGTCACGCTGGAGCGCCGCGCCGACGGCTCGCGCGTGCTGGAGAGCCACTGGCGCATGATGGGGCGCGTCGTGCGCATGCGGGAGGTCTTCTTCGTCGCGGCCGACGGCTCGTGGGGCTTCGACACGACGGGCCCCTTCGGCATCGACGTGGCGGACCGCTTCTCGGTGGCGCCCGCGCCCGGGGGATCGGTCCTGCGCGTCTCGTGCGCCCTCTCGGGGCGCGACCTCGTGGGGCGCCTCGTGCTGCCGTTCTACGTCTCCAGCGCGCGGCGGCAGTTCACGCGGCAGTGGCGCGAGGCGGCCGCGAGGTGCGAGCGGGACCTCGCCTGAGGCTACAGCTCCACCTGGCTCCCCACCTCGATCACGCGGTCGGGGGGGATGCGGAAGTAGGCGGTGGCCTGCTGGGCGTTGCGGGCCATGAAGCTGAAGATGCGCTCGCGCCAGCGGGGCATGCCGCTGCGGCCGCTGGCGATGAGGCGCTCGCGGCCCAGGAAGAACGTCGTGTCCTCCAGGGGGAGGTTGAGCCCCTTCTCCTTGAGGTAGGTGAGGACCTCGACGGCGTTGGGCTCGTCGAGGAAGCCGTAGCGCGCGATCACCCGGTAGAAGCCGTTGCCCAGGGGGTCCATGCTCACGCGGTTCTCGGGGGGGACGTGGGGGACGTCCTCGGTCTGGATGGAGAGCATGGCGATCTGGAAGTGGAGGACGCGGTTGTGCTCCAGGTTCTTGATGAGGGCGCTGGGGGCGACCTTGGGGTTGCCGGTCATGTAGACGGCGTTGCCGCGCACCCGGGTGGGGCCGCGCTTCTGGATGTCCTCCAGGAAGCGCTCCATGGGTTGGCTCGTGGCGCGGAGGCGCTCGCCCAGGACGCGGCGGCCTTGGCGCCAGGTGGTCATGAGGACGAAGATGCACGCCGCGACCACCAGGGGGAGCCAGCCTCCCTGGAGGACCTTGACGAGGTTGGCGGCGAAGAAGGCGAGGTCGATGACGAGGAAGACGCCCACCAGGGCCTCGACGAGGACCGCGTTCCAGCCCCAGCGCTCGCGCGCGACGACGGAGAAGAGGATCGTCGTGATGAGCATGGTGGAGGTGACGGCGATGCCGTAGGCGGCGGCGAGGGCGGAGGAGGAGCGGAACGCCAGCACCAGCGCGACGGTCGCGATCATGAGCGCCCAGTTCACCTGGGGGACGTAGATCTGGCCGATCTCGCGCTCGCTGGTGTGGCGGATCTCCATGCGCGGGCTGTAGCCCAGCTGCACGGCCTGCATCGTGAGCGAGAAGGCGCCGGAGATGATGGCCTGGCTCGCGATGATGGTGGCCAGCGTGGCCAGGACCACCAGGGGCAGCACGAGGCCCGCGGGCGCCAGGTGGAAGAAGGGGTTGTCGCGCAGCGTGGGGTCGGAGAGGACCAGCGCGCCCTGGCCGAAGTAGTTGAGGACGAGGGCGGGGAAGACGAGGCTGAACCAGGTGATGCGGATGGGGCGTCGCCCGAAGTGGCCCATGTCGGCGTAGAGCGCCTCGGCGCCGGTGACGGCCAGCACGACGGCGCCCAGGATGAGGAAGCCGTGGATGCCGTTGTGGGCCAGGAGGTTCACCGCGTGGACGGGGTTCAGGGCGGCGAGCACCTGCGGCTCCAGGAGGATGCCGCGCACGCCCAGGATGGCGAGCACCGCGAACCAGACCACCATGATGGGGCCGAAGAGCTTGCCCACGCTGGTGGTGCCGCGGCGCTGGAGGAGGAAGAGGCCGATGAGGACGCCCACGGTGAGCGGGATCACGAAGGGGGCCAGGTGCGGCGTCTCCAATTCCAGGCCCTCCATGGCGGAGAGCACCGAGATGGCGGGCGTGATCATGCCGTCGCCGTAGAGGAGGGCCGCGCCGAAGAGGCCCAGGGAGATGAGCACGATGGTGCGCACGCCGCGGCGCCTGCGCTTGGCCTCGGGGCCCGCGTGGCGCGGGTGGACGAGGGCCATGAGGGCGAGGATGCCGCCCTCGCCGTCGTTGTCGGCGCGCAGCACGAAGGCGAGGTACTTCACCGAGACGACGAGGAAGAGCGCCCAGAAGACCAGCGAGAGGACGCCCAGCACGTTCTCGGCGGTGACGCCGACGCCGAACTCCTGGCTGAAGCACGCCTGGATGGCGTAGAGGGGGCTCGTGCCGATGTCGCCGAACACGACGCCGAGCGCGGCGAGGGCGAGGACGGCGAAGTATCCTCGTCCCTGGCCCTGGGGGGCGTCGGTCATCTCGGGTCCATCCGGCCCCGCCAAGGGGCGCCGTCGGCGAGCAGGGTGGGGGGTCAAAGCCGTTGCGAACCGCCTCGGGGGCCGTGCCACGGCACAGGTTCGCAAGGTTGAACCGGCCCGCGCGTCCTCGCGCCGCGATGCGCCGCGCCCTGGCCCTCGTCGTCGTGGCCCTCCTCGCAGGGTGCGCCAGCGCGCCTGGGGGGCCCGCGACGCCCGCCCCTCCAGCCGCGCCCGCGCGGGGCGTCGCCTTCTCCCCCGCCAGCCTCGACGGGCCCGGCGTCAGCGCGTTCTTCGACGAGGCGAAGCGCACGGGGAACCTCGTCGCGTGGGGCGGCGACTGGATGGAGTTGGCCAAGCCGGGCAGCGGCGCCGACGTGGTCGCCACCCTGGGCGCCAAGGCCGGGCTGCAGGTGCTCGTCGAGGCCGCGTTCTTCCAGCAGCGCGACGGCAAGCTGCTGCGCCCGCTGGACGAGGCGAACCGCACGGCGTACCGCGACGCAGCCGCCTCCTTCGCGCGCTCGCACCGCGTCGCGTTCCTGGGCCTGGGCCTCGAGGTGGACATCCTCCACGAGAAGGACCCGGCCTCCTTCGACGCGTTCGCCGCGTGGTACCCCGAGGCCTACGCCGCCGTGAAGGCCGCCTCGCCCTCGACGCTGGTCTTCCCCGTCTTCCAGCACGAGCGCCTCGCGGGGCTGCGCGGCGGCCTCTACGGCGACGCCAGCTCCAGCGCGCCCCCCGCGTGGGACCTCCTCGACCGCTTCCCGCAGCGCGACCTCGACGCCTTCACCACCTACCCCAGCCTCCTCTTCGCGAGCCCCGAGGCGATCCCCGCCGACCTCTACGCCAACCTCACGGCCCACGCGACGAAGCCCCTCGCCTTCACCGAGACGGGGTGGCCCTCGGCCGGCGACCCCGCCGCGCAGGCGCGCTACGTCCGGTGGCTCGCCGCGCACGCGCCCCCCGCCCGCCTCGCCGTGTGGCTCGCCCTCCACGACCCGCCCGCCCCGGCGCCGTTTGATAGCATGGGGCTCGTCGAGAAGGACGGCACGCCGCGGGCCGCCTACGCCGCGTGGCGCTCCTTCGCTGGGGTCTCCTCAGGTTAGGGTCCTGCGTTGGAATCGGGCGTCCCGCTCCGGGTCGCCGAGACGTGGCGGCTCCTGGGAGGACGCTGGTGGGAGGGTCACGTGACCGGTCACGTGACTCGCAGCGTTGCGTCACGTGACCGGTCACGTGACCCTCCCACCGCCCGGCCCCCCCAGCAGAGATGACAGACCCCGCCCCCGCAGCACCACTTAAGTGAGCGCGTCGCGCAGCCCGTCCGCGAGGTAAGGCAGGAAGCGCGACTCGTGGGTCTTCGCGGGGAGGAGCTCCCGCACGTCGCCCCAGGGCATGTTGACGGCGAGCAGGCCGGTGCCGCTCTCCTGGAAGGCGAAGCGGTGCTTCCGGAGGCACTCCAGCGCGGTGGGGAGGGGGACGCCGACGAAGGAGCGGTGGCAGCCCACGGAGTAGGCGAGGGCTTGCCGGTGCGCGGTGCGGTAGTCGCGCAGCTTCAGCTCCACGGCGACGACCTCCTCGCCCTTGAGCGCCAGGATGTCCGCGATGCGGCCGTTGAAGGGGACCTCGAGGAACGTGCTGTACCCCTGGGCCTGGAGGTGCCGCGCGACGGGCGCGGCCAGCTCGCGTTCGAGGCGCGGGATCAGCACGCCCGGGGACGAGCCGCTGCGCAGCATAAACCCACCGCGGCCGGCGGAGGGAGGAGAGGTAGGGCCCGCGGCGATCTGTGGGTCTGGGAGGACCGCGGGCCCGACGGAGGCGTCCGGGGGATAGGGTTGAGGCTTCCAGCCCCCCGAATGCAAGCCTGGTAACGGGTCGATAGGGATAACCGTGTCGTGTGACGGGGACGAAATTCACAAGGTTTCTCCAGGAATGTCGCGGGATGTTATCCCCCGCTTTCGGAGAGGCACCTTGTCGGGTGCAGGCTGGCGGGCAGCGCCGGCGCGGCTAGAGCGGCGTCAGCGGGATGGGGCACTCCAGCGGCACGGGCGTCAGCAGGTTGGCGTACTCGGGGAGGTGGCCGCGGACGCTGGCCTGGAAGCGCGCCTGGATCTGCTTGGTGACGGGGCCGGGCTCGCCCTCGCCGATGGTGACGTGGTCGACCTTGCCGATGGGGCTGATCTCGACGCCGGTGCCGCAGAAGAACAGCTCGTCCGCGGTGTAGAGCTCGCCGCGCGCGATGGTGCGCACATCCACCGGGATCTTGAGGTCCTTGGCGAGGCGCATGACGTGGTTGCGCGTGACGCCGTCCAGGATGTCGTTGCTGTAGCCGGGCGTGATGAGGTGGCCGTCCTTCACGAGGAAGACGTTGGCGCCCGAGCCCTCGGAGACGTAGCCGTTGCGGTTGAGCATGATGGCGTCGTCGAAGCCCGCGTCGCGCGCCTCCTTGGCGGCGAGGTAGCTGTTGACGTAGCCGCCGTTGACCTTGGCCAGGGGCGGGATCACGTTGCCCGGGATGCGGACCCACGAGGAGACCTTGACCGCCAGCGTGCTCTTGCCGAAGTAGGAGCCCATGGGCACGGCCATGATGAGCGTGCGCTGCGCCTGCGTCTTGGGGAAGATGCCGATGCCGCCCTCGCCGTAGTAGATGACGGGGCGCAGGTACACGTCGGCGTTGAACTCGTTGCACGCCAGGGCGTAGAGCTGCCACTCGCGCAGCGTCTTCCAGTCGGGTGTCTGGGAGAAGCCCATCATCTTGGCGTTGCGCTCCAGGCGCTTGCTGTGGGCGTCCAGCTCGAAGACGTTGAGCCGGCGCGTCTTCTCGTTCCAGTAGGCGCGGACGCCCTCGAAGACGGCGGTCCCGTAGAGGAAGCCGTGCGTCGAGACGTGGATCGTCGCCCGCTCCCACGGGACGAGCTTCCCATCCATGATCACGCGCGGAGAGGAGGACGTGTCACCGGCCATCGGGAGGACACGATGGCGCTCAAGTGAAGTAGCTTTCGCTGGCGGCGCCGGTCATTCGACCAGTTTATGACCCTCCCCCGCCTCGGCCGCCCCATGCGCCCCGAGACGATGCTCCTCCTGGCCGCCCTCGCGGGGGCGGGCCTCGTCGTCGCGGGCTTCACCGACGAGGCGGCGCGCGGCTCCGAGGCGCAGGTGCGCGGCCGCTGGATGGACGCCGTGCCGCAGCTCTGCGCGGCCGTCGCGGCCCTTGCCGCCTGGTGGACCCGGACGCGCGGCGACCGCGCGCCGTGGGCCTTCGCGCTGGCGAACGCCGCGCTCACCGCCATCCTCACCCACGCGACCCTGGCGCTGACCGTGCCCCTGGCGCCGGGCGAGCCGCCCCTGGCGAAGCTCTGGACGACCCTGGATCTCGCGGGGCTCTTCCTGGTGCCCTTCGCGACGCTGGCCCTCGCGCAGCGCCCGCTCACGCGCCCGCGCCTCGTGCGCGCCGTGCAGGCCGTCGCCGTGCTCGCGGCCCTCGTCTCCGCGCGCCAGGTGGCCAACGCGGTGCAGGCGCCCGACGCGCTCCGCCTCCTGGGCGCGGCGCTGGGCGTGGGCGCCATGATCGCGTGCGTGCGGCTGGGGCAGCGCCTCGTGCCGCGACGGCGCCGCGTCAGCTCGTGACGTCGCGCTGCCGGAACACGACGGCGCAGACCGCGGCGAAGACGATGGCGTAGCCGGCGACGAGAAGGCTTGCGTCCGCCAGCGGCTGGGCCGCCGTCCCGCCGCCCGTGAACGTCCCGAGCACGAAGTTGGGGAGCCACCGGGTCGCGTCCTTCCAGACCAGCGAGACGATCCCCTCGCCCACGAGGAGATAGCCCACGCCCACGCCGATGGCCGACGCGGAGGAGCGCAGCAGGATGGCGAGGGCGGCGCCCAGGAGGCCGCGCGTGGCGTCCGCGACCCACATGCGCGCCACGAGGCCCGCGGCGTTCTGCCACGCCGAGGCCGTCCACCACGCGCTGGTGGAGATGCCGCGCGCGCCCGCCATGAGCAGCGCCGCGAGCGTCTGGATCGCGAAGGCGGAGAGGATCGCGACGGCGAGGAACGCGCCCAGGGCGACGAGCTTCCCCGCCAGGAGGACGAGACGGCGCGGCTCGCGGGAGAGGAGGACCTTGAGCGTGCCTTCGCGGTATTCGCTCCCCAGGGCCTGCGCGAAGAGCACGAGGGAGATGACGCCCAGGAGCCCCCCGGAGAACTGGAAGACGCGCGTGAAGCCGTCCTTCGCGAGGGCCTCCGTCGTGGGAAGGCCCTGCTCGCCGCCCCCCGGGCCCGG
>Ga0070741_10004563_pt1 | contig 32180 bp, 33 predicted proteins | sample Coa_R1_4_FD_66440 | JGI IMG/M metagenome (GOLD analysis project Ga0070741, IMG submission 66440) | Surface soil microbial communities from Centralia Pennsylvania, which are recovering from an underground coalmine fire - Coalmine... | ecosystem: Environmental > Terrestrial > Soil > Unclassified ... | reverse complement strand
TGTTCAAATGCAATAAAACCGCTTTTGTAAATATCTTTGACGCATTCTAGGATCATGGGAGATAGGTCGAATTCATCCGTCTTTGCGCCGAGCAAGGATAAAACTGCAGTCCACGGTTGACGCAGCTCATCGGAGCGTAGCCGCGCAAATTTGTTAGCAAGTGCTTGGCGTGCGCGAAACCAATTGAACCCAGCATGTGCTAAGCCGCGCGGGCCTAACACGCTCAAGATGGATTTTCCAACAGCAAACGAGAATGTGCTCTCACATGTTCGAAGGGTGAGCTTAGGGGAGCCATGTTCAAGATATGTAAGAGCTTCCCCAATCACCAATCCGGCGATTCCGCGTACAATCCGCGCTGTTCTGTCTACCTTCCCCTCAACCATCCTGAATGTCTCAAAGTCAAGGACTCGGATAACGGATGTAAGTGGTTTTATTTTCACAAAGCTGGTTGTCCATGCGAAAAACTCCCCCCGGCTTGCAACCGGGAGGAGTAGCAGGTTGGGCAAAGGCCAATGCGGCAAAGGGTTGTCGCGCCACACGGCAATCGGCCCCGACTGCGACTCAGCTATCTGTCTCAACTGACCGACAGCAATTGGGAACAAATGCTTGAGGCGTTCGCCTTGAACGATGCTCAAGAGCTCGTCTCGCTTTAGCGGTATGAAAAACATTTATTGTCCTCTATTCTCTTTAGCCCAATATTTGTCATCCAAACAGATCGTTTAGCCTCGGCGTCTTTGGCGCTGGTTCCAATGAATTTAATGCTTGCTTCAAATATCCGGAGAGCTGCCCGACTGAATACACACTGAGCGAAGTCTTGGTTCGTGTTACCGCTGTATAAGTCATATTCTTGTGATAATCGAACTCTTTGATCGATTCGGCAAACGCAAGGTGGCTCGCTCGATATTCAAGTCCCTTCGAAGAGTGCAACGTTGATACATATATTGGTTTGTCTGGCTCAAACGTTGGGTCGTCCGATTGGTTGACTGCCAAATTGCCAATCGAAGAAGCGGCAATCATGTTGTAAATCCTATCCCGTTGATCTCGACGAGGACACATGACGCCAAGAAGTTCATCTGGATATGCTTGTAATTGCACTTCGAGTTTTTTGATTATTTCAGCTCCTTGCTCATCTACGCTTCTGCACCTGACTAGTTCTACGGATGACGGCCGCTGTTTCTCGTTATACAAGGATGTAGAGAAGAGTGAATCCTCTTTTCTGTCAGCGTAAAATGTGTCCGCGAGTCGACAGATTTTATGTCCAATTCGATAATGGTAGCGCAAGAAATGAATTGAATCGACCATCCCCTTCAAAGGATCGAGTGAGTTTGGTCCTGAATAAATCTTTTGCCGATTATCAGCGCTAGCGTATATCTCCCGTCCGAGCTGGCGGAAAAGCGCTATTTCTTCAGGAAGATAATCTTGTGCTTCGTCCAAGAAGATCGCCTCATATACTTGGTGAAGGTCTTCAGATTTCACGAGACTCTGGAGTTCCTCGAGCAACTGTTTTCGCTGCTCTTCGAATCCTCCAGTTGGATTACAGTGCCTTCCGTGCTGGCGAAGGAATTCGTGGCTCCAACGTCGCGACGTGCGAACAATCTCAGATGGCAGATGATACAGCTTGGAACCGCTGATGATGAAATCTTGAAGTGCGCGAGTAAACACAAGAACCAAGATATTTTCTTTCTTGAGCTTCGTGTAGTATTTTGCTCGCAACAATAGAAGGTTTGTCTTGCCGCAGCCTGGAGGGCCAATGATTAGATGGCTTCCTTTAGGCGGTAACACGGCGACCTTCTTCTGATCATCATCGAGTTGACCCTCGCCTACCCACCAAGTTTCGTTCATACGCTTTCCTTAAATTGTCAGCTCTATGGTTCCCGTTTTAAGCTCCGCTGCCTGCGCTAAATCAACTGCTCGAAAGACGGCACCCTCGAGCGCGATCGCCAAAACTGACTCGTCGAGCACTCCTTGGAAGACGCTGATTGCTTTTACAGATCTAAGGACTTGTTGCCCCTCAATTGAATCGTCATAACCTAAGACTGCCCTCAGACTGACATCAATGATCTCGGGCTCGACGTCCACAATAGCAGCCGTCACAAGTAATGCGAGCGGTCGGTAAATGTGAAGTGAGTCGTTAGGTTCGAACACGAGCAACACGCTGGCAGCCGGGGTATTTGTATATTGGGGTAGTTCTCGTGTAAGGCTTCGCGGAAACATTTTCTCGCCGGAACAAATGTCTTTTAAGCTTTCAGTGAGCTTTTGTTGGATTTTATTAACTGCTCGTTCAATGTCCCAAGCAGACTTCGATTGGCTCGTGGGAATTTCTGACTCCAAGCTCGACGCAAAGCGTCTCATCACGCGTTCGCGTGCAGCTTGGAGCGGCTCATGCGGACGTGATACCTCGTCAAAATCCTCCCATTTTACGAATCTCAATCGAAGATCTGGGTTTTTAAGAAGACAATTTCGTGCCAACCATATGAGATCTTGCGGCACGTCGGCCTGCTGCATTTTGGGCACTTCAGTTTCAACCGCTTTTACCAAGCGTGCATAAGGCGACGAAAAAGCTAGAAAGAGTCGTTCTCTCATTATGAGGTCATAGAGAACAGCGCCCAGTTGATAAAAAGTGACGGCCCTATAGCCGTTTTTGTCTTGCTTTTCGGTACGGAAAAGATATTCGGGCGGACTATATCTCAGAGTCCCAAGAAAATTCTGACGTTTTCCATCACTCGATGCAGCCATCGAGGGCACGTCAATTGGTCTAATTACTCCGAGGTCAAGTAATGTTGCTTGGCAAATTCGCTGTCGATAACGATATTATCAGGCTTAATATCGCGGTGAACTAGATCTAAATCTTCCAAAAATTTCGCAGCCGAGGCAATCTGCGAAATGATTCGTCGTATGCTGCTCCGAGGAACCTTTGTGATTACAGATGCGAGATTGGGAGCATTAACCAACTCCATTGCCACGTACAAGTGACCGGTGGTCGAGCATTCGCCCCCATCAAGAATTTTCACAAGATTTGGATGCGAGTGATTCTTAATGCTCAATTCGCGTTGGATACGATTTAGCTGTGATTCGCGCCCAAATTCATCCACGAGCCGAGAATCAAAAACTTTTAAGGCTGCGTTTTTTCGTGCTCTTACGGCCTTGAACACCGTTGCCGATTTGCCTGCGCCTAATAGCTCTAAAACCCGCCATCCCCCAATGGTGCTGCCAACTATCGTGTTTGTCTCTTGCGGCGTCATCCAGTCGAGCGTTCTCTTCTGCGAAGCATCGTTTGCCCATTGAGCGAACGACAAACCTAGCTGTACTTTCCAGAACTTGGTTATTAATGTGAGATTCTATCGCAAGACTAATCTATCGAAAACAAAGCGTGATGCCGTGTGAATTGCCTGAGCTTAGCCGCTTAGATTCGCTCGCACCTCCCCGCCCTCTCCTTCCACTCGTCCAGGACCTTCTTAAGCTCGATGACTTCGAGGGGACAATTGTCCCAGTTGTGACGCCAGCAGACGATGATGTCTGCTCCTTTAATGGGGTGACCGTGGCGGAGGAAGTTGAGGCTTTCAAATTCAAATTCGATACGGGCGCGGCGGAGGCGGCCGGGGGAGACTTCCCGCATGGCCTCACAGTCCGGAAAGCCGGGCTGGATACGCAGAACGGAGAAGCCGAGACGGCCAGCCACAGCGCCGAAGAGGAAGAGCACGCCATCCTCATTGCAGGGAGCGAATACGAGCGGAGTGAGGCTGAGAGAGACGCCGTAGGTGGGCGGCTCATCTGGATTGCGGGACGTTACATTAAGCGTTTATATTCAGTAGTTTATGATTGATTCTAGGGCGGAAGGAAGGGCGCGGGGCAGACTTTTTAAACACAAGGTCCCTCCGCTCTACTCGCGTGCTGATCTGCCCATCCACGCCAAAACCGGGCGCGAATGGGGCCCTGACTTGCGCGCGCTCGCTTACGAGCGTCGGGATGACGAGGTTTAAGGGGGTACAGCAAAACCTAAATGGTTTAAAGCTCAAATCGTTTTGTGAATATCTGAAGGCAGTTTTGCCACCGTGCTGATTTATTCGTGGGCGTATGCTGGTTCAGGAGCGTGGTGAAGATCGCGGAGAGAAGAGCGGAATAAGGTATGACAAAGCTGATGAGCATGCAGCAGGCGATCGCGGAGCATGTGCCCGATGGCGCGAGCGTGGCGCTGGGCATGCAACTGGAACAGATGATCCCGTTTGCTGCAGGGCATGAGATTTTGCGGCAGAAGAAGCGCGAGCTGCGGCTGGTGGGGCCGATATCCGACATTTTGTTTGATCAGCTAATTGGCGGCGGCTGCGTGAAAGACGTGGTGGCGGCCTGGGTGGGCAACGTGATGATGGGGTCAGCGTACAACTTTAGGCGCGCCACGGAGCAGGAGAACCCGGGGACTCCGGGGGAGAAGCTGCGCGTCTTTAATATGACGAATTTTACGCTGGCGCTGGCGCTACAGGCAGGCGCGATGGGCGTGCCGTTTTTACCGACACGCACGGCGATGGGCAGCGATGTGCCGAAGGGGAATCATTTCTTTTACTAGATCATCTCGCCGTTTGAGCCGAAGGAGACGCTGCTGGCGGTGCGGGCGCTGGCGCCGGATGTGGCGATTCTACACTTGCAGCGTGCGGACAAGCACGGCAACGCACATTGCTGGGGGAATTTTGGCGTGATGCTGGAAGGCGTGCGCGCAGCGAAGAAGGTGATTGTCTGCGCGGAAGAAATTGTGGATGAGGCGGTGATTGCCAGCGATCCGAACCGCACGGTGATTCCCGGTTTCCTGGTGACGGCGGTCGTGGAAGCCAGGCTGGGGGCGCATCCTTCTCCGGTGCAGGGTTACTATAAGAGAGATGATGCGTTCTTTCAGCAGTATCACGCGGAGACCAAGACTGTGGATGAGTTCACTGCGTGGGCAGGGAAGTGGGTGCATGGTGTGGGCGATCGCGAGGCTTATGTGCGGTTGCTGGGTGAAGATCGCGTGGCGGGGTTAGGCGTGAAGGAACATGCGTATGCGGCGCAGACGGATTATGGATATTGACGACATCCTGCGCGATGCCCACCAGCATTGCCGAAAGAATCGGGCCGAACTTGAACGCAGCGAGATGTGGGGTTGCTTCTATTGCGAGCGCATATTTGCGCCGACAACGGTGGAAGAGTGGGTTGATGGAGGGCAGACCGCGATGTGTCCGTATTGTGGTATTGATTCGGTGATCGGATCGGCTGCCGGCATTGATCTGACTCCGGAATTCCTGCGCAAGATGAACGATTTTTGGTTTTAATGGCTGCCAGATTTCCGCCAGAGAAGAAAGTTCGCGATGAAGAGAGTTGGAGAGACTGGCGCTGCCGTTGTATCCTTTCTAAAGTGATTAACGAACGTCCGTTCGGGAAATCGTGGGCATAGAAATTAACAAAGGATTATCGTTAAAAGTAGGCGAACCAGCCTGGGCTTTGGCTAGTTGCTGATGGCTGACAGCTTCTCATGAAAAAAGAACTCATCGAACTTCGGGTGAATGGCCGCAGCTACGAGTTGGCCATCGAGCCGAGCGAACTGCTGCTGGATGTCCTGCGTCAGGAGCTGCAGCTTACAGGATCGAAACGCGGCTGCGATGATTCGTCGTGCGGTGCATGTACGGTGCTGGTGGATGGCGTTCCTACGCTCAGTTGCACTGCGCTGGCTATGAGTCACGCTACGGACGAGCAGTTTACGCCGGAGATCACGACGGTCGAGGGCATCGCCGATCACGGTGCGCTGGCGGCGATCCAGAAAGCGTATGGCGACTGGGGCGGCGCGCAGTGCGGCTATTGCACGCCTGGCTTCATGATTACAGTAAAGGCGCTACTCGACCGTAATCCCGAGCCCACAGAAGACGATATTCGCCACGCACTCTCCGGTAATCTATGTCGGTGCACTGGATATTCCCAAATGTACCAGGCGATCAAGGCTGCGATTATCGCGGAGCAGAAGAGCCGGGTGGCAGGATGATCCTCCCAAAGTCCCGAGCGTAGCGGATCATTATATCCGCGAGAAATTTGGGTTGAGATGTTTGATTGTGAACTGTTTGTGCATGAAAGACTATAGGGATCCCTCACGCGCAAAACTGGCGCGTTTCGGGATTTCAAGAAAAACCCGCAGAAAGCAGCGGGTCCGGGATTCCAGAAAAATGTCTGATTTTTCAGTAATCGGTAAACGCGTTGCCCTTGTCGATGCCGCCGGCAAGACCACCGGCCAGGGCAAGTACGCAGACGATCTCTCCCTCCCCGGCATGTTGATCGGCAAGATTCTGCACTCGCCCTATCCGCACGCGCGGATCAAGCGCATTGACGCCTCAAAAGCCGAGGCCCTCGACGGCATCATCTGCGTTGTCACCGGTCCTGACGCGCCGAACAAATACGGCATCCTTCCCGTCGGTCACGATGAAACGGCTCTCGCGGTAGAAAAAGTCCGTTACGTTGGCGACAACGTTGCCTGCGCTGTCGCCATCTCCGAATCTATCGCAGAACAAGCCCTGGACTTGATCGAAATTGAGTATGAATCTCTGCCCGCCTGGTTTGATCCAGAAGACTCCATGAAGGCCGAGCGCGACTGGATCCATCCGCAGCGGCCCAACAACATTGAGAAGGAATATCACCATGTCTTCGGCGATCCTGAAAAAGGCTTTGCCGAAGCTGACGTTGTCACCGAGCACCGCTACATTGCCGGCGAAGTCACGCACGCGGCCATGGAGCCTCACTCCACGCTGGCCTCTTTTGAAATCGACTCGCTCACCGGCCAGCCAGGACGCCTCACTGTCTGGTCTTCCACGCAGGTCCCGTACTATCTGCAGCACAAACTCTCCATCGTGCTGGAAATGCCCATGCAGCAGATTCGCGTCATCAAGCCGCTCGTTGGCGGCGGCTTTGGCGGCAAGAGCGAAGTGATTCCGCTGGAGATCATCGCTGCCGTGGCGGCGCGTAAAGCCAAAGCTCCGGTCAAGATCACCTACACGCGCGAAGAAGTTTTCTGGGCGCACCGTGGCCGCCCTCGCACCATTATTGATCTTAAGATCGGCGCAAAAAAAGATGGGCACATCACCTCTGTCGCCGCCAAAGTCATCCAGGATGGCGGCGCTTACTGCTCTTACGGCGTGGTCACCATTCTTTATTCCGGCGCGTTGCTCGGCGCGCTTTATGACATTCCCAACATCCGTTATGACGGCTATCGCGTGCTCACCAACAAGCCGGCCTGCGGCGCCATGCGCGGACACGGCACCGTTAACGTGCGTTTTGCCTTTGAGTCGCAGCTAGACGAGACGGCTGCTCAACTCAATATCGATCCTGCTGAGATTCGCCGCATCAACCTGCTCAAGCCCCCCTGCATCACTGTGAACAATCTGCGTGTGCAGAGCTATGGCCTGCCTGAGTGTATTGACCAGGTCATCAATCGCTCTGAGTGGCAGACGCGCCGCAGTCAGCTTCCGCCCGGGCGCGGCATGGGAATGGCGTGCAGCCACTACGTGAGTGGCGCGGCCAACAGCATCATTCGGTCAGACATGCCGCACTCCACCGTTAATATCAAAATTGATCGTGACGGCGGCGTGGTGGTTTACACCGGCGCATCTGATATTGGCCAGGGTTCAGACACCATGGTGGCGCAAGTCGTGGCTGAGATTCTCGGCATCGGCCTCAATCGCATTCGCGTCATCGCCGCCGATACTGACCTCACGCCTATCGACATTGGCTCGTACTCCAGCCGCGTGACCTTTATGAACGGTAACGCCTCGCTGCGCGCGGCAGAAGATGTAAAGAAGAAGATCGTAGCTGCCGCGGCGCAAAAAATGAACTGCGCGCCTGAAGACGTTCTCATGCGCGATGATCGCGTCTGGAAGCGCGGCGTTGTGCCAGCAAGCGGCAACGGGGCGCATGCGGAGCAATTATTGGAGAAAGTCGATACACCGCGCGGCAACGTAAAAGAAGTCTCCGGCCGGGTGGAAGGACAGACGCTCCGCGGATCGCTGCAGCAGAAGCGCAAAGACGAAGGTCCTAAAGACCAGATGAGTTTTGAAGAAGCCGTGGTCTCGGCCATCGACTTCACTGGCGCTCTCACCGGCACCGGCTCTTACGCTCCGCCCAAAGATGCGCGCGGGGGCCAATTCAAAGGCGCAGGCGTTGGCCCTTCGCCTGCATATTCTTACTCCGCTCAGGTCGCTGAGGTCAGCGTTGACGAAGAAACCGGGGAAGTCAAAGTCCATAAAGTCTGGGCTGCGCATGATTGCGGGCGCGCGCTCAATCCCGTCTCGGTTGAAGGCCAGGTGATCGGCTCCGTGTGGATGGGCCTGGGCCAGGCGCTTCAGGAAGAGATGGTCTGGAAAGACGGCCTGCTCATCAATCCCGGCATGTTGGAGTACAAATCGCCTTCAGCGGTTGAATCGCCTGAAGTTGAGTGCATCATCGTGGAGTCGGTGGATCCTGAAGGGCCGTTCGGCGCGAAAGAAGCAAGCGAAGGCTCGCTGGCCGCGACCATTCCGGCCATAGCCAACGCAATCTATGACGCTGTTGGGATCCGTTTGCGTGAAGCTCCGTTTACCCCGGAGCGCGTGCTTGCTGCGCTCAAAGCCAAAAATGCGGAAAAGAAAGCCCTGGAGATTACTCGCGGCGCTGATCCCTCCGCGCCAACCACTTTCCGCGAGCATGGCGGTTCACTGTGGTTTAAAGGCAAAGGCCCGCAACGGCATGAATTGGATCCGGCGCGGAGGGCGACACAAACCGAATCGGCGGGTGAAGACTAGTGACTAGTGCCAGGAGCATTGCAGTCGCCATGACGTTAGTCCTTGCCATTGCAGTGTGCGCGAATGCGCAGAAGAGCGAGCCTTTAGACGCTTCGTTGATTCAATTGATTGCGAATCCGGAGAAATATGATGGCAAGTTTGTCCGGGTGATTGGCTATCTGCTTTTAGAGCTCGAAGGCAACGCGCTTTATTTGCATCGTGAAGACTATGAAGCTCAGCTGGTGAAGAATGCAATCGGGGTCGACCCTAATTCTGATATGGAGAAGGACAGGGGGAAATTCGATAGGAAATATGTTTTGTTGGAAGGAATTTTTGACGCTAGGAACCTTAGCCACATGGGCCTTTTTAGCGGCGAACTTCGAAAAATCAGCAGAGCCGACGTTTGGAGGCCTGCTCAGAGGAAAGGAAGATAGATTGACCCTGCGTTCTACTTTCAACGAGGCCGCGAAAACGAGCAATCGTTCGATCTGCGTTTATCAGCGTAAATCTGCGGCAACTTTCTTCTCTCCGTGCCTCAGTGTCTCCCGTGGTAGGTGTTAACTAATGTCCCTCCCATTCTTCCGCCTTCTCCGTCCCCGCTCGCTGCGCCAGGCCGTTGACTATCTCGCGCGCCATGGCAACGATCTCATGATCCTTGCCGGTGGCACTGATCTTTTGCCTTCGATGAAGCAGAAGCTCTTCACACCCGTCTACGTCATGGACATCCGCGGCATCGATGAAATTCGCGGCATACATGTTCGCCCCGGCGCAGGCGTCGAGATTGGCGCGCTTACGCCGCTCTCAGCGATTGAAGACTCAGAGTTCATCCGCCGCAATTATCGCGTGCTGCATGAAGCCGCTATGACCGTGGCATCACCCATCCTGCGTAACATGGGCACGCTCGGTGGAAACGTCTGTCTTGACACGCGCTGCGTCTGGTACAACCAGTCACTGCAATGGCGGCGTTCGTGCGGCTTCTGCATCAAGAAAGATGGCGATCTCTGCCACGTTGCTCCCGGCGGCAAGTTCTGCTGGGCCGCCTTCTCCGGTGATACGCCTCCCGCGCTGCTCTGCCTCGGCGCAGAACTTGAGATTGCCGGGCCTACCGGCATGAGGCGAGTCGCGCTCAAAGATTTCTATACCAAGGCCGGCGATACGCGCATGCGTCTTGAACGCAATGAGATGTTGACGCGCGTCTTCCTACCCGAGTCGTCTTCAGGCTGGAAGGGAAGTTATATGAAGCTGCGTATTCGCGGATCGATCGACTATCCTCTCGCCGGAGTGGCCGTTGCGCTAAAGAAAAATGGCGGCCCGGTTGAAGCAGCGCGCATGGCGATTACGGCCGTCAATCCCGCACCGCTGCTGGTCGCGGGTGTAGATAATGCGCTGATTGGCAAACAGATTGACGATCATCTCGCTACTATCGTCGGTGAATTGGCAGCCAAAACTGCCAAGCCGCTCACGACCTCCGCGCTTACACCGGAATATCGCCGCGAAATTGTGAAGGTGTACGCGAAGCGGGCTGTTTTGGCTGCTTGTGTCTGAAATCCCGAGCGAAGCGAGGGAGCCTTATAGTCACTATATGGCCAAGCAGACGAGTTCATTGTTGGAATTGGAATCAAGGGATACGACGCCTTCTTTGAGCAAGATGATGCGACAGGGTATCTCTATTTAGCAGACAAAACAGGAGTCCTTTACGATCTGCATATTTACAACCGTAATCCGTCATTCAGCGTTGCAGAAAAGGACGTTCAGATAATTTGGACCGATTCTGGTGAAAGGTGCGGAGTGATGATCTTCAGGAAGTTGCGGGGAGTAATCGGACTCAACGGCGATAAGTACAGGCCCGCCTACGTGATGGGAATCAGATGGTATCCTCAAGACGGAATGGCTTCTTGGGTTTGATCTTAGCTTTCAGAATAAACGAGCCAAAGTTACGGCCAAGTTGAAACATCATCAATAACGCATTCGTAGGGTTCCCTCGCTCCGCTCGGGACAAGGAAAATGCTCATCACCGACTGCCACATCCACATCCAACCCGTTGAGATGTTCAAGGCTGGGCCGCTTGAAGTTATGAAGAAGGCCCGCGGCCATTATGAAGACATCCTGGAGTACTGCCGGTCGCCCAAGGCTCTTCTGAAATATCTTGATTCCGTCGGTGTTGATCGCGCCGTCCTCATTAATTATGTAGCGCCGGAGACAATGGGCTTCAGCCATGAGGTCAATCAGTGGGTGGCGGATTATTGCAAGGAAGATCCCAAGCGCCTAATCCCGTGCGGCAGCGTGCATCCGCGGCACACGCTCAACGTGCAAGCGGAGATGGATAACCTGGTCCGGCTTGGTATTCGCCTCATCAAAATCCATCCGCCGCACCAGTTGCTTTATGCCAATGACTACATGAACGGCGTAAAGGAGCTTGAAATTATCTATCGCGGCGCAGAGGCCAACGGCATTCCCGTGATGGTCCACACCGGGACGTCAATCTTCCCGGCTGCACGCAACAAGTACGGCGATCCCATCTATCTTGATGATGTCGCGGTTGACTTTCCCAAGCTGAAGATCCTGATGGCGCACGGCGGCCGCCCCATCTGGATGCAGACCGCGTTTTTCCTGCTACGCCGCCACAAGAACGTGCATCTCGATATCAGCGGCATCCCGCCCAAGCTCTTGCTCAAATATTTTCCGCGCATGGAAGAGATCGCGCACAAAACGCTCTTTGGTACTGACTGGCCCAGCCCTGGCATTCCAGACATCAAGCAGAACCTTGATCAGTTCCGCGCGCTTGCGCTGCCTGAAGCAATCAAAGAACAAATATTGAGCAAGACCGCGCTGGAAATCTGGCCGGAGTAGTTGAACTGCAAACCAGCGAAGAGGTTTGAATGAAGACAACGCTGTTGCTGATGGCCGCGCTGCTGGGAAGTCCACAAGAGAATGTGCCTTCCCATCCGCCCAAACCCGCGCCGCGAACTTATGTAAGCCGGGAATTCGGGTTAATGATGAATGTACCGCCAGGAGTGAGCTATTGCGCGCTGCCTAAAAAATGGTCTGGGACAGAAGAAGGAACGGTGCTTTTTCTTGAGCCGCCTTCAGCGTGCCTCAATACCCAAGCCGACTCTTCCACCGTGCGGCCCATTACCGGGTTTGTTCCCTCAATCACCATTCACTACCGCGCCAATCGCGAGCGGTATGACAATTTTGATGGCGCCATACCGAAGGCGCCATCGTCTGAGGAACTTGCCCGCCAGTTCTGTCCCAAGCCGCTGCATAGTTCAGAATTGAAGCTGTTTAACCAGCCTGTGTTCGGCTGTCGCTCTGACCAGACAGGAAGCAAGGTAAAGATCGTACTCTTTGCCCTCTATGGCCCTGAGCACAATATTCTTACTGTAAGCCTGCTGACCACGCAGGAGGGTCTTAACGCTGGCCTGCAGATGCTGGAAAAATTTTCGTCGTCAATTAGCGCATGCGATCCCGAGAAGAAGCAGTCCGATGTTACTGCCTGTCCTCGTGGGTCCACCTGGTGAATGAGGGCATTATCCACGGTGGCGCGCCAGCGATAAGCCATGCGGTCTTTGGCCCGGAGTTTCCGGACCAAAGACTGCCGTTGTATAAGTCGCTAAACCGTTGCCCCTCTTCTCGTAAAGAGGTGCCAGATGATCGCGATCACGGCAAAAATCAGCAACAAGTGGATCAGCCCGCTGGCGACATGAAACGCCACGAATCCCAGGATCCATAGAACGAATAGAACAATACCAATCAGCAGAAGCATTTTGTCTCCCCCCGATGTTAAATTCACTTGCTTATCTATTGGGATTCAGAAGCTCCTCGCGCTGTTGTATTCGGAGAGACCGGCAAAAAACTTTCTAGGGGACAACCCGCACATTTCGCCGTGCTGCGGCAATAATTGTTTCCCACGCGCACAATCAGCGCATGTAGCTCGTTGTAATGTTGTGCCAGAGCGCTACGTGCCGTGCTGCTCATGCGGGATGCCGGATGCCGTGGATCAGTTACAGGAGCTTTGATGGCAAGCTCTTTCGTTTCTGCGCTGCCGATTGCATTCTCAATCAGCGTGCGAATTTCTTCATAAGGGGCCTTGGCATTGACGATGCCGTGCCTCTCCAGCACGCGGCGCGTGTATGCATCCACCACAAACACCGGATGATTACCGGCATAAAGAAGGATGGAATCGGCTGTTTCAGGCCCAACGCCCTCCAACTCCAGCAGTTCAGCCCGCAGCTTCTCTGTGGGTTGGGCGAACATGCGCGTCAGCGATCCTGAATACCTCTCATCCAAAAACGCAATAAAGGCTTTCAGCCTGCGCGCTTTCTGGCGGAAAAACCCTGACGGCCTTACCAGCGCTTCCAGTTTGTCCAACGGCATCTCACGAAGCGCCTTCAGGCTGAGCGTCCGCGCCCGCCGCAGGCTGGCAATGGCCTTTTCAACATTGCTCCAATTTGTGTTTTGTGTGAGATATGCGCCCACAATCACCTCAAAACGTGACTGTGCCGGCCACCAGTTTTGCGGGCCATAACGAGAGACCATGGCTGCGTAATATTTTGTGATTTCATCGCGGAGACGCGGAGACGCAGAGGGATCTGGTAATTGAGTAATTTGGTAATTTGGTAATTTCTGTGCCGGTCGGCGCATCTCAATTACCAACTTACCAAATTTCCCAATTACCAAATTAAGAATCGATCATTGATGTCTTCACCCGATTCCGGTGCTGTCGGCGGTTCCGCGCGAGATCGGCGATCTTACTCCGCCATCTTATATTGGGCCTGCATGTCACAGGACTCACGGCAGGGACGGCAATAGTACTGCCCGTCTTGGCATAGCCGGACTTCATGGAGACTCTGGCATAGCCAGCAGTATCGGTTGCAGGAGCAAGTCCGCTCCGGCATGTCACATTGCGTACAGACAAATTCCTTGGCCATAGCGGGAGATTAGCGCGAATCAGGTCGTACGGCAACGGGACGATGGTAACTGCAATCAAGTAGATCGCTGAAATGCCAGAAATTGTCAAAATCCCCCAAAATTGAGAGCAGCAGCAATGGTCAGTCCTTGGTGCGACAGAGACCCTGAGGCTCAGGTCCCGATCATTTGAGCAAAGTAACTGCGAACCGTAGCTCTCCGGTCCCAGCGATTTTTCCAGCAGTTGTGGCATTTCTGCCTCTTCATTGACCCCTGCAAAACGCCGATGTTACCCTTGAGAGTTCGTCACGCCCCGGCGATGGGTTCTGTCTCCCGGCATCCAAAGGTTTTGAAAGGTTAACAGCGTGTCTTCAACAGCAGAAAGCCAGACTCTCAGGAAAACTGCGCTTAATGCGCTGCACCGGCGGCTTGGCGCCAAGATGGTGGATTTTGGCGGGTGGGACATGCCGGTTGAATATCCTGCGAGCGGCGGCCTGGTAAAAGAGCACATGGCCGTGCGCACCGGCGTGGGCATGTTTGATGTCTCGCACATGGGCGACATCCTCATCCGCGGCCCGCAGGCGCTTGATGCCGTGCAGTGGGTCAGCATGAATGATGCCTCAAAGCTGCAGGAAGGCCAGGCGCATTACTCCGCTCTGCTCTATCCAGAAGGGACGTTCGTGGATGACGTGATTGTCCATAAGATGGGCCCGAACGACTATCTTCTGGTTATCAACGCCGGCACGCGCGAAAAAGATCACAGCTGGGTTCGCAAAAACGTAAGCAAGTTCCGCTGCCACGCTGACGATGTTGGCGACTATTACACGCAAATCGCCATTCAAGGTCCCAAGGCCCAAGCCACTTTGCAAAAGCTGACCAATGTTGATCTCTCGCAGATCAAGAATTACTGGTTCAAGCACGGAACTGTGTGCGGCCTGCCCAATACGCTGATCGCCCGCACCGGATACACCGCTGAAGACGGTTTTGAAATCTACGTTCCTTCAGACGTTGCCACCAGCGAGCGCGTATGGAATGAAGTGACGGAAGCGGGTAAAGAATTTGGCATTGTGCCGTGCGGCCTGGGCGCGCGCAACACGCTGCGACTGGAAGGGAAGATGGCGCTCTATGGCCACGAAATCTCAGACACCATCAACGTCTGGGAGGCTGCTCTGGATCGCTTCTGCAAGATGGAGAAGCCCGACTTTGTTGGCCGCGCTGCCCTGGAGAAAGCCAAAGCCGCCGGACTCAAACGCATTCTTGTCGGCCTGGAAGCGGTTGACCGTGGCATCCCGCGCGATGGCTACAAAGTGTTTGACGCAGCCGGTACAGAAATCGGCTACGTCACCAGCGGATCGCCGGCGCCATTCTTGAAGAAAAACATTGCGCTGGCTTACGTGCCGCCGTCGCAAGCAGAAGTTGGCCATGAAGTTTTTGTTGAGATTCGCGGTCAGAAGGTCAAGTGCAAGGTGGTTCCTACGCCGTTTTACAAGCGCGCAAAGAAATCTTAGTTCCTACAATTTAAGGACAGGTTAAAAGCCACATGGCATATCCGAAAGATTATCGATACACCAAAGAGCATGAGTGGGTCCAGGTAAAGGGTAACACTGGACTGGTCGGCATTACGGACCACGCGCAGGAGTCACTGGGCGATATCATCTTCGTCGAGCTGCCCAAAGCCAGCGGGCAACTCCAGGCGGGCAAGAGCTTTGGCACCGTGGAGTCTGTAAAGGCAGTCTCAGAACTTTATGCTCCCGTTTCCGGCAAGGTGATTGAGGTAAATGAAAGCCTGAACCAGTCGCCCGAGGCCATTAATAAGGACGCGCACAGCGCCTGGATGATCAAGATTGAGCTCTCCAACCCGAAGGAAGCGGACGCGCTGATGTCGGCGGATGATTACGAGAAGTATATTGCGGAAGAGAAGTAGTGTCGTGAAATTCCGAGCGAAGCTTTTTCCGCAGTCCCGAGCGAAGCGAGGGATCACTACTTTCACGAAACATTTCAAAGTTGTGAATTAACAAGTTGAAGTCGCGCTGGCGTTGTAGGGAATAGCGATCCCTCGCTTCGCTCGGGACTTCGGAGATACATGCGCTACTTACCCAAATCCCCTGCCGATCGGGCGCAGATGTTGCGCGAGATTGGCTGTAAGTCCATCGACGATCTGTTTGCTCAAGTCCCGGCTGAATATCGCCTGAAGCGCGACCTGAAAGTGCCGCGGCAGATGGCCGAATCGGAGATCATCGACTACTTCCACGATCGCGCTGCCAGCAACGCAGCCGGTTACGCCATGTTTCTTGGCGCGGGTGCTTATCACCACTATCGGCCCGTGGTGATTGACGCCATGGTCTCGCGCGGCGAATTCCTTACCTCATACACGCCTTATCAGGCAGAGATCGCGCAGGGAACGCTGCAGGCCATCTTTGAATTCCAAACCATGGTTTGCGAACTCACGGGGATGGAAGTGGCCAACGCCAGCATGTATGACGGCTCAACCGGCGCTGCTGAGGCCATGATGATGGCCGTCCGCGTCACCGGACGCAGGGCCGGCGTGGTTGCGCGCAGCGTGCATCCGGAATATCGCGAGGTGATGCACACATACACGCAACATCAGGGCCTGCCCATCACCGAATGCAATTTCCTTGAGAATGGCCGCGTTGATATGGCTGATCTGGAAAAGAAAATCACCAGCGATACAGCCTGCGTGCTGATCCAGTCGCCGAATTTCTTTGGCACCATTGAAGATGTTGCTGCCATTGCCGATCTCGTCCATAAGAAAGGCGCGCTGCTGATCGTTTCCATCGCTGAGGCGCTCTCGCTTGGGATCGTCAAGCCTCCAGTTGAGGCTGATATCGTCTCGATGGAGTCGCAATCTTTCGGCGTGCCTCTAGGCTATGGCGGTCCATACGCAGGCGTGATGGCGACGAAAGAAAAGTTCGTCCGCCAGATGCCCGGTCGCCTCGTCGGTGAGACCAAAGATAAAGATGGCAAACGCGGCTTTGTGCTTACGCTCTCCACGCGTGAGCAACATATCCGCCGTGAAAAAGCGACCTCGAACATCTGCACCAATCAGGCGCTCATCGCTACCATGGCCACCATCTATATGACCATTTACGGGCGCGAAGGCCTGAAGGAGCTTGCCGCGCAAAATCTTGCGAAAGCTACCTATGCCATGAATGAGTTCGCCAAGAAGAGCAAGATCCTTTTCGCTGGCGCGCCGCGCTTCAACGAATTTGTGGTGCAGTCCAAAGATGATCCCGTCAAGATCAATGAGCGCCTGCTCAAGCAAAAGGCCATTGGCGGCTTCCCGCTGAGCTGGCATTATCCTGAACTGGGCAATGCAGCCGTGTGGTGCTGCACAGAACTCAACTCTAAAGAGCAGATTGACGCTGCTGCGCAGGCGGTGGGCCAATGAGCGATAAAGACATCAAGAAAGCTACGCGGCACGTCAACCAGAATGAAGGCTTGATCTTTGAGCGCTCATCGCCGGGCAAAAAGGCTTACCGGCTGGCGCCACTGGACGTCCCTGAAGTTGATTACAAAAAGGCCCTCGGCTCCGCCGCGCGGACTGACCTGGGCAACATGCCTGAGGTGAGCGAGATGGAGATTATCCGCCACTTCACGCGCCTTTCCACCTGGAATTACGCCATCGATCTCGGCATGTATCCGCTGGGCTCCTGCACCATGAAGTACAATGCGCGGGTGAATGAAGTAGTCGCGCGTTTTCCAGGATTGGCGAATGCGCATCCGTTCCAATCCACACAAGCATCGCAGGGCGCAATGCGCGTGATGAAGACGCTCTCTGACTATCTCATCGATATCACCGGCATGGACGCCATCACCCTCCAGCCGGCAGCCGGAGCGCATGGCGAGATGACTGGCATCTTGCTGATGCACGCCTATCTGCAGTCGAAAGGCAATCCGCGCAAAAAGATTCTGATTCCAGATTCCGCCCACGGCACAAATCCGGCAACTGCGGCCATCTGCGGCTACGCGGTAGAGAATCTCAAATCAAATTCACATGGCATGGTGGACGTGAGCGCGCTTGCGGCGCAGATGAATGAAGATGTTGCTGGACTGATGCTCACCAATCCCAACACGCTGGGCATCTTTGAGCAGGAGATTCATAAGATCGCCGAGATCCTGCACAGTAAGGGCGGTCTTCTATATATGGACGGCGCCAACATGAACGCGCTGGTGGGCAAAACGCGCCCGGGCGACTTTGGCGTTGACGTGATGCACCTGAACCTGCACAAAACTTTTTCCACGCCGCACGGCGGCGGTGGGCCGGGATCAGGTCCGGTGGCATGCAAAAAGATCCTCGAACCGTTCCTGCCCAAGCCAGTCATCGTTGAAAAAGCAGACGGCACGCTGGCCTGGGACTATGATCGGCCTCAGTCCGTTGGCCGCGTGCGCATGTTTTATGGCAACTACGGTATGCACGTGCGCGCGCTGGCTTACATTATGGCCAATGGGCCTGACGGCCTGCGCCAGACTACGGAAGATGCTGTGCTCAATGCCAACTACATCCGCAAAAAGCTGGAAGGCGAATACCAGTTGCCTTATCCCAGCCCGTCAATGCATGAAGTGGTCTTTAGCGATCACATTCAGGAGCAGAAAGGCGTGAAGACCGGCGACATCGCCAAGCGCCTGATTGATTACGGCTTCCATCCTTACACAGTGTCATTCCCGCTGGTGGTCCACGGCGCAATCATGATTGAGCCCACGGAGAGCGAATCGTTGGAAGAGCTTGACCTGCTAGTCGATGCCATGAAGTCCATTGCTCGCGAAGCGGAGGAAGATCCTGAAATGGTGAAGAACGCTCCGCACACCACGCGCGTCAAGCGGCTGGACGAAACTGCTGCTGCACGTAAGCCGGTGTTGCGCTGGAAGCCCGCGGCAGCTAAAACAGCCGGCGAGTAAGTGCGCGCGTCAGCGCAAAAGGGCGTACTTCCGAGAGCCCGAACCCGCATTTGTTGCGCGGTGAGGGACCTCTATCCCCTTCGAGTCAATAATCTGTTACCACTTGTCCCACTGACGATTATGATCACCAGAATTCGGTAAACTACCTACCTCCTCGTCATTTCATCACCTTGAGTTACTTGCAGCTATAGGGGTTCCCTCACCCGCAAAGACCGCGGGTTCGGGATTTTCAAAAAACCATCCTTAGCGTCCTTTGCCGTGAAAATCAGGTAAATCAATTAAGAATGGTAAACCCCACCTAACGTAACATTTGCGGTGTCTAAAGCTTGAGGTACACTCGTTACACTTATGTCATCCAAGAAAGCGCTATTTTTCTGTCTTTTTGCATTCCTTTTGGCTGGTCCGGTAATGCTGGGACAAACTGCCGACGCCAACGGCGCCGATCAGGTTTTGTTGCACACTATGCAGGGGGAATTAGATCGCGCCATGACTTCACTGGCCAAGGCTGATCCTGCACCATACTTCATCAGTTATGCCGTGAATGAAGATTCAGGCGATATCATCATGGCCAGCAACGGAGCGATGGTAGCCAATGCAAACCGGCATGATCGCACGGTGGATATTTCTGTCCGCGTGGGTAGCCGCCAACTGGATAACACCCACGGTGAGAACCGGTTCAACGCCATCACTACCGCCGCACTTCCGCTGGAAGACAAGCCGGATGCCATTGCTCGCATTCTCTGGCTGAACACTGACCGCATGTACAAAAAAGCGAGTCAGGGTTTCATGGAAGTAAAGACAGATACCAAGGTGCGCGCGGAAGAAGAAGACTCTTCCCCGGATTTTTCTGTTGAGAAGCCGCAGGTATCCATTGGCCAGGTTGTGCCGACGCCCAAGTTTAACCAGCAGGAGTGGCAAGACCGGATACGCCGCTACTCCGCCATTTTTGCCAAGTATCCTGACATTGAAAACTCTACCGTGGTACTGCTGGTGCAGGATTCCACGCGCTACTTTGTTTCCAGTGAAGGATCGCGTCTGGTAGATTCGCGGCCTTTGATTCGCGTGCTGGCCCTGGGAAATACCCGCGCCAGCGATGGTATGGAACTTGCCCGCTCAGAAACGTTTGATGCTTCATCTTTTGACAAGCTGGCTTCAGAGCAGGAAATCGTCGCCAAGATTGAAAAGATTGCGCAAGATTTGCAAAAGCTGAAGAAAGCGCCGACAGTCGAGCCGTTCAATGGTCCGGCATTGCTCTCCGGCCGCGCTGCTGCAGTCTTTTTCCATGAAGTGGTTGGCCATCGCCTTGAAGGGCAGCGCCAGCGCGGCGACAATGAAGGCCAGACGTTTACCAAGATGATCGGCCAGCCCGTGCTGCCGAAATTCCTGAGCGTGGAAGACGATCCCACATTGCCCTCAATTGATGGCGTTGAGCTGAGCGGCAATTACAGCTATGACGAAGAAGGCGAAAAGGCCCGCCGCGTTGAGCTGATTTCAAATGGCATTCTGAAGCAGTTTCTTATGTCGCGTATGCCGGTGAAAGGCTTCATGCAATCCAACGGACACGGCCGCGGCCAAAGCGGGCTGATGCCGGTTGGACGCCAGGGCAATTTGATTGTGCGCTCGAGCAAAACCGTGCCAGATTCTGAGCTGCGCAAAGAGTTAATCAACGAGATCAAGAAACAAAAAAAGCCTTTCGGCCTGTACTTTGAAGATATCGCCGGCGGCTTCACGCTTACCATGCGCGACATGCCGCAGGCCTTTCAGGTAATGCCGCTGATGGTTTGGAAGGTTTATCCCGATGGACGGCCCGACGAATTGGTACGCGGCGTGGATATTATTGGAACGCCGCTGAACGCGCTCAATCGGATCGTGCTGACCGGACAAAAAGAAGAAGTTTTTAACGGCGAGTGCGGCGCAGAATCAGGCTCTGTGCCGGTTGCTGCCGCCGCCCCGGCCATGCTGTTCTCTGAAATTGAAGTACAGAAAATGGCGCAGGGCCATGAGCGTCCGCCGGTGCTGCCGCCGCCGGGGATGGAAAGATCTGAGGTTGCAACCCAGCAGCATCAAGCGCCCAAGCCGGAGGTGCGGTAATGCGCCGCGTAATATCAGCGATCCTTTTATTCTTTGTGTTTACCGCCTTCGCGCTGGCCAATGACAGCACGACAACGGCCTCGACCATTCCTACTGACGATCACGGCGATCCCGTTCTTAAAGCCATGATCGCCGAGCTGAAGCGCTCACAGGAAAAGCTGCAGCTTGGCCAGATGCAGCGTCCTTATTACATTGACTATCAGGTGACTGAGCTGCAGGATTCAACGGCCGATGCCACGCTCGGCGCGCTGCGTACTGACCAGGTCAACGTCGGCAGGCTGGTACGCGTGGTGGTGCGCATTGGCGACTACAAGCAGGACAGCTACTTTGGCGAAGGCACAGGCGCAGTTGAGGTAATGCCAACTGACGATCAGGAGCTTGCGCTTCGTCGCCAGCTCTGGCTGGCCACAGATAAGGCTTATAAAGCGGCGCTCACCGGCTTTACGGAGAAACAGGCCGCGCTCAAGAACGTGGAAACGGAAAACGATCTGGTGGATTTCTCGCAGGAGAAGCCGAGTCAGTCTGTGCACGACCTGGCAAAGGCCGGCATCAACATGGATGAGTGGAAGCAGACGCTCCGCTCAAGCTCTGATATTTTCCGCATTGAGCCCTCGCTGGAGAGTTCCAGCGCGTACCTGAGCGTCCGCGTGCTGAACCGCTATTACGTAAATACTGAAGGCACCATCACGCGCAGCGGCAAGTCCGTTTACACCTATGTATTTTCTGGCGCAGGGCAGGCCAATGACGGCATGTGGATTGAGCGCAGCCACGGCTGGGTGGCCACCAAGCCGGACGAACTGCCCAAAGCAGATGAGATACAGAAAGAAGCCAAGCAGTTGATTGGCACCTTCAATGCGCTGGAGAAAGCGCCGCTGGTGGAAGACGATTATCGCGGCCCCGTGCTGTTTTCAGCCGATGCATCAACTTCATTGTTTGAGCGTCTCATCGTACCCAACATCCTCGGCATCCGGCCTGATCTGGGGAATCCGGCGCGCACCAACGGCGAATTTGCTTCGTACTATAAATCGCCAGTGCTGCCCGCAATGTTCACCGTGGTTGACGATCCCAAAGCAAAAGAGATCGACAACCAAACCCTGGCCGGCAGTTATGACGTGGACGATGAAGGCGTGCAAGCGCAGACGGTCACCGTGATCGATAAGGGCATACTCACCAACTATCTGCTGGGCCGCGAACCCATCCGCGATTTTCCTCATTCCAACGGCCACGGCCGCACCGCGCTGGCCGGCGCGCCGCGCCCAAGTATTTCCAACCTCATCTTCAAGGCTGCTAACGGCGTTCCGTTTGACGATCTGAAGAAGCAGCTGATTGAGATGTGCAAAGACCAGGGCCGGCCTTACGGCTATTACGTTGAGACCACCGGGCCGCAGCTTTCGCCTCGGCTGCTGTGGCGCGTTTATGTAAATGACGGCCACATGGAACTGGTCCGCGGCGCTGTCTTCAAGCAGCTTGATACGCGCGCTCTGCGTAGCGATATTGTTGCCGCCGGAAATGACGTCTACGTCTATAACCGCGCCGAGCCTCTGCCCAGCGCCATTGTTGCGCCGTCAGTGCTCTTCGGCGAACTGGAGATCCAGCGCGCGAACCGCACCCGCGAGAAGCTGCCGGAGTATCCGGCGCCGGCGTTGGGTACGGCGACGGCTGCGAAGTAACCTGTTTTAACCACTGAGGGCACAGAGGGGCACAGAGGATTTGAAGTTCCGAGCGGAGTGAGGAATCCCTATCTCAGCGTTGCTCGCGGAGCCATGTATGGCAATTGAACCAATCGACTGGCTCAGTAAAGCGCTGGATATGTTTCCTGAGCTAGAAGACAAATTTGAGTACGCGCATATTAGTCCAATGAGTTTCTGGATTGAATTGCACCTTGCTCTGCTTCATGCCTATGAACAGCAACCGAGTAACGATGATCTCATTGGCAGGATTTATGATTACGCGGCCTGGTGCTTTGATCAGCCACAGACCAATTCTGCCGAGACCGACTTATCAACGGCAGTTGCTTGTTGTCTGATCGAACATTTGCCCCTTGACCGGGCGGTAGCTGAGGATTTGCATCGCTGGATGTCCGCTGAATCTTTTGATGGGTTTGAAAGCGTCTTCCGCTACCATCTTTCTGAGGAGCAATACATCACGTTTCGCAACGACTTCATGCGCAGGAAACGAATGTATTCTGGTGCATCGCGCCTGTAAGCTTTTGTCTCACCCAGAATTCGCTACTCACTCACAAACCATTTACCATAGGGATTCCTCGCGCCCTTCGGCGCTCGGAATTGAAACACTATGGGCCGCATTCACGTACTTCCAGAGCACGTTGCCAACAAGATCGCCGCGGGCGAGGTGGTGGAGCGTCCTGCTTCCGTGCTTAAGGAGTTGCTGGAAAACTCGCTTGATGCCGGCGCAACGCGCATCCGCGTGCAGGTGGAAGCCGGCGGCAAGAAGCTGATTCAGGTCACCGACAACGGCTGCGGCATGGTCCGTGACGACGCCCTGCTGGCCTTTGAGCGCCATGCGACTTCAAAGATCCAGAATGCCGACGATCTTCTGAACATTCATACTCTGGGCTTTCGCGGTGAGGCCTTGCCATCCATCGCCTCTGTCGCCCGCGTGCTGCTGGAGACGCGTGCTGCGGATGAGCCCGGTGGAACGGTAGTCGAGATCGCAGGCGGAAAGATTTTGCGCGTGGAGGAAGCGGGCCTGCCGCAAGGAACATCGTTTGCCGTTCGCGATCTCTTCTTCAACACACCCGCGCGCAAAAAATTCCTCAAGGCCGAATCTACTGAGCTTTCGCACCTCGCCTCCCTGGTCACGCACTATGCGTTGGCGCATCCGGAGAAGCATTTTGAGCTGCACTCAGCCACGGAAGCCATGCTGATTGCCGCGCCCGTGGCCTCACACTCTGACCGCATCTACCAGATTTTTGGCCGTGAGACGCTTGACCAGCTTGTGCCGCTGGCTGCCACGGTGAAGCTGGAGCGCGTGGGCATACCGGAGCCTCCGCCGTGGCGTCGCGATGAGGACTACCAGCCGCCCACTCCCGGCAACATTCGTCTGCAGGGCTTCGTTTCCAAGCCGGAGTTGCAAAAGCTGAACCGCAATTCGATTTATGTTTTTGTGAATGGACGCCTGATTCGCGATCGAATGGTGCAGCACGCCATTATTGAAGGCTACCGCAATATTCTTCCACCGACGGTTTTTCCTGTGGTGCTGCTCTTTATTGAGCTGCCGAATGAAGAGGTTGATGCCAACGTGCATCCATCAAAGATCGAAGTGCGCTTCCGGCAGCATGCGCTAATGCATGACTTTGTGCGCGAATCTGTGCGCTCCGCGCTGATGAAGGCCCGTTCTGTGCCGGAGTTCACGCGAGAGATCACGGCGCAGCCGACTGCTGCTCCCGGGTTAAGTCCGGGCGCGGCGATGACCGCGGCGCAAGCTGCACTCGCAGGCGATTTCACTTTACAGCCACCTGCTCAACTGCCGATGAATGAGCGCTTGCAATTTGGAGGCGAACCGATTGCGCTTGAGGCCAACATGGCCATTAGCGGGTTTGGCCCCGTGCCTGCTCCTACCATGGCGCAGCCCATTACTGTGAACGGCCATGCGGATGCTTGTGGCAACGTCCTGCCGGATGAGCCGCAGGAAATCGTCGATCAGCTTGCGCTTGCCAGCCTGAAGCCGCTGGGACAGGTGCGCGATTCGTTTATTCTCGCGGTCAATCCGGATGGGCTGTGGATCATCGACCAGCACGTGGCGCATGAGCGCGTGCTGTTTGAGCGAATCCTGCGCGAGCGCGGACAAAATAGCCCATCACATGACGGCCAGCGCCTGCTCATGCCGCTGATTGTAGAGCTTACCCCCGGCCAGCAGGCTGTATTTACTGAAATCTCTGACGAACTGCAGCGCAACGGCTTTGAGGTTGAGTTGTTTGGTACACGCACCGTCGCGGTCAAGACCGCGCCGGGCGGCGGCGTCCGGCCTGCGGAAGTTGAGAAGATGCTGATTGAACTTCTGGACCAGTTTCAGCACGAAGAACAGGTGCTCAACCTGGAGAAGATCCGGGCCAGGATTGCGGCCAGCATCGCCTGCCATGCCGCCATCAAGATCAACATGCCGCTGGAGCAGAACAAAATGGAGTGGCTACTTCAGGAGCTGGCCAAAACCGAATGTCCCATGACTTGCCCACATGGGAGGCCGGTGGTGCTGCGGTATTCGGTGAAAGAGATACAGAAGGCATTCAAGAGGATCTAGCAATCAGCAGTAAGCATTCAGCCCTGAAACAACGATGCGAAGCGAGAGAAAACTCAAAACCGAGATCGCTCACTGCCTCTGCTGCCCACCTTATATCATTTTTGATCTCGAAGCCGGTTTTTCGGCGTGTGACGCATTCTGTCAGTGGAAACCGATCCTTTTAAGACGCTTTTAAGTTAAACTATCGTTCATGGAGATACAATTCAGTCCGGAGTTTGAAGACAAACTGCGGCGCGCGGCATTCGAAAGCGGGCGTGGTCCCGAGCAGCTTGTCCGGGAAATCGTGCAAACCTATGTTGAGCATGATTTATGGTTCAAGGCTGAAGTCAAGAAGGGGCTTGCGCAATTGGATCGTGGAGAGTTCATCGAGCACGATGAGGTGATGGCCCAGATCGAGAAAATCTTTCAGTCTTGAATGAAGATACATTGGTCGCCTGAAGCCTCCGCGGATTTCACCGTAATCATCCGATATATCTATCAGGAGAACCCATCAGCCTCCCGCCGTGTAGCCGAGCGGATATCCCGCACATTGAATCAATTGAAAGCATTTCCCCATCTCGGCCGTCCTGGCCGTTTGGAAGGAACACGGGAATTGGTCTTCTCGCCGCTTCCGTTTGTGGTGGTTTATCGTGTACAAGAGGAAATAGTTGAAATTGCCCGCGTTTTACACGGCGCGCAGCAATGGCCGGTAAAAGGCTCCCATCCCAAATGACTGAACAGGAACTTATCGAACAGCGGACAGCAAACTGGCGCACCGGCGGCAACGCTGCTTGCACCATTGAAGATGCGCGCAGCTTTATTGATGCCGTTGGGCTTTGCCTGATGTATCCGGACCGCTCACTGCCGCTGCTGCCCACCTTTATCGGCGCATTTACCGGATCAGCTGCGGGATTGCCGGACGCAAAGCACTCCTTTGCCGATCCGCGAGCGCAACAAGCCACGGAGTTGGTGGTGCGGCTGCTGCGTGAGAAATCGACGTTTGAGGCCAATCTCGCGGGCGATGTCACGCTCCTGGTCTCGGCCGCGTTGTTTCCGTTTGTTTACGCGCTCCTGAGTGATCGCACGCCGAAAGCCCCGCCAACAACCAAGTCCCAGGGAGTGGCTGTTTCGCCGCTCGCTGCAAGGGTCTTTACCGCTTTGCAGGAGCATGGGCCGCTCAGCAAGAGCCAATTACAACAGCGTGTTGGGCGTGAGACCAGTCTTACAGCGCTTGACCGCACGCTCGGTGAGCTATGGGCATTTCTTAAGATCACGCGCGTGGATTACAACGCAAGCGACGGCGCGTTGTGGGACGTGCTCTATCGCTGGGCACCGGGCCCGGTAAAAGAAGGCATACAGATCTCAGAGCCGGAAGCTATTTCCGCATTGCTCAGCAAATATCTTGAAGCCGTAGTGGCTGTGGAGCAGGAAGAGATTGAGCAGTTTTTCTCACGCGTTACCTCGCGCGCAAAAATCCGCGAGGCCATTAACGCGCTTCTTCAGGCGCGCGAGCTGAGCTTTGTGACCGTCGGCAGCAAAACGCTTATTCGCATGACGCCGCCACCCGAACAACAACGGAGACGCCAGCATGGGTGACGGAACTCCTGCCGCAACCACCCGGACAAAGATCGTGATCGCCATTGATGGGCCGGCCGGGTCAGGCAAAAGCACGCTGGCTGCTCTGCTGGCACGAAGATACAACTACATCAATATTGAAACCGGGGCCATGTACCGCGCGCTGGCTTTAAAGGCCATTGAGCGCGGCGTGTCCCTGGATGATGGCTGCAAGCTGGCCGCTTTGGCGCAGCAGTCGAAAATTGAATTAGTGCCCACGGCGGAAAGCAATCGCGTGCTGCTGGATGATGTGGATGTAGCCGAGCGACTGCGCAGCCAGGATGTGACTGCTGCCGCTTCCAAAGTTTCCGTCCATCCGCCAGTGCGGGAGTGGATGGTGGCCAGCCAGCGCAAGCTTGGAGCCGGTGGAGGCGTGGTGATGGAAGGACGCGACATCGGCACCAAGGTATTTCCTGATGCGGAAGTGAAAATTTTTCTGGATGCAGCGCCGGAAGTTCGTGGTACGCGGCGCTTTCTGGAGAATCCTGCATCAGAAGAACATGCAGCCGCTGTGCTGGCTGAGTTACGCGCACGCGATCAGCGAGACCGCGAACGCGCCAACTCTCCATTGATAGCTGCGGCTGACGCGGTGCAGATTGATTCCACTTACCTCACCCTGGATCAGGTGCTGGCCCGCGCGATTGCGCTGGTAGATGCGAAGCTGGGAGAAATAGCCTCCAAATAAAAGTGGCACAGTTCTGAGGAACTGTGCCAGATCTTCAATTGAGCTATGTCACGCCTGTTTTCGCGTCAACTTTTTAGGACGTTAGTCTTTACGAATCTGGATGGTGCCGCGGTCTGCGCGAAGGCGAATATTTGGCCCGCCTTTGCCTACAGAGCCGCGTGCCGTAGCATTATCACTGCGGTTATCCACGTTCACGCTGAAGTCATTTGCTTCAATCTGGCCACCGGTGCTTTGGGCGTCAAGCTGGAAGCTTGCTTCTTCCGGCAGGGTAAGCTCAATTCCGCTGTGAACGTTGCTGATATCAATTGCTCCCAGCGGCGCTTTGGGCTTCAACTCCACTACGCCGTTGCGATTGTATACTTCCACGTCACCGGAAATGTCTTCCAAATGGACTTCATTGGAGCGCGTATTCAATTTCACAGGGCCCGTAACGGAACTGGCGCGCAGGTCACCATCGCCCATCTCAAGTTCACCATCCAATTTGGCCAGTTGCAGGTCTGTGCGGACTGACTTGAAATGCAGCCGCTGGCTCACGTGGGAAATCTGCACGTTGCCGTTATATCCGGCATTGAAATCAAGGGTGCCGTTTATATCGGAAACAGTTCCATCATCTACGGTGCCTTCAATCTGAACATTTCCTGTCACGTCCTTTACGCTCACGTCGCCACGGACATGCAGATTCGCAGATCCTTTCACCTGGTCAATGGTTGCGTTGCCGTTCTCTGTTGCCAGGTCTATGTTGCCGTCGCGTTGTGAAACGTTGAGGTTTCCTCTGCGAGTGGACAGAGAAAGAGCGATCTTCCGCGGCAATTGCAGGTCTATGTTGAAGCGGCCCCTTTCATAGTCGCCACCGGTCAGGTCCAGCAACCAGATGCCGCCCTGCTGCGTGAACTTGGGATGCGTGGATTCATTCAGATTATTTGCGTCATTTTGAGAGTTTGAACGCAAAGTCTTGTGGACTACGGCATGGGCCTGGTTATCATCACTGGCAGTTACGCTGATGTCGCCCTGATTGCAGAGAATTTTCACCTGATCGCCCGCGGTAATTGGCTGAGAGAAATTGTCAGTGAAGTCGTAATGATTGTTGAAGCCCCAATCCCAATCCGGTCCCCAGTTCCAGTCATTGCCTACGTTGCCCCAGTTCCAATTTGCAGTCCTGCTGAAGCCTGTTGCAATCAGAATGAAAAAGACCAGGAACACGATGCTGCCTCCGCCCATGTGCGGCGTAGGTTCGCCATGGCTGCGCGCCCATATATATTCCGCCAGTTTGGCTACGCCCCAGAGGATGAGCAGCAAAGGCCAATAATGGGCAAACCAGAGGCGCAAACTCTGCCCTGATATTACGCCGGTGGTGCGCAGCAAAAAGATCACGCCCAGAGTAATCAACACCAGAGGACCAAAGATGGAACGTGGACGCGGCCGGTAATAAGATGGCGGCGGAACGGGATTAGGTGTGCTCATGATTTCACCTGCGGATCAGTCGGTTGATTTGTTGGCATGGGCGGTGGCGGGGTAACGCCGCTCGTCCATTGTTGCTGCGGTGGGTTTGTTGGTTGCGGGTTTGCGACCGGCGGCGGCACAGTGCCCGCGTAATAGTTCGGATCAATGTGACCTTCAGTTGATCCAGTGCGGCCAATCAGCAAAACGGAGCCGATCACCAGCAGCAATATAGGAAAGCTTCTATCGAACGATATTACGTAGAAATTTTCCAGCAGGAAGAGAACTCCCAGCGTGATGAGGACAGCGGCGCCCATCATGCCGTGTGCGCGGCATCGTACGCACGAGCAATTTCTGTTTCTCACATAAGGGTTCATGGCATCTCCTCCTTTAGCACGCCGGCCGCGTGGTGCGTTTGTAAGCGATCCACAAGCCAAAGCCAATCAATATCAATGGCCACAGTTTGCCCATGCGGAGAAATCCGAGATTATTCATTAAGAAGAAGAATCCCAGAACCAGCAAGACAATGGCGCCTATTGGCGCATTGTCATTTGTGGGTGGCGGAGGAGGCGTTACCTGGAGCGGCGGTGGTATTGGCGCTCCGGCGACCGGGGGCGGCACAACTGCGCTCGCCGGCGCCACAGGCTGATGGTGATGCTGCGTTGTTTCCTGCAAGCCGAACAGCCTGTCCAAGCCAAGCGGATCTGGCGCGGGCAAGCCGAGGCGTCGCGCTTCGGCGGTTTTGTAGGCTTCAAATGCCATGTAGATCACGAAGAAGCCGATCCCGATCCCAAACAGACCCGATATGTTGCTGGCCGCCAGAATCAACAGCACGAAGATCACCACATGGGCAAAAGCTTTCATGAATTGCCCGTTGTACATGGCCCCCACGCCTGGAATGAAGCCTAAAATGCAAGCCATCACCGGGTTGGGCGTTCCGGGAACGGCTGCCGGACGCGGCATTGCCGCTCCCACAACAGGCTGGCCGTGCAGGCGCGCAGCAATGCACGGTTCACAGTAGATGGCGCCCATCACGTCGCGTTTGCAATCTTCGCAAAGCGCTTTGCCGCAGGTACGGCAGAACGCCACTGCCTCGGTCTGATTGTGTACGGCGCAGTTCATAGTTGGGCTCCTTCATGCCTGGCCAGGGACTGGGCAACCAAACTCCCATCAACTTCCTGGCTGTAATTTTCCTCTGGCTGCGGCCGTCCGCCATCATCGGGAGCGGACATCCGGTTCTGCTGTTTGTTTTGATCGTTGGTGCCCGGCGCTGGAGCAGCAGTCTTTCTCAGTTCGCGCACGCGAGCCTGCACTTCATACACCAGCCGCAGATTTTCGTAATAGCTGGTCACCTTGGCTTCCACATGCGTAAATTGCAGCACCACACTTTTGCGTAGCGCGCTTGGATGCCAATCAATCTGCGTTACATTCACTCCAGTCAGCGTGAGCGTAAGGCTCAGTGAGAAGAACGCCATGGCAAACGATGCGGCAAAGCGTGAATGCAGCAATCCGCCAAGCGATCCCGCGCGCAGCCGCTCCAGCCAGCCGATCTTGGCAGTCGCTGTGGCCGCTGATGTCGCCCGCGCCTGCGTCATGCTGGTCGCTGCCAGGATGTTGTGTACCAGGTTCTTTGGCGGCTCCACTTGCTCCAATGACCGCATCAGCGCCAGGCCTTCCTGCGCCTCTGTCCACAGCGGACCGCAAACCCGGCAGCTTCGGCCATGCTCTTCAAAGCTTTGCCGGGTCTCTTCGGGTAGAGCATTGTCCAGCGCTTCCGCCAGCAAGGCTTCAAACTCGCTGCACTCCAACCGGGTTGGATAATCGTTATTCATTGCCTGCCTGCCTTTTATTACGAGAAAGTAATCTCGCAAGTTCCATTCTTCCGCGATTTATCCGCGACTTTACTGTCCCTTCGGGCACCCGCAGCACTACCGCAATCTCTTTATAGTCCATATCCTGTAAGTCCCTTAGAATCACTGCCTCGCGCAGGTCTGGGCTGATCCTTGCCAGCGCCGCCTGCACCATCTTCTGGGTTTCTTTGCTGGCCAGCCGATCATCAGGGGCCGGCCGGGTGTCCGTAATCTGGTCGCTCAACGAGAGCGAATCATCTTCCTCTCGAAAACCCGCGTCCATTGAATCAGTTACGCGCTCCTGCTTGCTGCGGCGAAAGTGGTCCACCAGAAGGTTTCTGGCCAGGGTGGTCAACCAGGTGTTAAATGCCCCTTTTTCAATGTTATAGCTGGCCATGGTCCGGTATACCCTGATAAATACCTCTTGCGTCAGGTCCTGCGCGTCGTCCGCAGAGTTGGTAAAGCGATAGCACAGGTTGTAAATCCTGCGGTTATACAGGCGCACAAAATCTTCCCATGCTCCGGCATCCCCGGCCACGCATCGGCGTACAAGTGCACCTGTTTGTTGCTCTTCCAAGCAGTCTCCCCGTCAAAGAGATACGTAGATTCCCGGCCTTCAGTTCAAATTGTGCCGTTTTGGCTTTCGATCAAAGGTTTACAGGAAAGTAGGGATGGGTGCAAATTGGAAACCGGCTTTTTGATCGCCGACACCTTGACACTCTCTCCCTCTGCGCGTGTACTCTTTTTAGTGATGAGTTTAGTTCGGGCGATCTTCGCGATTGTGCTGGTCGCGGGTCTTGCTGTGTATTCGCTTGACTGCTCGGCTAGTGCCACGCGCGATGAGGCAATGCAATGCTGTGACAGCATGCCTTGCCCGCATCACTCTGGTGACGCCAGCCAGGATTGCTGCCAGAACATGCCTTCTTTGCATGCGCCGTTTGTGCAGCCTCACGTCGTTGATATTGCCGGCCATGCGCAAGCGATTTTGGCCGTGCTTCCCGCAGTCAGTGCTTTCCAGGGTGTAAGCTTCTGCGCAAACATTCGTCTTGCCATGCAGTCGCATGCGCCTCCTTTGTCTCCCATAACTTCCGCAACGCCTCTCCGTATCTAGTTTCCCGCCAAAGCTTTTTTAGAGCTTCATCATACGTGTGCTTCCGCACGCCTACTTCTGCTTTGGGAAGGGAAAATCATGTTGTCCATAAATTCCAACAATCAATGCAGGATTCTTGGGGCATTGGTGCTGGCTGGCTTGCTTTTAGCCACTCTGCCCGCAAAAGCCCAGGGTCCTGCTCCGGAGACTGCGCCTACCTTGTTCCCCGGCGGCGCGTTGGTTTCCTATAACTCAATCTTCAACACGCGGGCCGAGCCGCAAGCCGGCATCACGCCAACCTCTTTACCGACCTTTTCTCATGAAGGAGATATCAATTTCACCTGGGGATTTCATCCCAACTTCGATCTTGCTGTGCTGGTTCCGGTTGTCACTAATCACTTCACCAGTACCGGAGCGGGCACGGTTGGAGGAACCGGCCTTGGCGACATCATGGCGTTGGTAAAGTATCGCTTCTATCGCCGCGATTCGGAACGAGGCACTACGCAAGCATCAATCACATTTGGCCCCAAACTTCCCACCGGCCAAACTGGCTTAACCGGCACGAATGGAACGCTCCTGCCTGCAAC
>Ga0070741_10004561_pt1 | contig 32185 bp, 38 predicted proteins | sample Coa_R1_4_FD_66440 | JGI IMG/M metagenome (GOLD analysis project Ga0070741, IMG submission 66440) | Surface soil microbial communities from Centralia Pennsylvania, which are recovering from an underground coalmine fire - Coalmine... | ecosystem: Environmental > Terrestrial > Soil > Unclassified ... | reverse complement strand
CTCGGAGCCGACGATGCTGTTCGCGCCGCCGCGATTGTCGATGACGATCGGTCGTCCGAGGTCCTGCGCGACGTAGCGATAGAGCACGCGCTAGAACGTGTCGACGTTGCCGCCGGGCGGGAACGGCACCACGACGCGAATGGGGCGGGTCGGATACGTCTGCGCGAGCGCGCAGAGGGAAGCGAACGCAAGGCACAGCAGAACGGCCAGACGCGACATCGGAATCCTCCTCGTCTTATCGTGGTCCGGTTGATGATGCCGGAGGTACAGAATACGCTAAGGCGATGATCAACGGCCGCACCGCGTTCATCCAGCTGCTCGTCGACGAAGGCGTCACGCATCTCTTCGGCAATCCCGGCACCACCGAGCTCGCGATCATGGAGGCCGTGCCCGACTTTCCGCAGCTCAAGTTCATCCTCGGGCTGCAGGAGGCGGTGGTGATGGCGATGGCCGACGGCTTCTGCCGCGCCTCGGGCAAGCTCGCCGCGGCCAACGTGCACGTGATGCCGGGCCTCGGCAACGCGATGGGCGCGCTCTACAACGCGAAGTTCTCCGGCTCGCCCGTGATCCTCACCGCCGGGCAGCAGGAGCAGGGCCACGGCCTGCTCGAGCCCATGCTCTACGAGCCGCTCGTCCCCGTGGCGCAGCCGCTCGTGAAGTGGGCGGTGGAGGTGACGCGCGCCGCCGACCTGCCGCGCATCATCCACCGCGCCGCCAAGGTCGCGCTCACGCCGCCGACCGGCCCGGTGTTCCTGAGCCTCCCGGGCGACGTGCTCGACGAGAAGCTCGAGCTCGACATGGGCCGGCCGGTGCGGGTCGACGCGGCGGCGCGTCCTTCCGAAGAAACGCTCAACCAGATCGCGAGCCGGCTCTTGTCCTCGAAAAAGCCCGCGATCCTCGCCGGGCAGGAGATCGCGGCGCACGACGCGTTCGCCGAAGCGACCGAGCTCGCCGAGCTCCTCGGCGCCGCGGTGTACGGCTCCTCGATTCCCTACTGCGCGCCCTATCCGAGCGAGCACGCCGCCTACATGGGCGCGTTCAGCCGCCAGCAGAAGCAGGTGCGCGCGGCGCTCGAGTCGCACGACCTGCTGTTCTGCGTCGGCGCCGATCTGCTGCGCATGTCGGTGTACAGCCCGGTCGAGCCGCTGCCGGAGAGCCTGCCGGTCGTGCACCTCTCCGAGCGCGCGCACGAGCTCGGCAAGAACTACCGCACCGACCTCGCCATCCAGGCGAACGTGAAGGAGACGCTCAGGGCGCTTCTTCCCCTGGTCCGGGCGAAAGCGGACGCGGCGGCGAGCCGGGCGCGCCTGAACGAGATCAAGCCGCAGAACTGGTCCTCCCAAAGGGACAAGGCGCGCATCGACGCGATGCTCGCCGCGGAGACGAAGCCGATCGACCCGCAGTACCTGATGCTGCGCTTCACCGAGTCGCTGCCGAAGGACGCGGTGGTGGTGGACGAGGGGCTCGTCAGCACCTATTCGCTGCCGAAGTTCCTCTCGATGAAGGACCCGCGCGGCTACTACGGCCTGGCGAGCGGCGGCCTGGGGTTCGCGATTCCCGGCGCGGTCGGCATCAGCCTCGCGCTGCCCGGGCGCCCGGTCGCGGCGATGGTCGGCGACGGCTCGGCGATGTACGCGATCCAGGGCCTGTGGACCGCCGCGCACCACAAGCTGCCGATCACCTACGTGATCGCGAACAACCGCGGCTACCGCATCATCAAGGAGCGGCTGGTGTCCTTCCGCAAGACCGATCGCTTCACCGGCATGGATCTGCGCGACCCGGACCTCGATTTCGTGGGAATCGGCAAATCGATGGGGATTGCCGCCCGGCGCGTGACCGACCCGGCGGACATCGCGCCGGCGCTGCGCGAGGGCTTCGCGAGCGGCCGGCCCAACCTGGTGGATATCCGCGTCGCCGACGGCTTCGGCGGCTAGCGCAGGCGCTCGAGGCTGCCGTCCGCGACCGGACGGTATTTCCTGATCAGGGCATCGGCCTCATCGCGCCGTCCCTGGGCGAGGTCGGCGCGGATCGCCGCCTCGATCTTCGCGTGGTTGGCCTGGAAATCCGCCTTGAGCTGCTCCGCCTGCCGGGCCGCGGCCTGCTGCTTCGCGGCCTCCTCCGCCTCCTCGATCTGCACGCTCTGCAGGATCGAGCCGACCACGGCGGCGAGGAACAGCGCGAGCACCACGCCCCACGCGAGGACCCTGTGCCGCTGGAACAGTTTCGGCGCCTCCATCCGGACGATCATAATCGGGAAACCGGGCGGCCTGCGGCGCGTCTAACCTGCGCAGAACAACGGAGGATCCATGAAAAAAGTCACGTGGGCCGCGGCGCTCGCCGCGTTCGTGCAGGGCTGCGCGCTCTCCCCGGCGTCGCAGGACGAAGCGAGGGCGCTCAACTACGGGCCGAAGCCGGCGCACTGGCAGGAGACGATCCGCGACTACCTCAGCCTGCGGCTCACCGACCCGAAGGGCGCGATCGTCGAGTTCCGCACCGAGCCGCAGCAGATGTTCCAGCAGGCGGTGGCGCTCGAGCCCACATACTGGGGCTGGGCGGCGTGCGTGTGGGTAAACGACAAGAACCGCGAGGGCGCCTACGACGGCTTCCGCCCGATGACCTTCTTCATCCGCAACGAGAAGATCGTGCACGCCAACAACGACCCGGACCACCGCAGCCCGGTGTACTCGCAGTTCGCGAAGGAGCAGTGCGCGGTGCTCGGCGCGCCCTTCCGCTCCTAAGCTCCGCTCTCCTCGTGCCCCGGGCGCAGGCGCAGGAGCGCGCGCGAGCGCGCCCGGTTCATGATCCAGCCGAGGACGGTGCCCTGCGCGGGCTCGTAGCGCCGCGACTCGTGCCAGATGTCGTGGAACACCTCGAGCGTCACCTCTTCTGCGATCCGCCGGCTTCCGGTAATCCGGGCCGCGAGGGTGAAGACCGGGGCGTGCGCGCGCTCATAGAGCGCGTGCAGCGCGCCCTGGTCGCCCGCCCCCACCGAGCGCAGCAGCGCGGCCCATTCGCCCTCCGCCACGGCGGCGCTCGACTCGCTTGCGCGCACGACATCGCCGAGCGTCGGGCGCCGCGCAAGCGTGCGGGCGCGCACCCTCGGCGTGCCGCCGAGCGCCCGGCTCAAGCGAGGACGTCCTTCGTGCTGGTGACGAGCACGCACATGCAGCCCGTCTCGCTCCACACGCGCTGGTCGGCCGTGCCGGCCTCGGCGCGGTTGTAGTCGCCCGGGAAGAGCTTGCGCTCGTCGATCCAGAGCTCGCCCTGCAGCAGGTGCAGCTCCTCGACGCCGGCATGCGTATGCGGCGGATAGTCGGCGTTCGGCGCGAGCCGCACGAGCATGCTCACCCTGTTGCGCGCCTCGTCGTTCGCGAGGATCTTGCACGAGATCCCCGGCGCGACTTCCACCCATGGCGGCTCGTGCCATTCCGGCGCCGGCACGAGCGGCGCGCCGCCGCTCTCGGCGGCGATGCGCCGCGCGAGGCGCTGCTGCAGGGACGCGGCGGGGCGCAGCAGGTCGGTGGGCCAGAACGCGAGCGCGTCCTCGAGGTCGGGCTGGTCGAAAGGCGGCTTGTCTTGCGGAATCACGATGCCTGCTCTCCCTCGGCGAGCGCCGCACGCAGCTTCTGCAAAGCCCGGCCCACGCGCATCTCGACTGTGCCGAGCGGCTGGCCGAGGCGCTCGGCGAGCTCGGCGTACGTGAGATCCGAGAAGTACGCTTCCTCGATGACGTAGCGCTCGACCGGGCTGAGCGTGCGAAGGGCGGCGAGCACCTTGCGCTCGTTCTGCCGACCCCGGCTCGCATTGCGCCCGCTCGTGAGCGCGCGCGCGCGCGCCTGGCTCATCACCCACGCGAGCACCGGGCCGGTCTGCGGCTCGTAGCGCTCGGCGTGCCGCCACAGGTCGTGGAACGCCTCGAGGGTCGCCTCCTCGGCCGCTTCGCGATCGCCGGTGAGGCGCAGCGCCAGCGTGAACACCGGACGGCTCGCACGCTCATAGAGGCGCTGCAGGGAGACAGCGTGGCCCGCAGCCATGCCTCGCACCAGCCCCACCCATTCCGTCTCCGCCCGCGCGCCGCGCGCCGCGCGAGTCTGAAGCACATCATCGAGCAAGGCCACGGCCCGATTCTCTGCTTCGCCCCGGGCGCGCGCAAATGCGGTTTCCACGCGGCGAGGTGGACAATTCACCTCCCAGGCGATAAGAGGCTACGCCGTGACCATCATGACGGGCGCATGGTCGCTCGTGCCGACCTCGGCGAGCACCTTGCAGCTCGCGGCGCGCGCGGCGACGCCCGGCGAGGCGAGCACGTAGTCCAGGCGCCAGCCGATGTTCTTCTGGCGCATCTGCCGCCACGGCGGCCACCAGGAGAACATGCGCTCGTTGTCCGGGTCGAGCTTGCGCCCGACATCGACCAGGCCCTGGCCGATCAGCGCGCGGAAGAGCTCGCGCTCCTCGGGGAGCTGCCCGATCACGGGCTTGCGCTCCACCGGGTGCACGTCCATCTCGGTGAGCGCGATGTTGATGTCGCCGCAGAGCACGACCTCGCGGCCTTGCGCGCGCAGCGCCTGCGCCCAGCCCGCGAGGCGCTTCATGAACTCGACCTTCGCCGGATAGCTCTTGCCGCCGTTCGGCACGTATACCGAGGCGAACACCGTGTCGCCGACCTGCGCCTGCACCATGCGCGTCTCCATGTCGAACTCGGGATGGCTGAACACCGGCTCGGTCGGGTGCAATTCCTTGCGGATGTGCAGCGACACGCCGGAGTACGCACGCATGCCGTGCCAGAAGACGTGGTAGCCCTCAACCCTGCACTGCTCGGGGACCTGCGCCGGCTCCGCCTTCAGCTCCTGCAGGCAGACGACGTCGGGCTTGTCGCGCTCGAGCCATTCGCAGAACTGCGCCTGCCGCGCGCGGATGCCGTTGACGTTCCAGGTGGCGACCTTCAGTCGAGCTCCACCGTCTTGAAGTCCGCCGGCAGCACGACCTCGAGGAGCTCGCAGTCCTTCGAGTAGCCGAGCACGCGGTGCCGGATCTTCGGCGGCTGCAGCCAGCACGCGCCCTTGCGCATCGTGTGCGCGCCCTGCCCCTCGAACTCGCTGCGGATCCAGCCCTTGAGGACGTAGATGAACTGCAGCTTGACGTCGTGGTAGTGCCACTTCGACACCACCTTCGGGTCGAACGGCGGGCGCATGCGGATGACGTGGGCCTGCACCATGCCGCTCGTCGCTCTTTTCAGCTCCAGATCCCGATAAGAGGCGTAACTGCGCAAGCCGGCGTCGAAGTCCTTCGCCCGCAGCGGCTTGACGTGGAAACGCTGCTTCCTGGCCTTCACGAACCCTCCTAGGCGGGCACCGCCGCCGGCGCGCCGGGGTGCTTGCGCGGCGGGCGCTCGTCCATCAGCCACTGCAGCGTGAACGCGGTGACGCCGATCGCGATCAGCGCGCCCCAGGCGACGTTGTAGTTGCCGAAGCGGTCGAACACCACGCCGCCCATCCAGGCGCCGAAGAAGGAGCCGAGCTGGTGCGAGAGGAACACGACGCCGTAGAGCATGTTGAAGTGCTGCAGGCCGAACACGCGCCCGAGCACGCCGGTGATGAGCGGCGCGACGCCCAGCCAGAGGAAGCCCATCGCCGCGGCGAAGACCAGCGTCGAGGCGGCGCTGATCGGCGCGGCGAGGAAAATGATGATGATCGTGGTGCGCGCGAGGTAGATGAGCGCGAGCAGGTGCTTCTGGCTGTAGCGCGCGCCGAGGTGGCCGAAGATGTACGTGCCGATCGCGTTGCACAGGCCGATGAGTCCCAGCGCGGTGGCGCTCACGCCCGGCGGCACGCCGCAGAACTGCAGGTACGAGGCGAGGTGCGTCGTGATGAAGACGAGCTGGAAGCCGCAGGCGAAGAAGGCGAGCGTCATGAAGACGTAGCCGCGGTGGCCGAGCGCCTCGCGCAATGCGTCGCCCACGCCTTGCGCCCGCGCTTTTTCAGGGCCCCTGTGGTCCTGGATGGGCAGGCAAAGCAGGATCATCGACGCCGCGATGGCCGTGTAGCCGAGCATCGCGGCGTGCCAGCCGAAGCTGTTGATCATCCACTGCCCGAGCGGCGCGAGCACCATGGTGCCGAGCGAGCCCATCGCCGCGACGAGGCCGACGGTCTGCGTGCGCCGCTCCGGCGGCGCGGCGCGCGTCACCGCGCCGATCAGCACGCCGAGCGCGGTGCCCGAGGTGCCGATGCCGGTGAGGAAGCCCGCCACCTCGATCGCGCCGGTGAACGCGCCGGCGAAGGCCATGAGCGCGAGGCCGCCGGCGTAGAACACGCCGCAGGCGATCACGACCGGCCGCGCGCCGCGCTTGTCGGCGATCGCGCCCACGAGCGGCTGCGCCACCCCGTAGACGATGTTCTGCAGCGCGATCGAGAAGCCGAAGGTCGCCGCCGAGATGCCGAGCTCCGCCGTCATCGGCCGCATGAAGATGCCGAGGCTCTGGCGCAGCCCCATGGCGATGGAGATGATGACGCCGCTCAGGACGAGGAGCAGCAGCATCGGGCGGCGGTTCATGCCGCCGATGATAGCTACTTCTTACCGGCCCACGTGTCGAGCGGCTTGCCTGTTTCGAGCGCTTTCCACGCCTGCCACACGCCATAGGCGTACACGCCAGTGAGCGCGACGAGGCAGGCGGCGCCGAGGCCGACGTAGCGCCGCACCATGGCGCGCGCCTCCCAGCCGTGCTCGTCCACGAGGCGCGTCGCGTCGGAGAGCAGGCCGCCTTCCTGCTCGCCGAAGGGAATCTTGCCGTAGTCGCCCAGCGCCGAGAGCCAGGTGGAGTACATGTCCACGAACGCCGCGGCGCCGATGATGACGAAGCCCCAGCGCAGCGAGCCCTTGTAGAGCTGCGTCTGCTTGCCGAAGAAGAAGCTCGCCATGAGGCCGGTCGCGATCACCAGCCCCATGCCGTCGCCGCCGAAGACGATCATGCCGATCGCGGTCTTCTGCTTGAGATACAGCGTGCCGATCGCCTGCACGAGGATTCCCGCGACGCCCAGCACGACGAGGATTTTTTCTTCCTTCTTCAAACCGAGATAGATCAGGTAGGCAAGGCCGCCGCAAAGCAGGAGCGGCGTTACGAACCCGCGCTCCTCGCCCCACAGCGTCTTCCACATGATCGGGATCGCCCAGTGGCCGCAGAGCCACGCGGTCGTGGCGTGGCCGAGCTCGTGCACCGGCATGCCGAAGAAGTTGCGCTGCAGGAACATGCCGAGCGGGAAGAGGTGGAAGAGGATGCCGAGGAGGAGCGCCGCGGGGATGGCCGCGATGCAGAATTTCAGCTCGAGGCCGGCGTCGTCCACCGCGGGCGGCTCGCGGATCTCGAAATCCGGGACCTTGGCGACCGTCACCGGCGCCGCCGCCGCGACGGCCGCGGGCGCGACGGCGACCGCCCTGCCCTGCTTGCGGATCAGCTCGGCTTTCAGGTAGTTCGCGCCGCACTTCGGGCAGCTGTCTCCGCCTTCCCTCGGGGCGTTACACCACGGACATGTTTTGGCTACATTGTCAGTCATGCTGAAACGCCCCGAAGGAAAGCCCGGCACGCTCGTCGTCCTGCAGCATACCTCACGCGTCCTCAAGGCCAATCCGCTCGGCGACCCGCACGTGAGGAAGCTCGCGGTGTGGCTGCCGCCCGGCTACGAGAGCAGCGCGAAGCGCTACCCGGTTCTCTACGACCTCGTCGGCTTCACCGGCTCGGGGCTCTCGCACGTCGGCTGGAAGCCCTTCGGCGACAACGTGCCCGAGCGCGCCGCGCGCCTGCTGCGCGAAGGCAAGATGGGCCCGGCGATCTTCGTCTTCCCCGACTGCTTCACCGCCCTCGGCGGCAACCAGTACGTGAATTCATCGGCGATCGGCAACTACGCCGACTACCTGACGCGCGAGCTGATCCCGTTCGTGGACGCGGAGTTCCGCACCCTCGCCTCGCGCGAGCACCGCGGCTGCTTCGGCAAGTCCTCCGGCGGCTACGGCGCCATCCTGCACGCGATGAAGTACGCGAAGTACTGGGGCGCGGTCGCCGACCACTCGGGGGACGCCTATTTCGACTTCGTCTACTGGCACGACTGGCCGAACACGCTGAACGAGCTGCGCAAATACCGCACGCGCGCCGACCCCGGCACGGGGAAGGACGACGGCCGCATCTCCCGTTTCCTGAAGAAGGTCTGGGGAAAGGAAAAGCTCTCGGCCGCTGAGGGCCACTGCATCATGAACCTCTGCATGGCGGCGACCTACGACCCCGACCCGCGCGCGCCGCTCGGCTTCCGCGTGCCGTTCAACATGGATACGGGCGAAGTGCTGCCGGAGCGCTGGCGGCAATGGCGCAGGCACGATCCGGTGAACCTGGTCTCGCGGTACAGGAAGAACCTGAAATCAATGCGGGGCATCTACATCGACTGCGGCTCGCGCGACCAGTACCACATCCATTACGGCTGCCGGATCCTATCCAAACGGCTGAGCGAGGAACGAATCCGGCACGTGTACCACGAGTTCGACGACAACCACTCCGACGTCGACTACCGCATGGACGTGAGCCTGCCCTTCCTCTACCGATCCCTTAAATAGGGACGCACCACGATTTAAATCGTGGTGCGTCCCTGATTTCAGAGCGACCTCAGGAAATTCAGCAGGTCCTGCTTCATGTACTCGGGCATCGCGTAGTAGCGCGCGACGACGCCGTTCGCTTCCGAGCCCTGGCTCGCGTGCTCGCGGATCGCGGCCTGGACGTCGTTGGTGCGGCCGTCGTGCAGGAAGAAAAGGCGCTGCCCGAGGCCCCACAGCGGCGCGGTGCGGAACTCGCGCGGCCCGGCCTGGCCCTGGCTCACGCCGTCGGCGAGCCCGCTGCCCATGTCGTGCACCATAAGGTCGGAGTACAGCGCGACCGGCTGGTTGCGCAGCGCCGCGATGCTCGCATCGCCGGTGCGCATCATGGGCGTGTGGCACAGAGCGCAGCCCGTCTGCGAGAAGAGCTGGCGCCCGCGCTCGATGGACGCCGAGCCGCCCGGCTCGCTCGACGAGGGCTGCGGCGGCGCGAGCATGCGCATGAAGAGCGAGAACTTGTGCATGTCGCTCATCGCGCCCACCGCGTCGCCGCGCGCGGCCATGTTGGTGACGTCGTTCGGCGTGGTGATGAACTGGCAGCCCGCGGTCTCGTCGCGCTCGGTCTGGAAGAGCTCGTTCGAGATGCCCATCTCGACGTTGTAGGCCTCGCCGGAGAAGAGCAGCAGCGACTTGTTCTGCGCCTTCCAGCCGAAGCGGGCGATGGTGCCGTCGTTGCCGTTCTTGTTCGCCTGGCCGGAGACCGTGTTGAACGGCAGCACGATGTTCGGCCGGCCGCGGATGCCGAGCGCGCTGCGCTGCGGCGCGCTCTGCGCCTGCGCCGCGAGGATCGCCGAGTCCGGGATCTGCTCGATGAGGCCTGCGCCGAACACCGGCGTCGGGATGCGGAAGATGACGTTGCGCGCGGCGAGCTGGCCCTCGAAGTCGGGCTGGCGGATGCCGCAGCCGGCGGCGTCGCTGCGCCCCGCGATGGTGAAGAGCGCATGCACGCCGCCGTCGGCGCTGCCGTCGGGATTGCGCACGAAGCGCACCTCGCGCACCGGGCCGTCCTTGCGGATGAAGGAGGGCACGCGGTTCGACGCGCCCATCTTCGAGGCGAATGCGACCTGCGGGTTGAGCGCCGGGCTCGAGCCGCCCGCGGCCGGCTGCGAATGGCAGCCGCCGCAGCTGTCGAAGTTCATCGTCGGCCCGAGGCCCTGCGAGACGCCTTCGGTCTCGTTGAATGCCGCCTGGCCCGCGGCGAAGAACGCGAGCTCGTTCGCGGTCAGCGAAGGCATCGGCGCGCCGGCGGCGGGCGCGGAGGCGCGCGGGCCCGGATCGCGGGCCACAGGAGTGGCGGAGAATACGAGATGCGCAGCGGGAACCGCGAGCGCGACGGCAACGAGCAGCGCTACTTTCCTCTTCTTCATGCTTCTCTCCCTTTCGGCTTGGTGCCGATTGATCTTGTAGTGCTCCACGCAAGGCGCATGCCACGCTTTTCCCTACAGAAACCGGCTCGCGGCACCGTCTTTTCGTCGGGCATGCGGGACGCTTTTCCGCGCGGGCACGTATTCGCGTGAATCCGGCCGTCGCCGGGCGCCGACTATGATTGCGGCATGACGGCGCCGGATTTCAACGCGCTCTATCGCGCCGAGTCGCGGCGCGTCTTCGCGACGCTCGTGCGCCTGCTCGGCGACTTCGACCTCGCCGAGGAAGCGCTGCACGAGGCCTTCCGCGCCGCGCTCGAGCAGTGGCCGAAGGAAGGCGTCCCGGCCAACCCGCGCGCGTGGCTCGTCTCGGCCGGGCGCTTCAAGGCGATCGATTCCATCCGCAGGCAGGCCCGGTTCTCCTCCGTGGACCAGGAAGTCCTCGAGGCCATTCCCGCCGAGGAAAAGGAACAAAACGAGATCGAGGACGACCGCCTGCGCCTCATCTTCACCTGCTGCCACCCGGCGCTCGCGCCGGACGCGCAGGTCGCGCTCACGTTGCGCGAGGTGTGCGGGCTGAAGACCGAGGAAATCGCGCACGCCTTCCTCACGCCGGCGCCGACGCTCGCGCAGCGCATCGTGCGCGCGAAGACCAAGATCCGCGACGCGCGCATCCCCTACGAGGTGCCGGGCGCGGCCGAGCTGCCCGAGCGCCTCGATGCCGTGCTGCGCGTCGTCTACCTCGTGTTCAACGAGGGCTATTCCGCCTCGTCGGGCGACACGGTGACGCGCGCCGACCTCTCGGGCGAGGCGCTGCGCCTCGCGCGGCTCCTGGTGCAGCTCCTGCCCGAGCCCGAGGCGATCGGCCTGCTCGCGCTCATGCTGCTGCACGAGTCGCGGCGCGCCGCCCGGACCTCACCCGCAGGGGACCTCGTCCTTCTCGAGGACCAGGATCGCAGCCTCTGGAACCGCGAGCTCATCGCGGAGGGAACCCGGCTCGTCGAGCAGGCCCTCGGCACGCGCCGCTTCGGCGCCTACACGATCCAGGCGGCGATCTCCGCGCTGCACGCGGAGGCGCCGGGCGTGCAAGAGACCGACTGGGCGCAGATCGTCGCGCTCTACGACGTGCTGCTCGGCATGGATCCCTCGCCGGTCGTCGAGCTGAACCGCGCGGTTGCGCTTTCCATGCAGCAGGGGCCCGGCGCCGCCGTCCCGGTGGTCGAAGGTCTTCTCGAGAACCTGAGCGAGTACCACCTCGCGCACGCGGCGCGCGCCGACCTCTACCGCCGGCTTGGAAACAAGGCGGAAGCAATCACGTCGTACGAGAGGGCCCTGGCGCTCGCGCGCCAGGCGCCGGAGCGGCGCTTCCTCGAGCGGCGCATCGCGGAGCTGCGCGGCTGATGTCGAAAAGCGGCGCCGCGGTTCGACCAAAGGGTGGAGACCCTTCCTTTCAGACAGGAGAAAAGCATGAAATTCATGATCTTGGTAAAGGCGACGCGCGATTCCGAGGCGGGCGTGATGCCCTCGGAGGCGCTCCTCGCCGAGATGGGCAAGTACCACGAGGAGCTGATGAAGGCCGGCATCCTGGTGGACGCCTCGGGCCTGAAGCCGACCTCGCAGGGCTGGCGCGTCAGGTACGGCAAGAACGGCAGCCGCAGCGTCGTGGACGGCCCCTTCGCCGAGACGAAGGAACTCGTCGCCGGCTACACCATCATCGACGTACGCTCGCGCGAGGAGGCGCTCGCGTGGAGCAAGCGCTTCCCGGCGCCCTTCCACGGCATGGAGTGCGAGATCGAGGTGCGGCCGTACTTCGAGCTCGAGGACTTCGGCAAGAGCGAGGCGGTGGAACGCTTCCATGAAATGCAGAAGGAGATGCAAAAGTGAGCGTGCAACCCTATCTTTTCTTCGAGGGGCGCTGCGACGAGGCGCTCGAGTTCTACGGCAAGGCGATCGGCGCGCAGGTGGACATGCTGATGCGCTACAAGGACGGCCCGCAGCCGGCGCAATGCCCCGACGGCACCCGGCCGCCGCCCGACAAGGTCATGCACGCGAGCTTCCGCGTCGGCGACAGCGCGTTGATGGCCTCCGACGGCACGTGCAAGGGCAAGCCGGCCTTCCATGGCTTCGGCCTCTCGCTCCCGGCGAAGGACGATGCCGACGCGAAGAGGAAGTTCGACGCGCTCGCCGCCGGCGGCGAGGTGCGCCAGCCGCTCACCAAGACCTTCTTCGCCTCGAGCTTCGGCATGGTGACCGACCGCTTCGGCATCCTGTGGATGGTGATCGCGGGAGGCCAGGGATGAAGTACCTCTGCCTGGTGTACGGCGAGGAGCGCGCGATGCAGGCGATGGACGACCGGCACTGCCTCGCCTTCGACCAGTCGGTGCGCGCGAGCGGCCACTGCGTCGCCTCCGAGGCGCTCGAGCCGGTCGCCACCGCGACCACGGTGCGCGTGAGGAACGGCAAGGTCTCGGTCACCGACGGTCCGTTCGCCGAGACCAAGGAGTGCCTCGCCGGCTTCTACATGATCGAGGCGCGGGACCTGAACGAGGCGATCCAGATCGCCTCGCGCATCCCGCCGGCGCAGGTCGGCGCCATCGAGGTGCGCCCCATCCGCCCGATCCGCGAGCAGCCCCGCATCCCGGGTTGATTTGATACTCTCCCCCGATGGGGGGGAAGCACGCGCTGTTCTCGCTGGGCGGGGTCGGCGCCGCCGGGCTGGTCGCGCTGGAGAACTGGCACAAGGGCGGCCCGGCCGCGCTTTCGGCGCTCGCGGCGGCGATCTTCATCGGCTTCGCGCTGTGGGGCTGGATCGCCGCCTACCGGCGCCTGCAGGCCTTCGAGGACATCCCGCTCTCGCGGATCGCGACCGCGGCGCAGGGCTACGCGCGCCTGGAAGGGCGCGCCGCGCCTTTCCCCGGGGCGAAGCTCGAGGCGCCGATGACGCACCTCGCCTGCTGCTGGTACAGCTACAAGCTCGAGAACCTCGACCAGAACGGCAACGTCACCTCCACGGAGGAGGACACGAGCGAATGGTCCTTCGTGCTCTCCGACGGGACCGGCGAGTGCGTGGTGGACCCGGTGGGCGCGAAGATCGCCTCGAAGAGCGTCAACCGCTACCGCAGCCGCGAGCTGCGCTGGACCGAGTCCGCCATCTTCCCGCACGACCCGGTGTGCGTGATCGGCAGCTTCCGCACCAGCGGCATGACGGTCACCGAGCACGACATCGAGGTGCAGGCCGGCAGCCGCATCGCCGAGTGGAAGAAGGACATGCGCGCGCTCGTCGCGCGCTTCCAGCTCTCGCAGCCGATCAAGCTCGAGGAATGGGAGCGCGTGCGCCAGGCGGCGCGGCAGGAGGTCGAGGCCGAGATCGCGAAGAGCCCGCCGCAGGGGCAGAACCAGGTCTGCGACCCGAAGGACGGCCGTCCCTACCTCATCAGCGCCGAGCCGCGCGAGCAGCTCGAGCTCGAGCTCAAGCTCTGGGCGTGGGCGCACGCCGCGTGCTTCGTCGCCGGCGCGGGCGCGCTCGCGGCGTGGGCGGTGTTTTGAGGCGGCTTCTTGCCTAGCTCGGGCTAGGCCCTGCTGCCGAAGAGCGCGCCGACGTCGACGTCGGCCTTCTCGCTCGCGTCGAACTCGAGCAGGCGCGCCTCCCTGAAGCCGAAGGCGCGCGCGATGAAGGCGTGCGGCAGCTGCTCGACGCGGATGTTGTTGATGTTCACGCTGTCGTTGTAGAACTCGCGCCGGTCGGCGATCGCGTTCTCGAGGCCCGTGATGCGCGACTGGAGCTGCATGAAGTTCTGGTTCGCCTTGAGCTCCGGGTAGGCCTCCACCGTGGCGAAGATGCGCCCGACCCCGGCGCGCAGCGCCGCCTCGGCGGGCCCGAGCGCGGCGACGTCGCCCGCCTCGCGCGCCTGCGCCACGCGCGAGCGCGCCTCGGTCACCTGGGTGAGCGTCTGCTGCTCGAACTGGCGGTACTGCTTGCACACCTCGACCAGCTTCGGCAGCTCGTCGTGGCGCTGCTTGAGCAGCACGTCGATGTTCGACCAGGCGCGCGCGACGTTGTTCTTCACCTCGACGAGGCCGTTGTACAGCATGGCCGTGTACACCACGACGAGCACGAGGATCGCGAGGATCACTGCGGCGGTAACGCTCATGGGCCCCTCCTTGAGGCAATTATAGGGGCGGGACGGAATATTGCTTCGCCGCGGCATGGCCACCCTCACCCATCCCCGCGCCGCGGCGCACCACGAGATCCCCGACTCCCTGCGGCGCATCCGCGCCATCGTCGGCGGCTCCTCCGGCAACCTGGTCGAGTGGTACGACTTCTACGTCTACTCGTTCACCGCGCTCTATTTCGCCGCCGAGTTCTTCCCCAAGGGCAACCAGACCGTGCAGCTCCTGAACGCCGCCGGGATCTTCGCCGCCGGGTTCCTGATGCGCCCGGTGGGAAGCTGGATCTTCGGCTGGCTCGCCGACCGGCGCGGCCGGCGCTTCTCGATGATGGTGGCGGTGGTCCTGATGTGCCTCGGCTCGCTGATGGTCGCGGTCCTGCCGACCTACGCCTCCATCGGCGTCGCGGCGCCCTTCCTTCTCCTTGTCGCGCGCCTCATCCAGGGCCTCTCGGTGGGCGGCGAGTACGGCACCGCGGCGACCTACATGAGCGAGGTCGCGGCGCACGGCCATCGCGGCTTCTATTCCTCGTTCCAGTACGTGACGCTGATCGGCGGCCAGCTCCTCGCGACGCTGGTGCTCGTCGTCCTGCAGCAGTTCCTCTCCGACGCGGAGCTGCGCGCCTGGGGCTGGCGCATCCCCTTCCTCATCGGCGCGCTCGCGGCGGTGGTCGCCTTCTTCCTGCGCCGCTCGCTCGCCGAGACGACCTCCGCCGCCGACCGGCAGAAGAGCGAGGCCGGGACCCTGCGCGGCATGTTCCGCTACCCGCGCTCGTTCTTCGTCGTGATGGGCTTCACCGCGGCCGGGTCGCTCAGCTTCTACGCCTTCACCACCTACATGCAGAAGTACCTGGTGAACACCGCCGGGTTCGACGCGCGCACCGCGACCTCCACCATGACCGCGGCGCTCTTCTGCTTCATGCTGCTGCAGCCGGCGTTCGGCGCGCTCGCCGACAGGATCGGCCGGCGCACCTCGATGCTGGTCTACTCGCTCCTCCTCATGGCGGTGACGGTGCCGGTGTTCACCGCGCTCGCCACGGTGCAGAGCCCGTTCGCCGCTTTCGGGCTCATCATGGCGGCGATGCTCTGCGTGAGCTTCTACACCTCGATCAGCGGCCTCATCAAGGCCGAGCTCTTCCCGATGCACGTGCGCGCGCTCGGCGTCGGCCTCTCCTACGCCATCGCCAACGCGCTCTTCGGCGGCACCGCGGAGTACGTCGCGCTCTGGTACAAGTCGGTCGGGCAGGAGTCGCTCTTCTACTGGTACGTGGTGACGATGGGCGGCATCGCGCTGATCGCGGTGCTCTGCATGCCTGACACGCGCAGCAAGGGTTACCTGACCGCGGACGACGCGCGCGAGCTGCACCCGTAGAATTACGCCTTTCCTCACGGGAGAGGCTCGTGCACCGTCCACGCTTGCTCGCTCTATCGGCCGCCGCGTTGATCGCCGCGGCCGCGCCGGCCTTCGCGCAGAACGCCGCCACTTCCGCCTTCGAGCCGCAGGTCGGCCAGGAAGGCAAGGACGTCGTCTGGGTGCCGACGCCGCAGGCCCTGGTCGACAAGATGCTCGACATGGCGAAGCTCACGCCGAAGGACTTCCTCATGGACCTCGGCTCGGGCGACGGCCGCACCGTCATCACCGCCGCGAAGCGCGGCGCGCACGCGGTCGGCATCGAGTACAACCCGGACATGGTGGAGCTCTCCAAGCGGAACGCCGCCGCCGCGGGCGTGGGCGAGCGCGCGCAGTTCAGGAAGGCCGACCTCTTCGAGACCGACCTCTCCAAGGCGAGCGTCATCACCATGTTCCTGCTGCCGGACATCAACCTGAAGCTGCGCCCGAAGATCCTCGCGCTCAAGCCCGGCACGCGCGTCGTCTCCAACACCTTCACCATGGGCGAGTGGAAGGCCGACGAGACCGCGCACCTCGGCGAGGCGCAGGGCTGCCGCGAGTCCTGGTGCACCGCGCTCCTCTGGATCGTCCCGGCGCGCGTCGCCGGCACGTGGAAGGTCGCCCCGGGCGAGCTCACGCTCAAGCAGACCTTCCAGGAGCTCTCCGGCACGCTGAAGACGCCTGAGCGCACCGTGCCGATCGAAGGCAAGGTGAACGGCACCCAGGTCACGGTAACCGCCGGCGGCACCACCTACCACGGCCGCTTCAACGGCAAGCAGCTCGAGCTGAAATAGTAGAATCCGCCGCCATGGAAAGACGCACTTTCCTCGGCATCGCCGCCGCCGCGGCGGCGGGCCTGCCGCTAGGCGCAAGGAGCGCGATGAAGCCGTACGACCCGAAGGCGCGCTTCGAGATCAAGGTGTTCGAGGTGCCGTTCCGCACCAACGCCAAGGGGCGCAAGCTCCTCGCGCGCGTCTATCAGCCCTTATCTAGCAATGCGGGCGCGGGCCCGTTCCCGACGCTTCTCGATCTCCACGGCGGCGCCTGGCAGCGCAAGGACCGCACCGCGAACGAGCCGATGGACCGGGCGGTGGCGGCGAGCGGCGTGCTGGTCGTCGCGATCGACATGACGCTCGCCGGCGAGGCGCCCTACCCGGCCTCGGTGCAGGACGCGAGCTACGGCGTGCGCTGGCTGAAGACGCAGGCGAAGGGCTGGAACGGCGACGCAGCCGCGCTCGGCGTGCTCGGCAGCTCGAGCGGCGGCCACATCGCCGAGCTGATCGCGATGCGGCCGGACGACGCGCGCTACAACGCGATTCCCCTCGCCGGCGCCGACACGACGGTGGCCTATGTCGCGACGCGCTCGCCGATCAGCAACACCTTCGCGCGCTGGCAGAACGCCGAGGAGATGAAGCGCGAGTCGCTCATCAAGGCGAGCAAGACCTACTTCCAGCCGTGGGAGTCGATCCACGAGGCGAACCCGCAGGAGATCCTCGAGCGCAAGGAGAAGGTCGTGCTGCGCCCGCTCCTCATCATGCAGGGCGAGCTCGACGACAACATGCGCCCCGCGGTGCAGGAGAAGTTCGCCGCGGCCTACCGCGCCGCGGGCGGCGCCTGCGACTTCCACGTGTTCAAGGGCTCCGAGCACGAGTGGGTGGCGAAGCCCGGGCCGCAGACCGACGCCGCGCACGAGATGGTGAAGGCGTTCATCGCCAAGAACCTGGGGCAATGATCCGCCGGCTTCTCGCCCTCTCGCTCCCGCTCGTCCTCGCTGCCTGCGCCGGCGCTCCCGTTCTCCAGCAAGAAGACCTGCCGGCCGCCCGGGCGGCCGCGAACGCGCTCAAGGTGCTGGGGACGCGCTATCAATACGGCGGCGCCGACCCGCTGAGCGGCTTCGACTGCAGCGGCCTGGTGCAGTTCAGCTTCCGCGAGGCCGGCGTCCGGGTGCCGCGCACCACCGAGGAGCAGCGCCTCGCCTCGCGCCCGATCGTGCGCGCGGAGCTGCGCGCGGGCGATCTGCTCTTCTTCGACCTGGAGTCGAAGAAGAACTCGCACGTCGGCATCTACCAGGGCGACGGCACCTTCGTGCACGCGCCCTCCACCGGCAAGGACGTGCGCCGCGACCGCCTGGATGCGCCATACTGGGCGCGGCACCTGTCCGAGACGCGCCGTCTCTCGCTCTGAAGGGAGAAGCATGAGAAAGCTCGCCGTCGTCATCGCCGCCTCGTTCGCCGCCTGCGCCGCGCAGGCCGACGAGATCAAGGTCATCGCCTCGAACGGTGTCAAGGCCGCGCTCGAGGAGCTGGCGCCGCGCTTCGACGCCGGCACCGGCAACCGCCTGCACATCGTGTTCGGCGTCGCCGCGCCGCTCAAGCGCCAGATCGAGGCCGGCGAGGCCTTCGACCTCGCGATCCTCACGAGCGCCGGCATCGCCGACCTGGCGAAACAGGGCAAGATCGACGGCGCCTCGATCACGCCGATCGCGCGCTCCGGCATCGGCATCGGCGTCAAGGCGGGCGCGCACAAGCCCGACATCCGCACGGCGGAGGCGCTGAAGCACGCGCTGCTCGAGGCGAAGTCCGTCAGCTGGGCGAAGGAAGGCGCGAGCGGCGTCGCCTTCGCCGGCATCGTCGACAAGATGGGCATCGGCCCGCAGGTGAACGCGAAAGCGAAGCTCGCGTCGAACGGCGCCGGCGTCGGCGAGCTGCTCGTCAACGGCGACGCGCAGCTCGGCGCGCTGCTGGTGAACGAGCTGATGGCGATCCGCGGCGTCGAGGTGGTCGGGCCGCTGCCGCCCGAGGTGCAGAGCTACACCGCGTTCCACGCCGGCGTCGGCAGCGCCTCGAAGAGCGCCGCCGCCGCCAAGGCGCTCGCCCAGTTCCTGACCGCGCCCGCCTCGGCAGCGGTCTTCAAGGCGAAGGGACAGGAACCGGGCTGAGGGCTTCCTACTTCGTGCCGGAGGACGGCGTGGAGATGCTGCTGTCCGACGGCAGCGTCGGCGAGGAGGAATAGGACCCGCCCGTCGAGGTCGACGGCGCCCCCGCGCTGCTCGGGGAGCTGCTGCTCGGATCCGACGATGCGCCGCTCGAGCTCGGCGCGCTGGTATCGCTGCTCGTGCTCGGCGTGCTCGTATCGCTGCTCGTGCTCGGCGTGCTGGTGTCGCTGCTCGTGCTCGGCGCCGTGCTCGTGTCGCTGCCCGTGCTGGGCGCGCTCATGGTCGAGGACGAAGAGCTCGAGTCGTTGCTCGTGGCCGGCGATCCGCCGCTCGCGCTCGAGCTGTCGTTGTCAGCGGCCTGCAAGCCGAGCGGCGCGGCGAACGCGGCGGCGACGGCCAGGACCAACAGTTTTCTCAGTTTCATTGCATTGCCTCTCCGAAAATGCGCGCGGAATTGCGCGTCCGTGGAGGGAGCAAGCTTCGTTCCGCGCAGGTGACGCGGGCATTACACCTGAAGCGCGAAATTCGCCGGCCCCCTGACAAGGGGGCAGCGAGCTTTCTGCGAGCGGGGGTTGGTTTTATGCTTGCTGCATGACCGTCAAGCTCAACCACACCATCGTGCACGCGTGCGACCGGAAGAAATCCGCCGAGTTCTACTCCCAGATCTTCGGCCTGCCCGCTCCGGTGCGCTTCGGCCCGTTCCTCGACGTCGAGACGGCGAACGACGTGACGCTCGCCTTCCTCCAGACCGACGACAAGATCCAAGAGCAGCACTACGCCTTCCTCGTGAGCGAGAAGGAGTTCGACGAGATCTTCGGCCGCGTCAAGGCGAAGGGCCTCGACTACTGGGCCGACCCGTCGCACGAGGAGAAGGGCCGCATCAACACGCGCGACGGCGGCCGCGGCGTGTACTTCAACGACCCGAGCGGCCACTACCTCGAGATCCTCACGGTTCCATACGGAGGGTGACCTGCCGGCCCCCTGACAGGGGGCGGCGGGCTTGCGAGCGGGGGTTGCTTCTATACTGCGGCCCCAATGCGCGCGATCGTCATCGGCGGCTCGCTCGGCGGCCTGTTCGCCGCGAACCTCCTCGCGGATCTGGGCTGGGAGGTCGAGGTGTACGAGAAGGTGGGCGACGACCTCGCCGCGCGCGGCGCCGGCATCGGCACGCACCTGCCGCTCGTGCAGGTGCTCGCGGGACTGGGCATCGCGATGGACGAGCGCCTCGGCCTCGTCTCGGGCGACCGCGTCTGCCTCGATCCCGCCGGCAACGAGATCTACCGCTGCCACTGGGCGCACACCATGAGCGCGTGGGCGAACGTCTACCGGCCGCTCAAGGACCGCTTCCCGGCGCGGCGCTATCACTTCAACAAGAGTTTTTCCTCTTTCACGCAAGAAGAAAACCGGGTCGTCGCCCGGTTCGACGACGGCACCGAGACCGCCGGAGACCTCCTGATCGGCGCCGACGGCCTGCGCTCGGCGGTGCGCAAGCAGCTCTTCCCCGAGGTCGAGCCCGCGTACTGCGGCTACGTGGCGTGGCGCAGCATCGTGGACGAGGACACGATCCCGCCCGCGGCGCGCAAGTGGGCCGCGGGCGGCTACTGGTTCGTGCTGCCGCCGAACGAGATGTTCTTGAGCTACGAGGTGCCCTCGAAGGACCCGCAGCGCCCCGGGCTGCGCGACTGGAACTACGTCTGGTACCGCCCGGTGGACGACGCGCAGTTCCGCGACCTCTGCACCGACGCGAGCGGCCGCCACCATCCCGGCGGCATCCCGCCGCCGCTCCTGCGGCCCGAGGTGAGCGCGGCTCTGAAGGCGGACGCGCGGCGCCTCCTCGCGCCGCACCTCGCGACGCTGGTCGAGACCTCGCAGCCCTTCTTCCAGGCGATCTTCGACATCGAGTCGCCGCGGCTCACCGCGGCGCGCGTCGCGCTGCTGGGCGACGCGGCATTCGTCGCGCGCCCGCACATCGGCGCCGGCGTGACGAAAGCCGCGCTGGATGCCCTCTGTCTTTCGAATTCCCTGAAGAGTTCCGGACTGGAAAAGGCCCTTGCGCGCTACGACCGCCTGCGCAGCGAATACGGCCGGCGCTGCGTCGCGCGCGGCCGGCGCCTGGGCTCCTACATCGAGGCGCGCTCGCGACCGGAGCGCAGGTGGACGCCCGAGCAGCTCGACCAGCGTCCCGAGCGCGTGCTGAACGAGGTGGCGAAGGCGCTCGACCAGATCCCGGAGCTCGCCGCGCTCGAGCTGTGAGCGGCTGTTGTTTCCGCGCATCACCGGCGCGCGCCTGACGAAATTTTTCGCCGGATTCACCATCCGGCAAGAAAGCCGGTCCACGATGGACCCATGCCGTTCCTGCCGCGCCTTCTCTGGTACCTGCGTCCGTGGAAGCGGCGCAAGCGGCGCGGCTATGGCGACGAAGTGCTCTACGCCGGCTGGGCGGCGGACCAGCAGCCGCGCCTCGCCAAGACCGGAGGCGCCAAACAGCCGTCAGCATAGGTTGGGAGAATGGGCCGTGCGGATCGCGGCCCTCCTTGTTCTCCTCTTCCTCGGAACCGCCGAAGCGGCGCTGCCGCCCGGCGACCACAGCTTCACCCTGCAGCACGGCGGCCGCGAGCGCAGCTACATCGTGCACGTGCCGGCCGGTCTTTCGGGGCCCGCGCCGCTCGTCGTCATGCTGCACGGGGGCGGCGGCAATGCGTCGCAGCAGAAGCGCTATTCGCGCATGGACGCGCTCGCCGAGCGCGAGCATTTCCTCGTCGCCTATCCGAACGGCACCGGGCGCCTGCAGAACCTGCTCCTCACCTGGAACGCGGGCAGCTGCTGCGGCTTCTCGGTGGTGGAGAACGTGGACGACGTCGGCTTCATCGCCGCGATGCTCGACGACCTCGCGGCGCGCACGCCGGTGGACGCGAGGCGCGTCTATGCCACCGGCATGTCGAACGGCGCCATGATGGCGCACCGCCTCGGCGCCGAGCTGCCCGATCGCTTCGCCGCGATCGCGCCGGTCGCCGGCGCGATCGTCACGCGCGCCGCGCCGGCGAAGCCGGTCCCGGTGCTGCACATCCACAGCGTGGACGACCCGCGCGCGCTCTACAAGGGCGGCCTCGGCCCGCCCTTCCCCGGCACCGACAGCCGCCAGCTCCACACGCCGGTCGAGGAATCGCTCGCGCGCTGGGCGAAGGCGAATCGCTGCTCCTCGGGTCCGGTTGAAAAAGAGGTCCGCGAAAAAGAGAAAAGCAGCGCCACCTTGCTCGCATGGCAGGGCTGCGCCGCGCCGCTGCTGCACTGGAAGCTCACCGGCGCGGGACACGTCTGGCCCGGCACGCCGAGCCGCTTCGAGCGGCTGCTCGGCCCGGGCACCGACGTGATCGACGCGAACGAGGAGATCTGGAAGTTCTTCAAGAGCGCAGCACGCGCCCAGCCCTAGCTTCCGTGAGCTTGCCGCGCTCCCAGGTCGGCGCGCCGTTCACGAGCGTCATCTCGATGCCCCTGGAGCGCACCACCATGCGCTTCGCGCCGCCGGGAAGGTCGTAGAGCCGCTCCATCTTTCCGGTCGAGCCCACCGTCTTCTCGTCGAAGAGCACCAGGTCGGCCGCGAGGCCGGGCTTGATCCGGCCGCGGTCCTTGATGCCGAAGAGGTCCGCCGGGTCGGAGCTCATGCGGCGCACCGCCTCCTCGAGCGCGAGCACCTTCCGCTCGCGCACCCAGGTGCCGAGCACGTAGCTCGGGTAGCCGCAGTCGCACAGCATGTCGAGGTGCGCGCCGCCGTCGCCGAGGCCCAGCAGCATGTCGCGGTTGTTGAGGATCTCCGCCATGCGGTCCTCGCGCGTGTTGAACGACTGCATGGTGAACTCGTTGTCCAGGTCGTCCGCGAGCGTGAGGTCGAGCAGCACGTCGACGCCGTCCTTGCCCTCTTCCGCGGCGATCTGCGCCACGGTCCTGCCTTCGTACTTCTTCAAGCCCGGGCTCTTCACTTCGTGGACCGTGATCCGCGCCCAGTTGCCGAACGAGGTCGGGTTCTTCAGGTCCTCGCGGAACCGGTTGCGGAAGCCCGCGTCCCGGTAGACGGCGGCCTGCGCCTCCTTCGACTTGTCCTCGAACACGCGCTTCCACGACGGGAAGCCGGCGAAGGAGAAGGGATTCCTCATGTTGATCTCGCGCGTGAGCGGCAGCGGCGAGGTCTGCGGGCGCGCGCCGCGCGCGATCATCGGCCGCACGCGCTTGAGCGAGTCGCGCACCGCTTCGGAGATGTCGTCGCGGTCGAACATCGCGATGAAGGTCACCGGCCGCGCGCTCTCGGAGAGGAGGAAGTCGAGCAGCGCCACCTCGTCCTCCGCCATGACGCCGATCTGGCGCGTCATCGCGTACTCGATCGCGCCCTTGCCGCGCTCGCGCAGCGCGTTGCAATACGCCTTGAGCTCGGCGCGGCTCGCGTTGCGGCAGGCGAGCGGCCGCCCCTGGTAGCCGAGGTGCTGGTTCAGCAGCGTGCTGGAAAAGCCGTAGGCGCCCGCATCGAGCGCTTCGCCCAGGAGATTCTTGATCTTCAGCGTCTCTTCTTCCGACGCCGCGCGCTCGAGCGACGCCTCGCCCATCACGTAGTGCCGGAGCGGCGTGAGCGGCGCGAGGAACGCGAGGTTGAGCGCGCTGCCGCGCTTCTCCGCCGCGTCGAGGTACTGCGGGAAAGTCTCCCAGTCCCAGGTGATGCCGGCGGCGAGCACCTCGAACGGGATCGCCTCCACGTTCACGAGGTCGCGCATCGCCACCTCGCGCGCCTGCGGCTTGCACGGCGCGATGCCGACGCCGCAGTTGCCCATCACCACCGTGGTGACGCCGTGCCAGGACGAGGGCGTCGTCGCGCCGTCCCAGCAGATCTGCGCGTCGTAGTGCGTGTGCGGGTCGATGAACCCCGGCGCCACGACGAGGCCGTCGGCGTCGATCGTGCGCCTCGCGCCGTCCTTGATGCGCTCCTCGACCGCCGCGATCTTGCCGCCCGCTATGCCAACGTCCGCCCTTCTGCGCGGCGCCCCCGTGCCGTCCACGAGGGTTCCGTTCTTGATCAGGAGGTCGTACGCCATCGAATAAGACTACGCCGCTTTGTCGCCCCCCTGTTAAGGGGGACGCGAGCCGCAGGCGAACGGGGGGTTTAAGCGTACTTGACACATTCATCCTTTTGGGTGAATATTGCGCCATGGCCGTGCACCTCGACGACACCCTCATCGCCCTCGCGGACGAGACCCGGCGCAGCATCCTCGGCCGGCTCGCCGCGGGCGAGGCGCGCGTCACCGAGGTGGCGGCGCCCTTCGACATCTCGCTCAACTCGGTCTCGAAGCACATCCGCATCCTCGAGCGCGCCGGCCTCGTGCGCCGGCGCATCGCGGGCCGCGACCACTTCCTCGCGCTCGAGCCCAGGCCCTTCGACGAGCTCACGCAGTGGATGCAGAAGACGCGCGAGTTCTGGTCCGCGCGCCTCGACGCCCTCGAGGCCGCGTTGCGCGCCGAGGACGCGATCGAGAAGGCGCGCAGGCCCTCCCACCCTCACCCACCCAGGAGAAAGAAATGACCCGTCCCGTCACCCTCGTCGAGCCCGGCACCGTGCGGCTCGAGCGCCTGCTGCCCGGCCCCGTCGAGCGCGTCTGGAGCTACATCACCGAGTCGGACAAGCGCGCGCGCTGGCTCGCCGCGGGCGAGTTCGACCTGCGCCTCGGCGGCAAGATCCGCCTGCAGTTCGACAACGCGAAGCTCTCCCGCGGCGAAGTCCCCGAGAGCCACAAGGGGCGCGGCCAGGGCACCTTCGAAGGCGCCATCACGCGCCTCGAGCCCAACCGCCTCCTCGCGCACACCTGGGACTGGAGCGAGAAGGGCCACGGCGGCGGCAACACCGAGGTGACCTACGAGCTCACGCCGAAGGGCAAGAACGTCCTCCTCGTCATCACGCACCGCCGCATGCCGAAGGAGCTCGTCACCGCCGTCATGGGTGGCTGGGACGCCCACAGCGCCATCCTGCAGGACCTGCTGGAAGGCAAGGAGCCGCGCTCCTTCTGGACCGAGCACGCGAAGCTCGAGAAGGAGTACGCCGCCGCGCAATAGGTTGTGCTTTGCCGCCCCCTTTTTAAGGGGGAAGCGCAGCGGGGGGTTCTTCGCGAGCGGGGTTTCCGCTCGGTGATCGTCGCTGCGCTTTTCCTTCGGCGGCTCGGTCGCGGGCGTGCGCCCGCTCACACGGTCGGTGTCCTGGATTCGGGCTGGCCTTGGCGAAAGCTGGGTTTAGATCAGCCGGTTCCGAATCCGCCACCGCCTATTCCGCCGGTGCCACCACCCGAGCTGCCGCCACCCCAATTTCCCGGCTTGATGACACGAATTCCAGCGTTGCTCACGACATCCCAATCCTCTGCAGACATGCCACCGCCGAATTCATTCTTGATTGGAAATTCCGCCTCGAGCCGGTCAATGAATTTGGTGTAGTCCTTAGGATGCTCGACCGGTTCTCCGATCTTCACGGTTATGGAACTCCAGTCGGGCGCAGTGCCGCGAAAGATCCATTTGCCCTTCTTGTTGACGCTGAAGAGCGCGGGCCTTCCACTGGCATCGAAGAGCAATCGACCGCCCATGCCATCCTCGTCCATCACGAAGATCGGACTCTTGACTTCGAGCCGATCGATCGGTGCTTCAGGTTTCGGCGGGATAGGTCCCGCAGGGAGTCCTGCGGTGGGCGGTGAATTCGAACTCGAAGCGACGATTGAGGACTGCGCCGGCTGCGGGGGCCGCGCTTGGGTTGCAGAGGTGTCAGTGATCGACTCGGCTGCATGTTGCGGCTGAGGCGGTAGCGGCGGAGGTTTGGTCAAGAATTTCGCAAGCTTGTTGAATTGACTTCTTGCGCGCTCGCGGGCCAAGGACGGCAACCAGCGCATGGCTTTCTTCACGTCATCCAGTTCGATCTCTTCGGCGGGCGTGTCGTCGATCGACAAAACGTTGGGTTCGGTGACTAGGTATTTAGTGACGTTTTCACCGGAGACCGCTTGCGTGTCGAACATCAGGGACAAGAGGCTTTTTACGTTGCGCCAGTCCCATGGAACGCGTTTCTGAAATTGCTCTGCCAGTCTGCCGCCAGGGGAAGAGCCGTTGCGAACGTTCAGTATCCGCATGTCTTGGAACTGGATGCCCAGAAAAGTGTGCGCGTAGATCGCGGATATCAGACAGGGCGAGTTGGCCCACAGCCCGCCGTCGACATACCACCTATCGTCTGGTGGTGTTTGCACTGGCTCGAAATATGTCGGCGCGGCGCAACTCGCGAGAATGACCTGCCAGAGCTTCAAGTCGAGGTCCTCGTTATTTGGATCGTCGTGATTCCAGACGATCCGCGGCTTGAAGGTCGTGAGTGTCGTAGAGGGAATGAGCAAAAGGGGCCGGACGCAATCGCGCACACGCCGGTCCTTGCCGAATATCGCTCTCAGCGCATGGGCGAGCGGTTCCTGCTGATAGTGCGGCCCGGGACGCACGCCTGAGACCCATCGTTTATCGAAGATCTTGCCGGCTTCTGCCTCGTAAAACTGCGCAATCTTTTCCAACGGGATATCGCATGCGAGCGCGGCGGCGATAATCGAACCCGTAGATGTGCCGCTGATGAGTTCGAAATTCGACTTGAACGGTCCCGGCAGCTTAGGCGCGAGTTCCTGGAGAAAAATCGCCTGGTAGACGCCGCGAACGCCTCCGCCGGTAAGGCTGAGGATCCGGAATGGCTGACCCATATAGACTCCCCCTTGGAAGTATTGTGATCCTTCACCGGCACGATGTGCTAGCGCGCCAGCTCTTATCAACGAGTCCGCCTACCTGAACTTATAGAAAGGGATATCAATGGCCGAGCCGCAGATGGTCGACCCCCACGAAGTCGTCATGACCGGCGAGAACTCCTTCGTCCGGCTCTCCAATGATGGCGGCAAGACCATGACCAACCGCGTGAGCCACTGGCGCGTCCTGTGGTCCCCCGCCGGCCAGGGCCACGCCCTGTTCATCGAGTCGCCGCTCGTCGGCGGCGTCCAGGCCTACGCCGACAACGCCGGCGTCGCGCGCTACCTCCAGCGCCACATCGAGAGCCTGCTCCACAAGCCCTTCGCCGACGAATCCCTCCCGATCACCGACGCCGAATTCCGCCGCACCGGCTCGAGCCTGAGCACCGTCGAGGAGCGCGTCGTCTCGACCGACGACGAAATCATCATGACCTGGTGGGACCTGATGGCGCCCTTCATCCTCACCATGCCTCCCGGCGCCATGAACCGCCCGCTCGGCGTCTACTCCACCTTCATCCCCGCCCGCAGCGCCCAGCTCTGCGTCAACGGCGAATTCGCCTCCGGCAAAGTCTTCCAGGCCGATCGGTTCGGGAAGGCTTCAACGAGCTGCTGCTTGGCTTGGTCGGAGTCTTGGACAAAGCGCAGCGCCTAAGTCCAATCGAACTTCTCCTACCGTTGCGCGTGGGGCCGGTTCCGGCGCCTAGACGCCAAGGCGTTGTATTGCGCTCCCTCTCGGAGTACTGTAGATATATTCAGTAAGTGCCTATTTTTTAGGCACTTCGTCCAGACCCTAGATCTTGCGGTTCGCAGCCCTTGACCCCCAAGGTTTTGTGTGGTCTAGTTTAATTTGGGCCGGAATTGCGCTTTTCGGAGTTCCATCCGGCATAACAGGCCAGCATGGGGGGCTGGTTAAGGAGGTAGGAGCAGTGTGATGTCACAAGAACACCAATTCGCGCTCTACAACGCGGAACGAGGGATGTGGTACTACGCGACGCGCACCCTCGGCGTCGGCGGCCAAGGAACGGTCTACGCGGGCCAGGACTCTGCAGGGCGAGCCGTAGCCATAAAGATCGTCCGCCCTGCGTTCGAGAACTTCGCGAATTACTGGGCGTGGTTCAACGATCAGCACGCCCACCTCCTCCTCATCCAGCAGTCCAACGTTGTCGTGAGCTACGACCAGTTTCAGACGCCGGATGGTTGGTACGTGCTTGTGATGGAGCCCGCGCTCCGTAGCCTTGACGATGTGATCCGCGTCGGCGTTGCCATTGCCGGGTCCAGGGTGTGCTCGATCGGCTGCCAAATCCTCAGTGCGCTCGACAAGGTTCATGAACTCGGCATGCTGCATCGAGATGTGTCCGCCAAGAACCTATTGGAGTTCGTCGGCGGAATCGTGAAGCTCAACGATTTCGGCGCTGCCAAGCGGAACATCTTCATGGGCCAGTCAACCAGCACCATGCTCGGGAATCCGATGTACCTTCCTCCCGAGTTGCTGCGGTACGGCCGCTGGACGCACCAATCAGATATCTACCAACTCGGCGTAGTGCTCGTTTGCCTTTTGGCAGGCCGCTACGTTATTCCAACGAACGTGGCCTCCAGTGCTGCGCGGCTAGCGATTCTGAATGGCGTCCCTCGACAGACAGCGGAGCACTTTATGCCCAGCCATGGGCGCTTGGGTTGGATATTGTCACGAATGGTATGCCGCACTGAAGCGCTGCGGTACTCGACGGCACGAGCGGCGTGGATAGCACTAGAGCAGGAGTACAAGGCGCAGCTGGCGGCCGAGGAACGTCAACGCCAAGCATGGGGCACAGTATTGGGCGCGCTTAGCCTCGGCGCGCTTGCAGCACTAGCCTCAACAGCCTAACGACTTCGCGCTCCCGTTATATCGGGCTTTCGTGAGCAGAGTAAAGTTATGAGGCGAAGCGCGGCAAACACGCCAAGGGAGTTCATATGCCAGAGCACCACTCATTTGTAATACATGTTGACGGTAGCGAATTCAAAGTCGATAAGGCAACGCTTTCCGGCAGTGAAATAAAAGCTCTCGCAGGTAAGGATAGCTCGTATCAATTGTTCTTAGAGAGAACGGGTAAGGAAGCCGATTTGCTCGTAAACGACACAGATTCGGTCACGATGAAGAACGGCCTCCACTTCTATACCGTCCCCCCCGCCACGCTTGGCATTTAATGGATCTTATCGAACAACAGTTCGCAGAATTGAAGAAGGTCTTCGGCGAAGCGAAGCTTAAACGTCGCCAAGATAATTCGGCGATAGTAGAGATAGATAACTTTCGCTTGCCGGAAGGCTGGTCAGCAAAGAATACGAGCGTCCTCTTCGTCGTGCCAGCCGGTTATCCAATTGCACGACCCGACTGCTTTTGGGCTGACGCTGGTCTCCGCTTAGCAAGTGGTCAACCGCCCGCGAACACCACTCCAAACACTCAACACGGCGGACCCGAACAGAGACTTTGGTTTTCCTGGCACCCCAGCTCGTGGAATCCAAATGTCGATAGCTTGCTTACGTATGTAAATGTAATTCGACGCAGGCTGCAAGAGCTGAGGTAATGATCAATTCCATAGCTTTTGCGGCTGACTCACTCACCCACGTAAGGACCGAGCTCCTTTCCCAATCGCCGGATGAAGGTGCCGCCGTATTCGTCGCTGGACATTCATTGAGGCCAAAGAGGACCAGACTTCTTGTACGACAAATAGAAATTCCAGGCGCAGATGCTCTTCTTCAACAAAATGATGCGGCCATTGTTATCTCACCAACATTCCTCGCACCACTTATCAAACTTGCTCGTTTAGAGCGCTTTTCCGTAATCATCGCGCACACTCATCCCTTTAGTACTATCCCGAGGTTTTCTCAGATTGACGATGCCGGCGAATTGAAACTCATGCCGGCAATATTTAATCGCGCCCCAAACGCCCCACATGGAGCAATCGTATTCGGCACAGAAGGTTTCGACGCCCGGGTATGGACCACGCCACAGCAGTGTGTCCCGGTGCACGACATACAGAGCGTTGGTAAGACTCTAAGACTTTACCCCAAGGACGAAGACATCCCTTCGCCATCCGCTCGTTTCGACCGAAACATACGCGCATTTGGCGAACTCGGACAAAACATCCTGCGCGGGCTCAAGGTAGGGATTGTTGGCTTGGGTGGCATTGGGTCTATCGTCGCGCAGCAATTGAGCTACCTCGGCGTCCGCAATTTTGTTGTGCTCGATATGGACACCATAGATGAGAGCAACTTAAACCGTCTCGTATCAGCGACCCGAAAGGACGTCGGACGATCGAAGGTGGATGCCGCCTCCGATTTGATATTTGGTGTCACGGTCGATGCTGAAGTTCAGGCCCTCAAGGGGTCTGCCGTACGAGCGAATGATGCGCTACCTCTGCTGGACTGCGACTTCGTCTTCTGTTGCACTGACTCCCATGGCAGTCGGGCGGTTCTTAATGCGATCGCCTATCAGTACTACATACCGGTAATTGATTCTGGTGTTCGCATTGATGCGTCCAACGGAATAGTTACGGCGATCTCCGGGCGCGTCCAAATGTTGTCACCAGGACTGCCATGCCTGGTTTGTCAAAACCTCTTAGATCCCGAAGAAGTCCGGCGTGACTTACTTTCCGAGGACGAGCGTCGCCGCGATCCATACATTGTCGGGCACTCCGAAGTCGCCCCAGCCGTAATTTCGCTCAACGGAGTTATAGCCTCTCTGTCGGTTTCGATGTTCCTTTCGGCCACGGTAGGGATGGGGAGCGAGGCACGCCATCAAATGTATCTTGGCAGAAACGGCGTCGTCAGAGCAGTCGATGCCGTGGCCAATCCCAATTGCGTCATATGCTCTTTGCGGGGAGCACTAGGCCGGGGAGATTCGTGGAATCTTCCTTGGCGGACTGCATGACAATGACGTCTAGAGCATCGATTGCATGGTTCGGCCATTCACATACCAGTATCGAAGCTGCCCTGCGCTCCAGGGGGCTCGCATTCGAGGTTGCGACCAAAGTCGCCCCGCTGAGCCCTGGCGTTACCAGTGCGATCATGCACTACCAAGGAGAGACGGCCCAGCTCTCTAAGTTCTTAGCTCACGCAAAGAGCCAACTTGACCATGGGATTAAAGTTTTCATCGTCGCTAAAAAAGCGAATTTTGGCAGCGCGTCGCTTGCCGTGTCCAGCTTCATGCAATCGTCTATTAATGCGCTTGACGTCAAGGATTACGAGAAAGAAAGTATTGCTGCAGACATTGGAACTCAGCTGCGTGTTTATGACTTAGACAGGCCGGCTTCAAAAGCAAAGCTCGGGCTGGATGTACCCGCGGAGGTCGCGAATGAGTGTCTGCTTTACAAGCTCGAACGGCCTGCCAATCACAGCCTAAAGCTAAAAACCAAAGAAACTCTAAACCTGACTTTCCAAACCCTGCTCAAAAGGGCGTTTAGCGATTTTCAAACAATCGAGCTAGATGATCTTCCGGGGGGACGATCGACTATCCGCGGTGTATGGAAAGTAACTGGCGTCGACACGAATGGGGTGCGCTACGAGCCCTTTGTCGTGAAGTTTGGAGCCAAGACTCGCATTACCGGAGAAATAGAAAGCAATCGTGCTGTGGTAGAGGATCTCATACCGTTCCAGAACCACCCAGCCATTGCCTATGAACGATGTGTTTTTGGGATGGGCGAACGGTTATTCGTATCACGTTTTGTGGATAACGCGACACGATTGGATGATTTCCTTGTTCGGATATCTCCTACGCTAGGAATAACGGCTCTATTCGATCGCGCCTTACGCACTTGGCGCGCGCCAATAAACCACGTCCAAGACACTATTCAGATCGCAGAGCGTTTCCATAACTTTTGGGCGATACCGAAAAAGAATGAACCAGATGCAATCAAAGTGCCGTATGAACTCGCCAAAAAAGAAACCCTCACAGGTATTTTGACGCCCAATGCACTTCTTCAAAGACTATATGCGACTCCGAAAGTAAAGTGTCGAGTAGGACATGCGCATGGCGACCTCCACGCCAGAAACGTATTCGTTCGCGATAATTCCACAGAAGTAGTATTGATTGACTTCGCGACCTGGCACCAACCAAGTCCGATGTCACGTGACCCCGCGACTCTTGATGTCGCACTTGCATTCGACATATGGGACGACGGTAAAACGGCGTTCGATGTCAAACCGCTGTCACAAGGCAAGCTGGAAGAGTTGTACTCCGCCCCGCTCCTTTGCCCACCACGCAAACACTGTGAAAGCTTTCGGGACCAGGCAATAATCAGGCTAAGGATTGAAGCGGCGAGCGATTGCAGCGAGGACGAATACAAAAGTGCAATTATTTGCTGCCTCCTCAGATTTGCCCGTTTCGAGCCCAAAGGTGCAAAAGACCACGTAGCCAACGTCAACAGAATGAGAGCGCTCGCCTATCAACGCGCGAGTATCTTGTGTAAGTAAGAAATGACCTACCGAAGGATCCCAAGTGCAAAGCGATTTTCTCGGCTTGCCGTGGTCGATAGTCAGCAACACGCACGCGCGGCTGTCTTATCAGATCGGAACTGTATAGCACTTGTATCCGCCGAAGGGTTTCAAAAATGGCTGCGTTTTTTTTGCCCTTGTGGATGCGGGGATTTGCTCGGCCTTAACCTCATGGAGGGCTTTCGCCCGCGATGGAAAATTCGGATCGACGCTAAACGAAGAGTCTCCGTTTGGCCTTCAATACGAAGGCTGGGTGGCTGCAAGAGCCACTTCTTTGTTACCCAGAATGAGATTCGGTATATCTATGGCCGCAGCGCTCGTTCCGGGGAGTGGCTTTAGATGGCCACCCGCTTCCCTAGCGCCTGCTAGCGCAGTGCGGCGTTGATCTTTTCCAGCATTCCCGCGCCGGGGCAGAGCTCGGCGGCCTCGAGCCGGTTGAGCGGCTT
>Ga0070741_10004560_pt1 | contig 32193 bp, 24 predicted proteins | sample Coa_R1_4_FD_66440 | JGI IMG/M metagenome (GOLD analysis project Ga0070741, IMG submission 66440) | Surface soil microbial communities from Centralia Pennsylvania, which are recovering from an underground coalmine fire - Coalmine... | ecosystem: Environmental > Terrestrial > Soil > Unclassified ... | reverse complement strand
TCGCACACACTTGAGGAGATCTCGCTTCTATGTCAGTTCAAAGTGGAATGAGTCCCGATTCGGAAGCATCGCAAAGCTGACTCCTCCCTCCCCTCCGTAACTCCCCGTCCTTCCTGCGCGTACCGCAAGTGCAATGGCCATCGCCATGATGCAGTCATCGTGACTTCCCGAAGCCGCTCGCGCCATTCCATCCGCTTGTCGGACAAATGTCCGGCATTCATTTAACAGGTGCTGGCTGCTCACCAGCTTGATGCTGGTAGCCAGCAACGCTGCAACGTTTTCAACCAGCATCGGTCGGCTGATCGCGCTCGTCAGCCACCCGATTTGTCCCCCCTCCTCGTACAAGCGTGGGTACGCTTCCGTTGATGTCAGGTGCGCAATCACACCATGCCCATGGTTGTTTCGTTCCACCGCGATCAGTGCCAGGTTGTACTCGCGCCCAAGCCCCGCAACCCGTTTCGCCAACTCACGCGGTGGAAAGTGTCCGCGTAATTCCGCGCACTGCAAGCCGGTGGTCTTGTCGACCACTTCGGCACATGAATAATCACCCTCGCTCCCGCCCCCAGCCGGATCGACTCCTATAACGTACTCCCGCCTCGGCTGTGGCGGCCACCATGCCAGTAGCCTTCCGTTGTCGCTGGATCGAATAGGAAGTGGGCACTGCCCTAGTCGCTCTCGCACCGTCATTTCATCAAACACGCACTCCCCTGACCCCAGAAAGCACGACTCCGGATCCTCGGCGAACTCCTGGGATGCCAATCCACTCAGTTCAGCCCGCATTTGACGGCGAAATGCGATTTGCTTAGGCGTCAACTGATACAGCGTGACTAGCTTCTGTTCGCCAGCGGTCAGCGCTGAAATTTCATGCTCCGACCGGTATGACGCCTCGTACCACCAGGGAAAGAAGTGCCGCGCATAACCCATTTCATCTGCGCTTTGCCATTCCTCATAAAAGCAGCCGCTGGCTCCGCTCGGCGTGGATTCCAGCACGATCTCCCCTCCCGTTGGCACCGCCGACCGCAGGGAGCTCAACGTTTCCCCTGGATCCCTTGGCCAGCGGGCCACCTCCGAGCAATGCAAGTTGTGGATGGTCAGCCCGCGGCCCGCGTTGGGGTCCGCCGCCGTTTCCACTCGATATTCGCTGTCGAGGTACGGAAAAACGATCTGGCGGACATTGGCGCGCGAAGTTGCCAGCGCGCCCGTGCGCAAGCTGATGGGCAGGTTTTCCCAAAAGCGATGCACGATTCTAAAAATCTCTTCTGCGGAACGCTGATCGTGTGCCACCTGTACGCTGAGCGTCCCCGGCCGCGTGATCGTGTGAATGAAAAAACGCGCCGCTACATAGGTCGTGATTCCTAGCTGCCGCGCCTTGAGCACAATATTGCGGCGGCCGAAGCGCTCCGACAATCCGCGTTGCGCCCGGTTGCATCGTAATGCAATCAGCCCCCGCTCTTTCTCACGTATCTTCAGCAGGCTTTCCAGCATGACGTCGCGAAATGTGCTTGTTTCTTCAGCGACATCGGTATTTCGTTTGACTCGGCGATCTAGCCACGTTCCCAACCGAACCAGCAACTCAAGATCAGCGATCACTCTGCCCAGCTATCTCAGACATCTAACCCAACGCCTCAACTTGAACTTACCTCGAACCTGCTATACCGCTGATCTTCGCTGCCATCGCCGGTTTGAACCTCTCCGTCGAATCTAGCGATCTCTTTCCCTGGCCATTTCTTCGCTCAATCCTCATCGCCAGGTCGTTTCTCAATTCCCTGATGTCCGCTTTGATCTCCTCGTGATCGTGTTCATTAATTCGGCGAAAATCCTCAAATCGTTGTGCCCCCACCATCTGTGAGGCAACCAGCGCCCTGAGATTTTCGTGTTCTTTTTCCAGTTGCTCGATCCGCATCTCCTGGATCGCTTGCGTCCGAACATAACTCGCCAGATATCCTGAAAATCCGGATACTGCTCCCACCAGCAACGACAGAATTAGTGTCAGTTTTCCTGTCCACCGGAACGAGAGCTTCCCGTCCTGCTCCACGGTCATCCTCTTACCCGTTTCATTTCGCCCGTTGTATCAGCGGGCCGATATGCTTCCACCGCCCTGAATCGCTCCCGTCCCGTTGATTGAGTTCTCCGATGTCGGTGCATTCTGTACCGTTATTTGCACGACGCTCGACGTGCCCACGTTTCCATGCGAATCCCGCGCCGTTGCCGTCAGCGCATGTGAACCGTCAGTGACCGCGGTTGTGTCCCACGTGACCTGGTAAGGCAACGTGGTGTCTTCCGCTCCAAGGTTCACTCCATCCAGTTTGAATTGCACGCCAGCGACAGGATCATCGGGGTCGCTGGCGTCTGCCGATACTGTGATCGTGCCCGAAACGATGTCGCGATCCTGGGGCGCGGTAATCGTCACTGCCGGCGGCGTGATGTCCAAGTCGGACGTGCCCAGTGCTCCCACAGGAACCTGCCAGAACGAACGCCCGGTCCCGCCTGTCTCGACGTAATAGAGGGTGTCGTGCATCGCGTCGTAGGCCATGCTGCTGTGCGCCTGCGCGGTGTTCGCGTTGCGGTTTGGGCAGTTTACGATGTTGTGATTGCAATCGCCGCCGGTCGGAGTCTCACGCGACCAGGTGTTGGTCGCGGCATCGTAGAAGTAAAAGAAGTCCGTATCCCAGAAGATGCCTTTGCCGTAACCGTAACTGCCGGACCGCCCGTCGAAGTCAAACGCCGGCCAGCGGTAGCGAGCCTGGTTGCTGGTATTTGAACTGGGCGGTGGCGTGCCATGCACTGCGCTGAAGGCTGCCGGGCAATTGAAAGCATTGGTCGGCGGACCGCCCTGATTGGCCGGCCAGGGCTGTGTCAGGTCGTCCGTACACCAGATACCGAGGTGCGGATCATAAACCGTAATCGTTCGCGTGTTGATCTGCGGCCCGGCAGACCCGCATTTCGTCGGGTCGGTCGCATCGCTGTTCGGGCAGATCATTCCCGCCATAACCAGAATCTTGTTGTTAACCTTGTCGTACGCGCCGCGGATGGCATCGCGGATTCCAGGATAGCCGCCGGCCGGGGTGATCTTCGTCCACTTCAACGGGACAGCGGTGTGATTGATGCTGTTCGCGGGACAGCCGAAATGCGTGGATGCGCTCGTCATGCAAAGTACCCACTGCTCTGCCGTCGAACTGGAGTGCATCCCGCCAAACTCAAACAGCGCATCGCCCACGGGATCGTAGATCGTCATGCCTTCCGCGTAGCCCATGGGAACGTTGCCGCCGTTCTCGATGTTGGCGACGCGATGCCAGCCGGTCGTCAGGTCCGAGGCAGCGCAGGGCGCGACAGGATTATTAGGATCGGAAGTTGCCCCAGGAATCGCGTGCACGCACATCCAATACGTGTCGAGGTGCGTCCATCGTTCGTTCCATCCCCAGGCCACCCATAGTTTCCCGCGATTGGCGTCGTAAACCGGGTGAGCCGCCGAGTGGCGCGCCGGGACGTGATCTGTGATAGGAGTCATTACTCCGTTGACATTGAGCAGCGGGTTGGGCGCCAGCATTCCGGCAGCAGCGCCAATCCCTTGAGGCCCGCCGCTTCCGCCGGTATGAGCCGATGCCGCATTCCAGCCGGAACCGCGCCGCTGCCCTCGTTGTAGCCCGTTCAACTGAAAGCGCTTGGTTCCGCGTCCCGCATAGGCAGGGCACGGTGGCGGATTGTCGGCGTTCGCGTTGCCCTCAGGGCAGATATTCGTCGTGTAGTCAAACGTTCCGGCAAACGGCGGAATGCTGTCGACGTACAGCACGGTGTTGGTGTTCTGCGGATTGGCCAGCACCTTGTACAGCGCCCCATCAATCTGGATGGGGTAATCGCGCATCTTCTCGCCCGAAGTAGTGAACTTGTCTCCCGAAACCCAGGTTACCTGGTTGGTCGTGCCGTCAACACTCACCGTGCCCGTCAGCGCGTCCATGGTCAGCGCATCGGCTGCACTGTACGTAACTGCCTCGTCTCCGATAAACCAGGTGCAGGGAACGTCATGCAAAGTACTGCTTGACCCGTTCCACGTCTGATTCTGGCAGGACTGTGGGATGATCGTGGCCGTGCTGTTGATGATCCCGTTTCCGTCCTGCCCAGTGTCGAAGACGGCGGTTGTGTCCGTCGCGTTGATGCTGGTGTGCAGGTAATAGATGGAATCGCGCGATCGCGTGTACTGGTTGGCTCCATCCGTCGAAACCTGCAGCCAGGGATTCGAGCTCGGAACCGAGGTTTGATAGACGTACTTCCAGAAGGCATTACCTTCCGGCGTCTGCCACAGCGGAGTGCAGGTCAGGCAGCGGTTCTGGACTCCGGTATTGCTGCCGGCATCGTTGCCGTAGATGTAGGCTTCTCCGTTGCCGTCGCCGTAATCGGCGAAAAACATGTGGTTGTAGCCATTCGCCGCAAACTGGGTCGGCGGAATATGGCCGCTCTGCCCGTAAATCTGGCACCACTTGTCAGCCGGGCAGCTCTGCGCGAGGGCAGAGCCCGCGAGCAGAACGCACACGACTGCGACCAACCACCGATGATGATTGCCTGATCTCATTTTCTTTTTAGGTTTCTTGCCTTACCGGAAAATCACTCCTGAGGCTTTCGTACCCTTGAACGTGGTGCGCGATCCGCTAGGCGGGCTCGCAAGATTAAGAGTCACCGTCACCGTGGCCGGCGAGTTCTGCGCGCCTAACGCTGTTACCGTGATATGCCCCGTATAAATTCCCGCATTCAGCCCGGTGATCGACGCCGATACCTGCAGCGTCGCCGGCGCATCCCCGCTAATCGGCAGTACCGACAACCAGGCCTGATCGGAAGTTGCCGTGAAACTCAGCGTACCCGTCCCTGTGTTCGTCACCTGCGTGGATTGCGCCACCGGATCGCCGCCGCCTTGTGTCGCTTCAAATGTCAGCGAGAGAGGCGCGACATTCAGGATGGGCGCTGGAGGCGGTATGTATCCGTTCAGCACGGCCTTCACCGCAAACTTGTTGTTGGCCGGTGTCCCCGTGTTGAATCCGATAAATGTGCAGTTGTGGCAGGTCTGCGGAAGCCCGGGCGTAATGGCCGGAACAGGCGCCGCGTCGGGCGACGAAAACCATGGCCAGTTCGTTGCCGGGTTCACTCCGTAGCAGCCGCTTCGGTTGCCGGGCGAGAACTTTCCTATCGCCGTACACCCGCTGCCGTCCACCTTGGGATCGGTGACGTTATCGAAGTACAGCCACTCGACAATCTGCTTATTCGCCCCATTCCCCTTGATGCGGACCGCAGTCGCGCTGTCCGGTGGGGTGTAAGTCACGTCGCAACCCAGCGCGGTGCAGTTTGTCACCGTAGAAGGGATATCCGCCATGCTCTGCGCCGGATCTGTCAGCGCCATGGCCACATTCGAGTCCATCATGTACGAGTCATACTCGTCCGAGGGGCCCTGCTGATTGTGGCTGAGCAGGTAACTCTCAAACAGTGACTGCGGGAAGTTCCCGTTATAGACGCCGATGGTCGTGAAGTGCAGCCACCAACTGTTCTGGCTGGCCCGCACCTGGTAGTAGTATTTGTCGGTCTGGTACCAGTCCAGATAGACCATGTACTCGCCAAACCCGGTGCTGCCGTCGAACACTTCATTCAGCGCGTAACTGGAAACGCCATACGCTTCATCGAGAGCCTGGTCATGCAGCGCCCAGGTCGCATTGCTGCCGGTCACTGCCGCCAGTTCCAGCAGCCCCCCCGAGAGGCTGGCCTTCCAGGGATCCTCGGTGTGCAGGTTGGAGCAACTGCCGCTGTTTTCGATGGGACACTTGCCCGGTTTCTGCAGGCTGAAACTCGTTTCCTGCGCGAGATCGGCGCCCGGCTCGTTGAAGGTGAAGACCTTGAAATAATCTGAGCCGTCCGAGTTGGTGCAGTTTCCGCAACCCGCCACGCGATGCCGTCCGTTGTAATTCGTCGTTCCGCTGATATCGATGTAATCGCCCACGCCATAAAACCCGTTCAACACGGTCCCGCCGCTGCGCGCAAATGAAGTCGTGAGGCTCAGCGTAATGACGCCGTTCGTCTTCTGAACGGTGCCGGCGTACGGAGTCGGCGACGCGGGCCACGCCGAGTCCCATGCGTCACTGGTGCCGCCATACGTCCACACAATGCCGCGCGTGGGGCTGATCCCCTTGCTGTCGCTGCCATAGCCTGCGTTCTGAAGATTCATCATTAACTGATTCTTCATCACCTTGTCGGCCACCAGCAGAGCTTTGTCGCGATCCGCGGTTCGTCCTTGCGAATCCCAGAAGGTGTAGGCTCGCGCCTGATGAAGAAACTTGCCGCCCACGCTGCGTTCGTTGCTGTAATTGCCCAGCCCGGAAACCGCTTTAATCTGGTCGTTCAGCGTGTAATCCGCCCAGCCCTGGTTGATGGAATCATGCAGGGTCTCATCGCCGGTCAGGTAATATCCATCTCCCACGCCAAAGAATTGCGGGTGCTGATCGTCGTCGTGCCAGTTCCTCTGGGCTAGCGGAGAATTGCCCACCGCGTAATCGGCGTTCTGGTTGGGATAATCGGGAAAGCCCATGCCCGTGAGTGTTGTCCACGACTTCGATCTCCAGCCGCCGGTGAAATCCGAATGCGGCATCCCCTGCTCTTCCATCAGCCAGCGGTAGTGCATCACCGCGTACAGCAGTCGCCCGGTATGACCGCGCGTCAGGTAGTTGCGCATGTACGCCCAGTTGAATTCGTGCTGGTTGCCTTCTCCCGCCCCGCCCCAATCCACGTAGCGCGGCGCTTGCGGCGCCTTATCCGCCAGACAGCACCACGCGCCTACGCTGCGGATGTAGCTGTCTTCCGTGGTCTGGCTAAGTAGAGGGAAGATTGCCGGAAAGACTCCTGCGTTGTTGTAATTGGCAATCGGCGCGCGGCCGGCGAGAAAATGCTGGAAGTACAGGAAATCGTTTGCCGGGTCGCTCAATCCTGCATCGTGGAAGTTCCAAAACGTGTCGAAGATCCTCCACTGCGGCCACGCCATGTAATACGGCTGCGCGGTGTTGGCGTTGAATTGCGTCTGGTCGGGTAGCAGGCCCACACGAATCACGTAGGTGTTGCTTCCCGTGTTCTTGAACTGGATCGCTTTCGGCCAGTACGCGCTCATGTACCAGACACCCGCTTCGATGCCTGCGCCTGTCGAATCCGACAGGTCCGCCCATCCCTGGTCGTACTGCGATCGCGTCCCCGTGGTCAGCGTCGAGCCGTTTGCCTTGTTGAAGAAGCCTTCTTGCAGAAACGACTTGCTGCCCGCCGCGGGATAGCGAAAGATGTCCGGCATCACGCAGGTGCGCGCCGGAATAGTACAAATGACGGCATTGTCGGATTCGGGGCGGCTGAGGTTATTCGAGTAAGCCTGATACTTCAATGCGTCCGTGCTGCCATCCAGGGTGCCGCTGGCCGGTGTTCCTGTGGTCGAGAACTTGTACGTCTTCGCTCCGCTGCCCAGCACCGGCGAAATCCGAATCTCGTAACTCTTTAGCCCCTTGGCGTCGCTGGCGAAATGCGGCAGGTTATCTCCCTGCGCATCATCGGCATTGCGCAGGATTACCTGCACCTTGGGTTGCGCTTTGCCTTTCCAGAAAGTCATGCGCACCGTGAAGCGCATGTACGTGTGTCCGGACCCGTCGAGATGTGACCCTGTGGCCTTGACAACCGTTTTGACCGGGCCGTTTTCCTCGATCGCGGCCGTAGAGCTCGGATCGAGGCTGGACTTGTATTCCGTCGTGCAGGTGCCGCATCCGTCGCTCGATCCCGCGTAGTCCACGGCACCGCGCGTGAAGTTAAGAACGCCGGTATTACTGAGACAGTCGCCGGTGAATACGCAACTGGTCGGCTCCGTCCAATCGCTTCCCATCGCATTCACGCCTTGGCCGTTGCTGTCGGTCTGCAGGTGGAAAGTGGAATCGCCGGTCCCGTTCGAGACGTAAACCGTGTAGCCGGTTGCATTCGGCCCGCAGGAGGTTGGCGCCGTGACTTGCAACAGATGCGACGCGGTGACCGTAATGGGCCCGCCTTTCGCGCTGTGTGCCGATTCTCCCGACGCGCCCACGCATCCCACAATCACGTAATACGTCCGGCTGGTCGAGTAACTTCCGCCCGCCATCGAGTTGAGACTTGGCGTAGACGGCGTGCTCGGCATCCCCGCCGTCAGGTCTGGCCCTTGGAGAACCAGGCCATCGCTGGCAATTACCGAATCGTCGACCAGCACCTTGCCGTTGACTGTTACCTTGCTGAAAACGTCGAAGTTGGCTTTCCTGACGACGAACTGCGCTACTCCGGTATTGACCGTGATCGTCGAACCGTTGTCGGTCGCCAGATTGGATCCGCCGAAGTTTCCCGCTCCTGTGCTGGTAAATGCCAGCGAAGTGTTGTCTGACCCGGAAACGTAATTCAGTTCCGTATCCACCTGCACCCACTTGCAACTTCCGTCGCGCCAGTAGCCCAGGCAGCGGAACTGTCCCGCGGTCGCGCCCGTCAATCCCATGGTCCCCGTGGTCGGAAAGTCTCCCTGCTTCAGGGGAACGGAAAACGACACAGGATAGGCGCTGCGCGTGCCCGATGGCGTCATGCTGCCCGGATACGTTGTCTCCTCGATCGCAATGGCAGCGGGATACTGCGCCAGCGCGCTTGCGGTCAGCAGGAGTAGGGTGGCCAGGAGTTTCATTTAGTACGCCTCAAAGTAGACGGAGATGTCTTTCAGGTTCTCGCCGCTGACGCCGTTGGTCGTGCTTTGCACGGTGAGCACATCGAACTGCGATACGGCGACTTCGTGTGTGGTGTCGGAACACTGGGTCACACTGTCGCTCAGGCTGCACTGCAGCGCCGAAGCTACGTTGTTGACATACACGGCAAAAGCGTAAGAGTGTCCGGAGCTCGCGACTGCTCCCGCCTTTAAGTACAGGTTCTTGATCGTCCGCGAGGCATCGACCAGCAGGCCGGCGCCCGTCGTGGTTGGACTGCTGTTGCAGCCAGTATTGGTTCCGCCGATGACGTAGTAGTGGCTGGAAGTATTGTTGCCGACGCAGTACCCGCTACGCGTGTAGGCGGGACCGCTATTGTTGCCGGCGGGAAGCTGCGCGGATGGCACCTTGCCATCGCTTCCCAGGGATGCCACTCCATTGGCGACGCCTTTGTCGCTGGCTAACACTACGTCGGAGTGGGCGCCGCCGCCATACGACCACGATGGCCGATTATTGTTGCTGTTGAAACACCACTTCCCTTTGCCGCTGGCTGCTACGCCGCAAACTCCAGTTGCGCCCTCAAAGGTGAATGCACCGGTGCCATTCAGGGTGTGAGTCTTGCTCTTCAGGTCTCCGGTGACTTTGTTGAACGTCAGGTCTGCACTCGCGCCCCACTGGTTGCCGTCGTTGAAAATGATCTGCGTGTCTGCGCCCGGCGGCGTGGTGTTGGCGATATCGTCGGTAAACGCGACATCCTTGGGAGTGCCGCCGTTGTAACTGTAGGCCGGCCGATGAGTTGCCGAATTGAAACTCATCCGTCCCTTGGTCAGGTTGGCGACCAGGGCCGACGCTTCGCTGCCCTCGATATCCGCCTGCGATCCGCCCACGGTCAGGGCTTTGCTGGTTTTGTTGAAGATCAGGTCTGCGCTTGCGCCCCAATCGTTCGCGTCGTTGAAAGATACCTGCTTGTCGCTGCCCGGCGGATTGTCGTTGCTGGCCGGCAGTTGCGAGCCTGGAACCTTGCCATCGGAACCAAGCGATGCATATCCGTTGATCGCACCCTTGTTCACTGTGGCTTCCTTGGCTGCCAGATCCGCCACCAGGTTGGTGATCGCGCTTTCCGCGTGCGTGTGCGCGGTCAACGCAAACGCGCTGGCATGCTGGCCGTCCACCGTGTCGGAATCGCTAGGAGACGTATAAAATTCCAGGCCGGTAGCGCCCGTGTTCACTCGCAGCGCCTTTCCACCTTGGCCGCTGTAGGAATTGGGAACGTCCGTCAGTTGGGTGAACGCCGTCGCCCCGCTTCCTGAAGGCGCACAATCCAGCCCCGCACCGTATTTGCACGCTAGTTTGTGGCTCGTTGCATCGACGTATAACGCGAAGTTTGAGCCGCCTGGATTACTGGGTGCGGCCATCGCAGCGCCGAAGATCTCGTGCGCTCCCATCGCCAGTCGCCCCTGCAGGTACAGGTCGTTGCTGGTGCGCTCCAGGTGGAAGACTTCTTCGTAGGCCGTTGTTCCGCTGTTCCAGCGATAGAAGTTGAAGTTGCCGCCGACGTTCGAAATCTGGAAGTCATTCGTCACGCGCTTGAATCGGATCGAATTGCTTGCTGTACTCTCCAGTCCGATCTCTGCATACCCTAAAGTTCCATTCCCGACGTGGACAGCATCATCCGCATACGTCCCTGGTCCTGCGATCGAAAATGCCCCTCCCGGTCCGACGCTCGCCAGCAAGTTGCCGCTGTTGTCAAGCCACTGCTGCAGATCGTGGCTCTGTCCGGCTCCTCCCTGGACGGCCAATGGCACAATGTCGCTCGCACCCGCTGCGTGTATGGTCTGCGTGCTTGAAGGTGCCAGTGCCACATAATTCCCCGCACTGCTCTGATCCGTGCCGCAGCTCCACGTGCTCGTGCTCGCGTTATAGAGAAGTTTGCTGGTCATCAGGTTGGAGCAGTCCGGAATGCCGATAAACTCCAGTCCAGTCGCGCCCGTGTTGACCCGCACCATCTTCCCGCCTTGTGCGTTGTAACTGTTCGGTACGTCCGTCAAGGAAGTGAACGCCCCGCCCCCTGATGTTTGGTCAGTCCCGCATGACCACGCCCCTGTGGTTGCGTTGTACAGCAGCTTGCTCGTGGTTGCATTGGAACAGTCCGGTATCCCCAGAAATTCCAGCGCGCTCTCGCTCCCGTTCACCCGTGCCAATTTATATTTGGCGCTAACGTATGAGTTAGGCACGTCTGCCAACCCAGTGAATACCGTGACTCCCCCTCCGCCAATCGATCCCATGCACTTTTCATTTCCGGCGGAGTCCTTGGCGCAAAATCCACCTGGCTTGGCGTACACGACCTGCGTGCCCGCCGCAGGATTGGAGGGTGCTCCCTGTTCCTTGAAAGCGACAGGAACATTGAATTTTTCCTGAGTTGCGGTCAGCTCCGCTTGCGGATTACCGTCTGCCGTTTTCCCAACGTACCACCGCAGCGCAGTCGATGCCCGGCTATACAAGGTCCCAGCGTCTTCCATCCCTGTTGCCGCGTCCGCCGCGTCGTTGCTCGGCCGGTTGTAAGGATCGGAAAGCGTCTTCCCCAATGCCGTGTCGTACCAGGTGACGATGTCGGTGGGCCCGTAGCTGAAATTCCCGAAATTAATCCGTCCTTTGATCTGCGTCTGTTGCCCACCGTCCGGGCTGATCTTGTTTCCTAGGAAGATGCCGCCAAGTTGGTACGCATTCTGTGAACCCTGCACGTGCTGGCAACTCTTCCGGATCAGCGAAACCGGCGCCCATGCATCCGAGTGTGCGCTCGCTGGATTGCAGTCCTGAATGATCAGGCTTGCCATCGACGGGTTATTTACCGCCACGACGCTCCCCGGGATCGAATCCGCGTACACCGTGCCGGTGTCCGCGGGACTATCCGAATCGCCTGATGCGCTCATCACCACATTGCCCGGCCAGTAATCGATCAATGGGTAGTACCAGTTTCCTAGACCGCTCGCCGACACCGATGTGTAGGAACTTGGAACTGCATGCGTATCGTTGAATATGCACAATTGCCCTATGCATGCCGATGCCACTACTGTGCCCACCAGATAATTGCCTGTATCGTGAGGAAACGGCCGGGTGAATGGCTGCCCGTCCCACGTCATGCGCAGCACTTTGAAACTATCGGCCCCGGCGATTTTGAACCACGTCACCGGCACCACCGTTGTTCCGTCCGTTTTCGCATATCCCGCTGCTAGAGGAATCGAGTCTCCATACGTGGCATGGTGCGCAACGATCCAGTAGTGATAGTTGGTCGTGCCTGTGTCGGAGAATTTGGGGAAGGAACCCGAAGGAGCGGAAACTGTGTCGTTGACGAACTTGAAAGTGTGGCCCTGAATGATCGCGCCGGCGTAACCCACATTGCCGATGGGATTCGTGCAGTTTCCCACTTCGGTGTACACGTTGTCGAAAACGATTCCACCGTACCCGCCGCGTCTTCCACCGCGGATAGCGAACTGCGGATAACCTTGGATGACACTATCGGAAACCTTTAGCGTGTTGCCCGTCTGCCACTCGATTCCGTTGCCTTTGCAGTTCATGCTCATGTTGGAGTGATGAATCCACCCCACGGCGGAATTGCCGGCAAACGGCCCCGGTCCGTACACGGCAACGCCGCAGAAGGTCGCATCGCAGCGCAACGCATCTCCCGAAGAAGGATCGATGCCTTCCAGTTCAAAAGACTCGTCGTCATCTACCTGGACGAGATACCCAAACGTGTTTCCCGCAAGCGGAGCGCGCGTCAGGGGCTTGATGATATGCGTGGCCTGGGCATTCACTTCAATGAACGGATTGGTTCCGCTGGCCACCATCGGACGGCCCTTGGGATTGATGAGGGTGATGTTCTGATAAGAATTCTGATTGGTGGGGCTGCCGACGAAGATGCAAGCCTTGGTGCCGTCGTAGCACTCGATAAACGCGCCCGTGAAATCAACCGTCTGGTTGGTGGCTTGAATGTAAATCGGGGCGTAGGCTTTGTACTCGCCCGGAGGAACAATGACTTTGCCGGTCTGCCATGAGCCGGTAGGATTCGTCGGCCGAACGCGCGCATCATTCGACGCTTCGCGAATACCGGAACTGGCGCTGCCCACGGTGTATCCGGCAGCGTGCGATGCGGCCACGGTGAATGTCAGAGTCAGCGAGTTGCTGCTGCAGGCCGTTCCGCCTGTAACCAGCGCGGCTTCCGCGGTGCCCGTGGTCGCAATGTAAACGTAGTAGTTGGCCGTGGTCGTCGGATCGACGCCCTTGGGACAGGGAGTAATCGTGACTGTGTTCGCGCCTACGGAAAGCGAACTCGGAGACGTTGGTGCCACACTCCAGTTGTAATCGCTCGTTACATATCGGATCGTCGTGCTGTCACCCGATCCGCACAATCCCCAACTGTGATCTCCCTTGAGGCACTTTGACGAGTCGCTTGCACCGCCCCCTAAATGAGAGTTTCCGACGTAACCGCTTCCATCCAATCCCGCATAACCGTTCGCTTGGTCTTTATTAAATAGTGATTCCTTGCCGGCCAATCCTCCCGCTACGCCGGCAACTTCCGTATCCACGTAATGCCGGTTGGCAGCTTGGTTGTCGCTCGCTGGATCTCCTGACAACACCAGCGGTCCCGACATAGCGTCGCCCGCCTTCTTGACGTAGGAGCCTTCGCCCACCAGGCCGATCGCGTTATCGACATATTCCTTGTTCGCCGCGTCCTCTCCCGAACTGGGGCCGGGAATACGGGGAGCGATCACGAACTCCTTCACTCCGCTGATCGTCTCCCCGCCAGCGCTGTGAACCACCGCGTTGTCGTTTGCCTTTCCGGCCATCTGGTTGTCGACATATTGCTTCGACACCATTTGCACAGCCATGGATTGCGGGACGACCGCAGAACGAATCTCGGCAATTGTGACCGGTGAGTTGGCAGGCACACTCCAAAATTCCTTCTCCGTCGTGCCTCCGTCCAACTTCATGATGACCGTGTAGTACGTACCCGAGGGCGTTGCTCCCTCGTTCGGTATCAGCGCGACGGTGACGCTTCCATCGCCTCCGATCGGCATACTCATTTGCCCCGCGGTCACCGCTCGCTGATCGGCCGAAACGAACGCTGGCCATGAAATCAGCAACGTTCCCTTTGCTACTGTCCCATCCGCCCTATAAATGATGTCAGACACGGTAGTCGTCGTTGGCGTCGCACCCCACGCCGCAATGACCATTCCCATGAATAGTCCCGCGCACAAAAAAAGCCGTCCCGTAGGACGGCAGATTTCAAACACGTTAGCCTCTCTAATTCGCTTCGTTAACTTTTTTGGTAAGCAAGCTCGATGAAGGGAACTTCAACACATCGGAAACTAGGCTCGCGATTCGTTACTGCTGCTCGGTGACGCAGCCGAAGATTCGCCCGTCTCGTAGTCGCGTAGAAAATCCTCCACACTTCGAACATATACGTCGGCAAAATCTACCACCGGGCGCCGCGCCGTGATCAATTGTTTCCCGTCGTCTATCCGCCAGCCCAGCACTCCTAGAATCGCCAACGTCATCATGGGAGCACGATGCACTCCCGCGGCGCAGTGAATGTAGATCTTGCTCTCGTTATTCTCCAGCGCTTCCAACGCGAATTCCACCCCGCGCTTGAAAATCTCGGGAGGTTTGGGCTGGAAATCATCATCCACCGCATTCCACAGCACCTGTACTTCATAGGGCTCCGCTAGCGGCCTGTCGTCGAACTCGATCTGCATGTCGATGATGTGCGTGATCCCCGCTCTCACGACTTCGATCATCTGGTCGTCGCTCCAGATCCCACCCCCGACCGCGATCCGATCGGTTATCCACGACATGTCCATCTCGCCACCCTGATCCCGGCCCGCTCGCGCCGTGATCTTTTATTCTACGTTATGCGCGTGCGGTCCAGCCCGTCGTGAGTGCTTCTGGCTGGAGATAAGAAAGGCGCGCCGACCTGCGCGCGCCCTGATTGCCTGTCAGTTTTTTCTCTCATCTCTATAATAGCAATTAGATAAGTTCCGATGTGACATTATGCTGATGTGCTAACCCCCATCTTTTTAGTCATTTACTTCTGCCTCCACTTCGCTTACCCCTTGACACGGTCTCCTCGACCGTCGAACTGTGTTTTCCCACTCGCGCAGAATTCCTTTTGCAAGGAAAATTTCACTCAGGTTGTCCAGCGCCTCGGGCAGGCAACGGCCTATCGTTTTTCGAGAACAACCCAGTAGCCTGGCTGTTTCTTCCTGGGTGTACTCTTGCAGCACCACTCGCGCAATGATCTGCTGTGAGAATTCGTCCAGTTCCTGCAGACTTCGTTCTACGTCGTGCACAAAGATGACCGCATCTTCAAACGTGTTTACGCGATAGTGGCTTACGTGAGCCCGAAAATATTCTTGCCCCAGAATCGACGGCAGTCGCCCCACTTCCACTGACATATGCAGGTACCGCAATAGCAAAGCCCTCGTCCGGTCGCGATACACCCACAACTCTGGTTTGCTGCTGCCGCCATCGTGTCTCTCCCCCTCCTCGGTGCCTTCTCGGGTTCTCTTCCACCCCCGGCCGAATCTTCGGCGTTTCACAATACTCTCCCGTTCTCGAACATTGCATCTGCACCCACCGCTGCTTCGATCGTGACGCAATCAGCTGCGACTGTCTGAAGGTCTGCTTCCTGCGCTCGCTGGTGGATCTCTCGCTTTCCCTTTCTTCGAGCTCTAGACTTCGGCAAATCCTCCATCTGATCAGTGCAGGCTGAGCAATAGCTCTCCTCCCGGCCCGCTCGGCGCACCCACAGTGCCCCGCATCTCTCGCAATACTTCAATTCACAACGGCACAACTGCAGTTCATTGGCTGTCTTCATTTCTCCTCCAAAACAGAAGCCCTGCGCCGCCGTCCCGATGTTCCTGGAACGTCGTCGCAGGGCTCGTTTCTCTTACGATGACCTGCTTGTCTTTATTTATTTGTGATCAGAACGCCCGCTTCTCTCCAGCTGCTATCCACCGAACCCTCTCACGGGCTGTTCTCCGCACCCGCACGGTGGGTAAAGTAGCCCTCCTCGTATCCCGATTTCAGCACTCTTCCATTCTGTACGACAATCGTCAGCCTGCCCGTAAATCCCAGCGCATGTAATATTTTATGCATTGCTGCCGAGAGCATCTCCGCCGATCGCACTTTTCTCCGGAATTCCACGAAGATGCTCTCCTCATCGACCACCGTCTCTACCTCCACCATGACATCGACCCTTCAGATCAAGAAGAATAATCACATAACCTGAAAATATCTTTAAAGAATATAATGTCAAGTGCATTTGCAGGAAATTATCCCCTTTCAATTCCCAATAGCGAATTGCTATAGAAAGATGTTATAGTTTTGCTATGAAATTTCGCGCTCTGCAGGAAAATTTGCGCAAGACTCTCTGGGAACGCATTGAGGGCGGGGAACTGACCGGACTCCGCTTAGCTTCCCAGACTGGTTTTAAACAAGCTCATATTTCTAACTTCCTCAACCGCAAGCGCGGGCTGAGCTTGGAGGGTATGGACAAGGTCTTGTCCGTCCAGCACCTCTCGGTTCTCGATCTTCTTGATGCCTCCGAGATTAATAAGCGCGCCAGTATCATCCCTCCGAGCAACGACGAATTCGAAAACGTCGTTCTCGTGGACCCCTCGATCGCTGCTCAGGAACCCCTGCTTACAAACGAGGCCGTCAAAGATATTTTGAAATTCAAAAAAACTTTCTTGCGTCGCTTGCGCCCCGACCTCCATGGCTCCCGCGCTGAGTGGCAGCGTTTCGTTCTCATTAAAGTTGACGCCCGCGAAGGCATGAGTATGTTTCCCCGTATGCTGCCTGGCGCCACTCTTTTGATTGACCGCCATTACAATTCCCTCGCTCCTTATCGCAAAGACGATCCCAATATCTACGCCGTCAGCAAGGACAGTACCTGCACCGTCAAGTACGTCGAACTCTCTGGGAGCAATCTTATCTTGCGTCCCCAGAACCAGGAATTTCCCATCGAGGTCATCTCCCTCGAAGAGGGCAAATCCCCACACGATTACATCGTTGGACGCGTTTGCCATATCGCCATTGAAACCTGATTTCCAGCCGCCAATCCTCCGTACACAGGCGTCGGCTTTGTTATCATTTGCTTTGTCGCTCTTTTAGCTGGCGCTCTCCTGTAGCGCAGATTCCATGATTGTCGTTGGAAATGGAGAAGATCACATGGACGAAGTCCCCGCCATTCCTCTTGCTTCTCGCAGAAATGAAGATATTGCCCTCGATATGATGAAATTCATCGCCATGACCACTGGCTATGGAAAGACAGGAGGAGGAGCTGCCGTCGGCTTCCAGGGAGCTTCCGCTTCTAAGCCCGAGGACTACGCGGCCCATCTCCTGGAACTCTACGGCCGTTGTCTCTCCGCCGTTCAGGGTAGAAAATAACCTGACATTTTCGTTCTGCACATAAGAAAAGCCGCGGATCTCCGCGGCTTCTTTCATTCCGGTTTGATGATTCAACTCTTAGTGCTTCTTGCGACCGCGTCCCTTTGACGCTTTCTTCTTTGCCCGGCTGGATGACTTTTTCTTGCCCGGACTCGAGCGCTTTGCTGTCCGACCCGTGGATCGCTTCGCTTTGCCGCGGCTCGCCGGCTTTTTCTTGCTGGCTTTCTTGGCCGTCTTTTTCTTCGCCGCCGCCTTCTTCTTCGCCGGCTTGGCCCCGCCTCTTCGCCCGCCTCCGCCCGGCGTCATCATCGGCTGCCGTTCTGGCTCCGGCATCTCTTCCCTCGTCGAGTCTCCTTCTTCCGGCGACTCTTCTTCTTCCTCTTCTTCTTCGAAATCTTCTTCTAGGGATTCGCCGTACGACCCGGTGTCCCCGTAGTCATCCGTTTCATCATCACGTCCGTAGAGGGTCACATCTTCAAACGTCATGTCTCCTCCTGATTTTTTGGCCGAACTCCGCGTCGCAAAATCTCACGGAGACAGCGTTCCCTTACCTTAGAAAAATAACAGAACTCTTCCCGCTTTTCTCCAGCGGCGCGCGATTATAGCACAGGGATTTTTGCCCTCGCAGTAACGTCACTTTTGTTTACAGGCATCCACAAACGCCCCAACATCAACACGTAAAGTTATCCGATGTGAGTGATTTTACTGGGGACGGGTGATGACTAGCACAGCGCCAGCTCGTAAGTTCGATGCCAGACGCCCGTTATCACGCCGCAGCGCTGATACCGAGGTGTTGTAAGAGGTCGCGATGCTCGACAGAGTTTCGCCCTTCTGCACTTTGTGATACACCTTCCGGTGCGCACTAGTTGTCTGTAAACTACTGTGCCGTTTGTGCTTGGATGACTTCGCGACTTCCGGCAGCGCCCGTTCACCGCTCCTGGCGGGCAGGTGCACTCGCAGAATTCTTCCTGCTCGGACTCGATCTCCACTCAGCCGGTTCCATTTGCGCAGCAGTTCCGGTCGCACGCCGAAATCATTGGCCACCGACGTCACCGTGTCACCTTTGCGTACTTTATATCGCAGCACCTTCGCGGAATATGCGTCTCCACCTTCACCAGGTGCGTGCTTTCCCGGCGCAATCGGGATGATTAACTTGCGGTCACTCTCCAGTTCCTTTCCATCCAATCCGTTCGCCTGCGCGATCGCCGTCGGCGTTGTGTGATAGGCCCGCGCCACTCGCTCCAGCGTTTCTCCCGCCACCACTTTGTGATAACGCCACCAGACTCGCATGTCCGTCGGAATCGCCGCGATTGCGCTCTGATATTTCGTTAACGTCCCCGCCGGCAGACGCAGATCAAATCCGCCCTCTTTCGGTGTGGTCATCCGCAGCAGGCTGGGGTTCAACTCTTGCAAAGTCGATACCGAGCTATCGACGCACTCCGCTACCAATCGCAGGTCCACCGGATAGTCAATTTTCACCCGGTCCGCTGCGGGTGCTGGCTCAGATGCCACTTCGCCCAGACCGTACTGCGCTGGGTTCTTGGCCATGATGGTCACAGCCAGGATGATGGGAACGTAGTTCTGCGTTTCCTTGGGCAGCACTCCCCGGTTATACAGCTCCCAGAAGTCGGCGTATCCCGTCCGCCGCACAGCCTTTAGGATCGTTCCTGGGCCTGAGTTATAGGCCGCCATCGCCAAATACCAGTCGCCGAACTCGTTGTACAAGTCTCGCAGATGATGCGCTGCCGCTCGCGTCGCCAGTTCCGGATCCTGTCTTTCATCCACCCACCAATTCCGTCTTAATCCATACGCCGCTGCCCGCTGCGCCATCAATTGCCACATCCCACGCGCCCCGGCCCGCGATACCGCCAGCGGCTGGAATCCCGATTCCGCCTGCGCCAGGTAGATCAGGTCCTGCGGCACTCCTTCTTCCTTCAGGGCTTTCACGATCATTTCCCGGTACAGCCCCGACCGGGTCAACGCTCGCTCCAAAATCCCATGCCCCCGTGGCGAAGAGTAATAGTTGATGTAGCTCGCAACCCGGTCATTCAAGACTAGCGGCAGGTCGGAATGCGTTTCCTTGATCTCCGCTTCCGCCTTCGCCTTGATATTCGGATCGACCGGGAAGGTGACCTCATTGGCTTCTTCGATCGGCGCCGGCTCGCCCTTCTGCTCCGTGAATCCGTCCCCCTCTTGCATGGCCACGGTTTCAAGCCCGCTTACCTGCTCGACAATCTTGTCCAGTTCCGCCTGCACTCGTCCGTCCGCCCTCATTTCCGCCGGGCTCTCGACCAATATGTTGAATGCCTGATCGAAATCTTGTTTCGCGGCCTCCAGATGACCGGCATCGTATTCCGTCCGACCTTCCTGATATTTCCTTTCGGCGCTGCCTACGAGCTCTGCCACACGATCCGGCCGGGCCGTCGGTTCTTCCGCTTTGGGGGTGCTTTTGGTTTCTTGGGGGGCACTCAGAGTAGGAACAGCTTCAGTCGGCGGCTTGGCCGCGACGAACTTTTGTGTGTTGTTCTGGCAAGCGCTCAGCGCGATCGTCGCCCCGAGCAGGCACAGCAGTTCAGTTGTCCGTGTAATCCTCATAGCTGCTTAAGGTTACGGTGCAAACTCCTGTGCTTTTCGACGGACACTCGCATCCTACTATGCGCTTCTTGGAAGGGTCAATGCGCGGAGGTACTAACGAAAGTAACCTAAAGTGCCTCCCGCAGTAAGACTTACCGATGCTCGTTGAATGTGGCGCTGTTGCCCGAGTTGCTTCCTACCATGACACCTTGAGCGCCAGCTGAATCTGTCGCGGATCGAATGCCGCCGTCGGAACCCCATTCTGATCCCACAAAGGATTCACATCCGCAGCATTGAACTTATTGGCTATGTTGAAGATATCAGCAATACCATCCAGTGCCACCCGCTCCGTCAGATGAATTCGCCTTGCCACCCTCAGATCGTTAAACAGAGTCCAGGGCTTGGTCCCGGCATTTCTTCCCACATTTCCAGTCAGTGTTCCGTCCAGGAAACACGCCGGCTGCAGGAATCCCGTGGGCGAAAACTGCGAAGGTGCCGCCGCATCCCCGCAACTGCTCACTGGCGTCCCGCCGGGAACCACGCGCGGCCGGTCTGTCGGCGTCGAAAAGTCGAAGTTCTGATCCACTCCGGAAATAATGTTGAAGGGCTGGCCTGACGCAACCTGAATGATTGGCGCAAACGTCCAGTCGCTCAGTAGCTTGCTCTTGAAATTCCCCCCTGAAACTCGACCCGTCTGGTACACGCCGCTGAATACGAACCGGTGCCTTTGATCGAAGGTCGAATTCGACCGCTCCAGGTCGGGTCGGAAATTATTCTGTGGCTCCAGCGTAGCTTGCAGGTCCAGCGCATTATCAATTGTGTGCGACCACGTATACGACGCCAGGAACTCAAAATGGTTGCTGAATCGCTTTCTCAGATTGGCTGTCAATCCGTGATATACCGAACTGCCGTTGGAAATATTGGCCACCATGTCGGCGAACGGCACTGGCACCGACGACCCGATCCCATCAATCTGCAAAAGCTGCTGCGCCAGAGTCAGGCACACTCCCGCCGGATTCCCCGGTTGGCTCAGAAACGGCACAAAGGACGGGTTGATCCCCGACTCGCGGAAGAAGTTCATGATCGCCGATGCTACCCACGGTGTCCCCGTGGGTCCTATTCCGCATGGCGCTCCGATCGAACCTACTCCCAGCGGGCCTAGTGTTGATCTTGCTCCCGGATCTCCCGCCGCCAGCGCGTTTCGCCAGTTCGCGATCAACAGATCCGAACGCACCGCATTTACATTGATCGGCCGGTTGATATGCTGACCGCCGTTGAAGTTGTACTCCAGGCTGAGTGCAAAATCGTGTCCCAGATCGTGTTCGAGTGTCAGGTTGGCCTGGTTCGAGTACGAGTAAACGAAGTTGCTTCCATTCGGATACCCAAACGGCAGGAAATTCAGCGGAATTCCCTGCGCGATGAACTGCTGTCCCACGAACAGTGATGGCGCATTGGGCGCCGTATTAAAGCGCTGTTCATTGGGCAGGTAATTGAATCCCGCCGTTCCCGGACAACTCGCTAGGATTCCCTGGAACGTGTTGGCCGCATTGAGTGATTGTCCGGGATTCGCCGAGCACCCGGGAGTGCCGCCTGCGAACGCCAGTTGTACGGTGTGCGACGCATCCGCCGCATCCGCCAGAAACACCAGGCCCAGCAGAGGATGGTCGTAGAAAATCCCGTACGACGCCCGCACTACAGTCTTGCCGTCCTTGAACGGGTCCCACGCTATGCCGATTCGCGGTGCGATGTTGTTGCTGTCCCGCGGAATTCCTTTCGTGATCCCCAGCGCGTCGTAAGCCGCCTGCGACTCGGCGTTGAATGCCGGAAATGTCGGTGTGAACTCAATGTCATACCGCACCCCATAGTTCAGCGTCAGGTTCGGCCTGATTCTCCACGAGTCCTGGATAAACAAACCTAGCGTCTTGTTGGAAAAGCTGTCGTGCGGATTTCCTACGCCTTGGACAAAATTCTGCGGCAGCCCTAGTCCGTACGCCTGGATGGGAGAGAACGCCGGAAACGGTGACGGAAACGGACTGATGTTGCCGAAGTTGTAGATTCCACCGAAGTTCACGGTGAAGTCTGCCTCAACCGGGATGTAGTTGAAGTCGGCTCCGAATTTTAGATTGTGGTTTCCCCTGGTCCACGAGAAGTTATCCGCGAACTGAAACCTCTTCTCGACCCGGTTCACGAACGAAAACGGCTCCCGTCCGATGAACGCAAATCCCGGAATATTTACCGCCACCTTGCTGCCGTCGGGGGTATCTGAATTGAAGTTGTACAGCAGCGCCCGCCGCGCAAACTGAAACAGTAAATCATTCACCTTGTTGTTGCTGACCGTCCAAGTGTGTTGTCCCGTCACGCTCACATCCCGGTACGTTTGAATCGAGGTTCGCGAAAACGCGTTCTGGCCGAAGTTCTGCGGCCCCTGAGCGTTTACCTCAATGCCTTTGACCGTGCTCGGGCTGACTCCCACCCTCAACAGCAGGTTTTGATTCGTGTTCAAACGATGGTCCAGCCGCAACGAATAAATGCTCGTTCCCTCCGAAATTGGGAAATTCCCCACCGTATTTTGCAGCGGGACAAATGATCCAGGCAGCGGGACAAGCGGGACTCCCGTCGCCAGCGGCGGAAACGCATGCCCGAACGGTGGCGGCACTCCGGGAAGGTTCCCCGTCAGTGCCACGCTCGAGGCCGCAGCCGCAAGTCCGATGTATTGCGGCAACTCCGGCCCAATGATCGGGTTAGTCGCATTCGCTTGTATGAACCGGACCTGGTCAGGTGTCAGCAGGGCCGTCCCTTGTGGTGTCGCAAACGGTACCAACCCAAAGTTGTTCGCCCCGATATTGGAGAACCCCGTCTCCTGCCGTCTTGTAATTTCATAGGAAAAGAAGAAGAACGTCTTGTCTTTGATAATCGGTCCGCTGACCGTCGCTCCTGCCTGCACCCGCGTGTATGCCGGGTTCGGTACGTTGCTGAACGGATTCACCGCCTGCAAATCTCGGTTCCGCAAATACCCAAAGAGCGTCCCGTGAAAACCATTCGAACCGGAGCGCGTGATGATATTCACCACCCCGCCCGACGCCCGCCCGTACTCTGCCGAATATCCGTTCGTGATGATCTGAAACTCTTGCACGGCCTCCTGCGATACCGTGGACCGTATTCCATTCACCGAGTTGTCAACCGCGTCGGCGCCGTCCACGTTCACCAGGTTTGACCGCGCGCTTTGTCCGCTGAAATTCAAACCCGACGTCGGCGCCGCGCCAATGTTGGGCGCTGTATCCCGTGTCACTTGCGAATTTGTTTCCGTGAAGTTGATGTAGTTCCGGCCGTTGATCGGCAGGTTGTCGATCCGCTGCTGGTCGATGGTCGTGGTTGAGGAACTTCTTTCCGTCTCCACCAGTGCCGCCTCCGAAGAGACGTTCACCACTTCCTTGCCCCCGGCCACCGCCAGCGTCATGGGAACTTCGGCGATTTGTCCCACGGTGATCACTATCCCCTGCGCTACAGACTTCGCAAACCCCGGCGCTTCTACCGACACCGAGTACCGTCCCGGAGGCAAGCGCAGCAACTGGTAATTCCCCTCGGCGTTTTCGTTCGTCGTGCGCTCGAATCCTCGGGCCTCGTTCTGGGCTGTCACCGTCGCATTCTTTACCAATGCCCCTTGCGGATCGTGCACCGTCACGTGCATATCGCCCGAAGCGACCGACTGCCCTGATGCCCATCCTGTCAACATGATGATCGTGAGTGTTCCGAAGCCGATCGCGCGCCTGAGTCCAGACATGGTCCCTCCTCCAGATTGCTCGGTTACGTACAACACAACCTCGCCAGCCGCTTTTTGTGCTGGCAGGATTTTTCATTCAATTGGAAGTAGAAGTCCGCTGGGTTTTACATCAGGAGAACTGCCGCACGCAAGGATATTTATCCCTCAACGCGTTGCTCTAGTGAATTCAGCCGCCGACCTTGAATCCGACATCCTGGCGGCTGCTGTTTTGTATGCCCCAAGCCATCCGAGGTGTGTTGTGAGTGATTCCGATATGACCCTGGCGATCGAGCAGGATAAGACCTCCATGGCCGCCCAGGCGCATCTTTAAGTATGCAATCGCATCGTCTGCGGCGCGCTGCGGCAGGGCGCCCGCCCCAACCCGGTCCGCCGCCCACTTTCCCAGGACCAGCTTCATCATCGGCTCGCCCCATCCCGTGGTCGAGACCGCGGCGCTCTCATTGTCCGCATAGCAGCCGCATCCGATCAGAGACGAATCTCCGACTCGCCCGGGCGCCTTATTCACAGTCCCCCCGGTGGATGTCCCCGCCGCGATGTTTCCGCGCATATCCAGTGCCACCGCGCCCACGGTGTCGTGTGCCTGCATGGTCGAGAACAGCCGGTCCGGGTCCTCTTCGCCCGGCCTCGATTGTTCTCGCCTCAACCGATCCACTTCCCGTGGGATCACCAGTTCATCATTCCTGCACAGCGCGATCCCATGCTCCGTGGCAAATTCCTCGGCCCCGCTCCCCACGAAATAAACGTGCGGGCTGTCGTCGAGCACCAGCCGGGCGGCGCGAATGGGATTACGGATGTGTTCCACGCATCCCACGCCTCCCGCCCGCAGGGTTGCCCCGTCCATGAGCAGCGCATCCATTTGCACGCGCCCATCTCGCGTCAGGAAGCTCCCCCGTCCCGCATCGAACGTCTCGTCGTCCTCCATGATGACGATGGATTCCTCGACCGCATCCAGCGCCGTCCCGCCCCGGTGAAGTATCTTCCATCCCGTCTCAATCGCGTGCGTGACGCCCTTGACGTGGGCTTCCACCATCTCATCCGGGATGGCCCAGGCGCCGCCATGAACTACCATGACCGGATTAGCGGACACGAGCGGCTCCTCCGTGCAGGGAAATGCATCGAGGCAGTGCGCGCTCTTTGCTCATTTAGGCTGCGTGCTCTCCGGGAATCACTTGCGTAGGCTTCGTTTTTTGATACGTATAGTAGATTCGGTGAGCCACGGTGATATTCGAGAGTACTGCGATCACCCACAGCACCGGGGCCATACGATTGAACAGCGCCCCTATAATGACCAGTACCAGCCTCTCCGGCCGTTCCATGAACCCAACCTTGCAGGTGCCGATCAGCGACTCCGCGCGGGCGCGCGTGTAACTCACCATCACCGAACCCGTCATCACTACCGCGACCAGCACCAAGTAGAAAAACCGGTTCGCTCGCGCGTAGTACACCAGCAACCCGAAGAAAAGAGCTACGTCGCTGTAACGGTCAACCACTGAATCGAAGAATGCCCCGAACCTTGTGACCTGGTTCGTCGCCCGGGCCACCCGTCCATCCACTAGGTCGAAAAACCCGGCGCCTATGATCACCAGCCCGGCATAGAAGAACATCCTCGCCTGGTTTTCACCCGTCGCATACCCGAACAGAACGGCCGCAACAATGTTGATGACCAGGCCCATGAAGGTAAGGACGTTGGGAGAGATCCGCGCCAAGGCCATCCGGTTGACGATCGCGTACAGCAGTACCTGGCACCCTCTCCCGAATGCGCCCGTCCAAGTCATTGTTCCTCGTCGTGGATGGTGCTTAGGCTTAGCACTTCCATTTCTCGGTTCCCGTTGGGGGTTACCACGGTTGCCGTGTCGCCCACCTTCTTATTAATGAGGGCGCGGCCAATTGGTGAGGTAGTCGAAATCAACCCCTTCGAGACGTCGGACTCCTCGCTCGTGACGAGTTTGTATTCGATCTCTTCTTCCTTCGACTGGTCATAGACCCGAACTCGCGAACCCAGCCCTGCCTTGTCCTTGGGGATGTTGGCCATATTGATGAGCGAGAGATCGGCCATCCTCTTCTTGAGTTGCCCAAGGCGGGCGCGAACAAACTCCTGCCGCTGCTTGGCCATGTGGTACTCAGCGTTCTCGCTGAGGTCTCCCATGGCCACTGCCTTCTTTAATTCTTTAGGAAGTTCGTGCTGCAGTTCGTGCTCCAGTACTTCAATCTCCTCCTGGAGCTTCTTTCGGATGTGCTCTGGCATTTTTCCTGCAACCCACTGTGATGCTAAAGGAATATATACGGAAATAGCTCGCAGGGCAGTCGTCGTGCCGTTTCGTCTTGCCCTTGGGCGCATTATACCCCCGTCGAAAACGGCTTGGCTTTTCGAACGGTGCCCTGCATCTAGTGCGTTCAACCTGCTCACTCTAAACCCCGTCGTTGCCGTCACAGCGCCCGGAAACCATTGCTGAATTGACCCTTACGGTTTTTTCCGATATGATGGATAGGTCTTGTTCCCCACCAGCCTGCCTCCGCGGGTAACGTCCATGAATGCTGACTTAGCTTTCTCCATCGGTGACAAGGTCGTTTACCCCAACCACGGCGTCGGAGTCATTGAACAGATCAGCAGCCGCACCATCGGAGCTACCGTCGAGCGCTTCTATCTGTTGAAGATAAAGGCCAGTAGTTTGAAGGTGATGGTTCCGTTCCACAATGTCTCCAGTGTCGGGCTACGTCGGGTCGTGCGTAACGGCGAAATTCAGAAAATTCTCGGCTACCTCACCGACGGGGAATGTTCCAGCAACTCTGATTGGAAGTACCGGTTCAAAGAGAACTCCGAGAAGATGCGGACAGGTTCCCTCCTCGAGGTTGCCGCTGTCCTGAAAAGCCTTCTCGTCCTCAGTCAAAGCAAGCCTCTTTCATTCCGTGAGAAGAAGATGCTGGAGCGGGCTCGCTACCTCTTGGTGAGTGAACTCGCAATGGCCAAGAATCTCGACGAGCATGAGATCGAAGACATGCTTTCGAAAGCTCTCTCCAAGTCCAAGCTGAAGTTCCCAGAAGTGCTGGACGAGGCGCAGGCCTAACCAGCCGCCGGTTCTCTGAATCCTCTATAGTTAACTTCTCCTTATCTCTTCACATCTAAGTTTCCATGTCAGGCATAATCCACATCTTCCGCGTGGGTGAGGTGCGCGACCGCCACCAGCAACCCGTGGCCGAGTTTCAGCTCAATTACGATCCCGGCGATGGCAATACCTATGCCCGGACGGTGAGCGGACGCGAACCGCTGGCCGAATTCCTCGCCGCCAGCGCGCACGTGCCGCAGCCGGACGTCGAGAACGCCCTTCAAGCGCTGGATGCTGCCGGACATGTCACCATTCCTGACGTCGAAATCCCGGAACACGAAGCGGCCGCGATCGGCCTGGAAGAGCTTCCCAGCGATTTCTGATTCTTACTCGCCGAGCCAGGCGCCGAACGGCCGCAGCGACTCCACGTGATCGAAGACGATTTTCATTGCGGCCAGGATGGGAATCGCCAGCACCAGTCCCATGGCTCCCCAGATGAAACCCCAAAACAACAGCCCCAGCGTGACCGCCAGGGGATTCAATTGCAAGCGGCTGCCCAGAAATTTGGGATAGAGGACGTTCAGAGCGAACAGGTGCAGGCCAAAAACCGTCACCACGACCGCGATCACATCGCCGTAATTGATTTGGCCAATGCCGGCAATTAGGGGAGGTGCCAGGGCCAGCACCACACCAAGGTACGGAACCAGGCTGAGGAATCCGCTGATCACGCCCAGGAAATAGAAGTAGGGAAGGTGCAGGAATCCGAACACGGCAACGCTTGCGGCAGAGATAAATAGGCCGACCAGAACATTCCCCAGGATAAAGCTCCGAATCATCGCGGCAATCAATCCCAGGGTCACGTAGGCGGTATTGCGGTTTTCCAGCCGGAAGAGCATCACGGTTGCGGAGCGCACATGCTGCTCCCACGTCAGCATGAAATACACCAGGAACGGGGTGAACGAGATAATGAGAACGGTTTCCGTGAGCGACGCGAAGCCGTGGGTCAGTTGCTCCGACCAGCTCGTCGTCGCCCGGACCTTCATGACTCCTTTTTCTTCACCGCTTTCCGGCATTACCCCTTCGGTCGTTTTCTGGATCTCTTCCGCCCGCTCGCGGAACCGCATCAGCTCCTTCCGGATTTCTCCGGAGTATTTGGGGAACTCATGGACGAAGTTGATGGCCTGGTTGTAGGACACGTAGGTGATCCCATACAGGGCGGCTAAGAGCAGCAACACGGAGATTGCGGCGCCCACGCCGTGGGGAATCTTTAGGCGATATAAGAGTTCGACGATCGGGGCCAGGATGAACGAAAGCAGGATGGAAACCAGAACAACGACCAGCACCAGTTCGGCGAAGTAGCACAGGGTGAGCACGACCCCAATGGCGATAATGGTTGCGGCGAACGCCTGAATCCGGTTCAGACGCTGGCGTTCCCGGGTTGGCGTCATCTCGGGGAAGCCGCGCGGCCTGCTTTCCTGGCTGGGCTCGGGACCGGCCGCTCCGTGGACGACGTCGTCGGAGGGACGTGCTTGGTGCTCGGCGGTGTTCAGTTCTGCCGGATCAGGCGTCATGCTGCTGCTCATCGTACCTAACTGTCGGATGCTCGCTGGAATATAATTTCCTGCCCGTTAACTCACTTCACAAGAGGTAATCCATTCCTGCTCCTCGAATCCTGGGCCTGGACGTCGGCTCGAAGCGCATCGGAGTGGCAGTTTCCGACCCTCTCGGCCTGACTGCACAGGGTCTGGAAACCCTGCAGAGAAAAAACAAGCGATTGGATCTGGAGCACCTGGACCGGGTGGTCAAGCAGTATGAGGTGGCGGAGATCGTGGTGGGACTCCCCTTGCGAATGAGCGGGGCGGAGGGCACACAATCGCAGAAAATGACGGACTTCGCCGAGCAGTTGCGCCGGCATTTCAACCTGCCCGTCCACCTGTGGGACGAGCGCCTCACCAGCGCCCAGGCAAACCGCATCTTGCGGGATGCCGAGCTCAGCATAAAGCGGAGGGGCGAAGCGGTGGACCGGATGGCCGCGGTCTTGATTCTTCAGTCATTCCTCGATGCTCGTTCCGCAGGATACCCCCCTCCCCCCCAGGGTTCTTGAAAGCAGAGACTTTACGGAGCAAAACGCCGCAAGTTCAAGAATATTCAATATTTTATAGGTAAAATCTAGATTCCATTGCACTTAATATAAGCTCCCGCTTCCATCCTTCGAGATAAATAAAACATATAAATATTAGCTTTCAGGAGGCGTTGTCAAGGAGTGGGATCACTCACAGCGGTGAGAAGGCGCGAACAGATGCGCTAAGTAGTAGCAGCACACCAAGACCATGCCAGGGGCGGCCGGCTTGCTCAGGCCCCAATCACATCTGGTCGGGGGTGGCCGCCCTGGCGGCACTGGGCGAGATAAATTTCCAGTGCGGCGGCGGCATCGAGTACGGTTTCGACATTGCCCTTGTCGTCGAGATTCAGGTTGGCCCCGCGGATCGCGAACCAGGCGTCGGTGATCTCCTTTTGGTTCTCAAGCACGTGCAGGGTGTGCACTGATCCGGCAGGTTCGTAAAGATACGATCCGGCAGTATTGACTTCGGGATATTCGAGGTATTTCCACGCGCCCTGCAGGGTGAAGCCGAAAACTTCGCCAGTATGCTTGTGGCGCTGAATGGTCACGCCTGGCTCAAAGCGAACGCGGATAACCCACAGCCCAGCTTCGATGTCAGCCTGGAGCAGTTGAAAAGTCACGCCCTGTTGGTAAGGAACGAAAGGCAATTCGTTCTCGCCGCGATGCAGCGCACCGGGAACGGTAAGGGGGACGGGCTTTGTGGCCATGGCGGGGATCTCCTTTTTGGCTTCAAATGCGCTGCCGAGTTTATACCCATCAGGCCGGTTCTCTGCATCATGAAAAATCTTCATCCGGAACGCCACGAACGGTTGTCGTATATCCTTGGCGCGTGACCGTCCCTATGAACATGCTGTTACAACAACCGTTGTTATAGCCTTGCCGCGAGACGCTCCCAAGGGCGTGCAGCTTCGCGTTTAATGCGGGACTCGTCCCATTGCGACGCGGTCATGTTCGGATGGTCCCCTTACCATCGAGGAGGTCTGGCTGACCAGCACAGAAGGAAAGGGTTAACTTCATGTTCAAGGGCTTTCTTCGCCGCCATCTTTCACCATCCGCCCGGATGTGGATAAAGCACATGATCGGCACGGCAAAGGTACATTGGTGCCGTGTCGTGATGAACCGCGAGATGGAATCTTATGTTGCTTCTCTTCCGATCTCGGGGATGGATGCGCTTGAGATCAGCGGAACCAAGTGGAAAGATTTTGGGTTCCGTTCCTACCGCTGCATTGGGTACCCCGAATACGACGTGTGCAATCAGGTGCTCCCAAATAGCTTTGATGTGATCATAGCTGAGCAGGTATTCGAGCACATAATGCGACCCGACAGGGCTGCACGAAACGTCCTGGCCATGCTGCGGCCGAACGGACTATTCGTGATCAGCACACCCATGCTAATCAAATACCATCCCGTACCCCTTGATCTCTATCGTTGGAGCGAACTCGGCATGAAGACACTTCTGGAGGATGCGGGATTTGTCGCGGTTGAAACTCATTCCTGGGGAAACCGAGCCTGCGTTAAAGCTGATATGACCCCCGACCAGACCTGGACCTACTACAAACCGCTTTGGCATAGCCTGAAGAATGATCCGCGATTTCCTATTGTGGTCTGGGCTTTCGCGCGAAAGTCGTAGTTCAACCCACTAAGCATTCTTAACGCAGCGCTGAAGCGCTGCTTTACCCAAAGGAAGTCCTCAGGCACTAAAGCGCCTTGAGTAAACGTCGACCAAACGCGTGACTAAGTTCACCTCGCTTGGTGTGCCTAAGGCGCGGTCGCTAGCGTGATCATTCTTCGCCTACTTCTGGAGCAGCCACCGTCCCGGCCATCCGCTATGCCTAGCCAAATGTCTGTTTGGCATGGAAAAGGTGTACCAAGGTATTGGGCGTTTTCAGCCTGCCCCATGGCGCGATTTTGCATATCACGCTAATCGTCGAGCATCTAGAGTACGTAGATCGAGATGACTGCTCTCAAATCGAGATAAACCCATGAACCAGGACTTTCGCGTCTTCACGGAGAAGCAATGAAAAAACGCAAACTTGGCAAAAGCAATTTGGAAGTGTCAGCCATTGGACTGGGCTGCATGGGACTGAGCTCCGGCTACGGTCCCGCGGTAGACAAGCAGCAGGGGATCGCGCTAATCCGGGGCGCCTTCGAACGCGGCGTCACGTTCTTTGACACGGCTGAAGTATACGGTCCTTACACGAATGAGGAACTGGTAGGTGAAGCGGTCGCGCCGTTTCGTGACCAGGTGGTGATCGCAACGAAGTTCGGCTTCGACATCGACCCGGAAGACGGCAAGCAGCGCGGCTTGGACAGCCGTCCAGAACACATCAAACAAGTCGCCGAAAGTTCGCTCAAGCGACTCAAGACCGATGTTATTGATTTGTACTACCAGCACCGGGTTGACCCCAACGTACCGATCGAAGAAGTCGCGGGAGCGGTGAAGGGACTGATCCAGCAGGGGAAGGTGAAGCACTTTGGGTTGTCGGAAGCAGGTGTGAAGACCATCCGGCGGGCGCATGCAGTGTTGCCGGTCACTGCGCTGCAGAACGAATATTCGCTGTGGTGGCGGGAGCCCGAGCAGGAAGTGCTGCCAACCTGCGAGGAACTCGGGATCGGATTCGTTCCATTCAGCCCGCTCGGGAGAGGTTTCCTTACGGGCGCAATCAACGAGAACACGACATTCTCCAAGAATGACTTTCGCAACATCGTTCCGCGGTTTACGCCGGAGGCGCGCAAGGCAAACCTGGCTTTAGTCGATCAGGTACGCAATATTGCGGAACGAAAGAAGGCGACGCCGGCCCAGATCGCGCTGGCGTGGCTGCTGGCGCAGACGCCGTGGATCGCGCCAATTCCGGGCACCACCAAGTTGCATCGCCTGGAGGAAAACATTGGTGCCGCCGCCATCGAATTGACGGCTGACGATCTACGCGAAATCGACAAAGCCGTTTCGAAGATTCCGGTGCAAGGAGCCCGCTACCCGGAGAACCTGCAGAAAATGGTCAACCTATAGAGTCGCGAACCCCCAGCCTTCGAAAACATGAAGGGTTGGGGACTGACAGAGCAGCACCTAAAGGACAGTATTACCTCGGCCCTTTCGGCTACCCGACGGGAACTCAGGCGACTAAAGATTCATCTAAACTAGCTGTGATGCGAGCTGTCCTGAAACTCTTTGCTGTAGGGGTGCTGGTTCTTGCCGGGTGGCTGGCTTGGGCCCTCTGGCTCCCGGTGAGGCCTTCCGGCGAGAAGTTCGTGCTGCTGCACCCGGGTTACTCGACGCGTCATATCGCCAGTGCCTTGAAAGACGCTGGCGTGATTCGCAACGCGCATGCCTTTCTGCTTTGGCACTATGTTGCGAAGCCGCGCTCGCTAAAAGCAGGCGAGTACCTGTTCGACCGCTCCGCTAACGCGATTCGTGTCCACGAGCGGCTGACGCGGGGAGACGTGTACGTCCACACCGTGGTGATCCCTGAAGGCTACAACATGTTCGATGTGGCGGCCGCCGTGGAAGGGGCG
>Ga0070741_10004559_pt1 | contig 32194 bp, 26 predicted proteins | sample Coa_R1_4_FD_66440 | JGI IMG/M metagenome (GOLD analysis project Ga0070741, IMG submission 66440) | Surface soil microbial communities from Centralia Pennsylvania, which are recovering from an underground coalmine fire - Coalmine... | ecosystem: Environmental > Terrestrial > Soil > Unclassified ... | reverse complement strand
GGCCGCCGGCGTGGCTTATATCGACCGCGTTACGCGCGTTCCGCGCGAGGTGCGCGCCAAAGTCGTGGTGTTGTGCGCCTCCACTCTGGAATCGACGCGCCTGCTGTTGAATTCGGCGCCCGGAGGTCTGTGCAACTCCAGCGGAGTGCTGGGGCATTACCTGATGGATCACATATTCGAGGGCGGGGCGGAAGGCGAATTTCCCATGCTCGAAGCCAATCCCTGGGAAGGGCCGCCCCGGCGGCCCAACGGAATCTATATTCCGCGCTTCCGCAACATCACCGAGAAATCGACCAACGGATTCATCCGCGGCTACGGCTATCAGGGCCGCAGCTCGCCCGTCTTCGACTACGACGCTCCGGGCTTCGGCGCCGGTTACAAACAGGCGGTGCGGAAGGGCGTTTGGCGGGTCAATCTCGGGCTGTTCGGCGAGTGTCTGGCCAGAAAAGAAAACTACGTCGAGCTGGATAAGGACGTGGTGGACGCCTGGGGCATTCCGGCGCTCAGAATCAGCATGACGTGGAGCGACAACGAGAAAAAGCTTTACGACGACGGGCGCCTGCAAGCCGCCGAAATGCTCGAAGCCGCCGGCGCCAAGAACATTCGCCTCACCGGTGAATATTCGGTCCCGGGCTTCGGCATCCACGAAATCGGAACGGCGCGCATGGGCGATGACCCGAAGACCAGTGTTCTGAACCGCTTCAACCAGGCGCACGATGTTAAAAACATCTTTGTCACCGATGGCGCATGCTTCGTATCCAGCGCATGCCAGAATCCCACCTTGACCATGATGGCGATTACGGTACGGGCCTGCGAGTATATCGTCGATCAGAGCAGGAAGAACCAGCTTTAGGACAGGCCGTCCATTCGCCCTCCGCATTTTCGGCAAAACCTCGCGTTTTTTGTCCGCGGGATCACGCTTGGGTTTTGAATGCGGCGGGGAAGGCGGCCGGACGCTCTAGGTTAAGAACATTTCACGCGGAAGTAATCGCGGCGCGCGTGCTGTGATACTCGCGTTTGTGCCAGTACATGCGCCGGTCGGCCAGGGCCATGAGTTTCTCGGAGTCGCGGCTGTCGTCGGGAAAAGAAGCGGAGCCCATGCTGACGGAAACCTCGATGTTGGGGAAATCTTTTCTCAGATTCTCGACGGCCATCGCCAGCTCGATGCGCTTCGCGGCGGCCGCGCTTGCGTCCATGCCGGGCAGGAGAAGGACAAATTCATCGCCGCCCATGCGGGCCACCAGGTCATATTCCCGCACCGAGCTGCGCAAGGCGTTGCCGACCGCTTTTATGATTTTATTCCCCATCAAGTGCCCGAAGGTATCGTTGATTTTTTTCAAACCGTTCATGTCCACGACGAAGAGAGTGTAGGGCGTCTGCTGCCGCGTGGCGCGGGCGGATTCCTGCTCCAGACGGGTGGATAGCGCGCGGGCGTTTGGCAAACCGGTCAGGCCGTCGGTCTCCGCCGACCGCCCCATCGCCTCATGGATCAGAGCGTTATGCAGCGTCGTTCCCGCTTTGGATCCGACGGCCTTCAAAATCCGGAGGTGGTCGAGGCTGAAGGCGGCGTTATGTTCGGTGCTGTAGAGAGTCACGGCTCCGATCACCCCCTTGGGCGAATCGAGGGGCACGGAAAGGGCGCACCGCAGGCGGCTGAACTGGTGAGGGTCCTGCAAGTAAGCGGGCTCGACTGCCGGGTTGCCGTTAAGACTGTATTTTCCGTTTGCGGCCACCCATCCCGAGAGGCCTTCGCCTAGCGGAATCTGCATTCGCGCCAGGAGCGAAGCATTGACGCCTTCGACGAAGCGCGGCAGGAGCTTGCCTTCCCGAATTAGAAACACCGCAATAGAATCGAAAGGTATCAATTTGCGCAGTTCCTCGGCGATGAGGCGCAGAGTTTCGTCTACGCTCAAGCTCGTCCCGAGAGCCTGCGTAAGCTGGTAAAGCACCTGCAATTCTTCGCGGGCCTGCACAATGGAGTGCAGGGCCGAGGAGGTATCGGCGGTTCTTTCCGACTCCAGTTTCGGCGCAGGGGCCTGCCCTTTCACAATCTTTTCCTGCGCCGCCGATTTCACATCGACGCGGGCGATGGATTCGATAAGCGGTTCCAGTTTTGGATAGAGCTTTTCCAAAACGTCGACGATCTTGGGGTCATAGAGGATGCCGGCCTCCTTCTTCACCGCCTCCATGGCGTCCCAGCGCGAAAGGGCGCGCCGATACTGCCGGTCTGAAGAAAGAGCATCAAACGAGTCCACGACCGCCAGAATCCGGGCGCCGATCGGAATCTGTTCGCCCCTCAAGCCGGCTGGATATCCCGAGCCGTCCCAGCGTTCATGATGGGACCGCACGATCGGCACCACGGGATACGGAAATTGTACGCGCTCCAGAATTTCCGCTCCGACCACGGTGTGGATTTTCATTTTCTCGAATTCTTCTTCGGTCAATTTGCCGGGCTTCGAGATGATATATTCCGGCACGGCCAGCTTGCCGATATCGTGGAGCAGGGCCGCCGCGCGCAAAGCCTTCATGTCATCTTCCGGCAAATTCAATTCCTTGCCGATTGCCTCCGCATAAATAACTACCCGCTCCAAGTGCTGGTGGGTGGTGTTATCTTTGGCATCGATGGCGACGGCGAGCGCTTCGATGGTTCGCAGGTGCAGCTCGGCGACTTCTCGGGCGTGGCGGCGCTCGGCGGAGAGCTTCGCCGCATGCAGGTGCGAAGAATGCAGGGTCACGGCAAAGATGAGCAACGCCATCATTGCGACAGTCCACCACTCCCGGATGATGCCGACCCCTACCAAAACAGCCAGCATTGAGAGAACCAGAGTGTAGTTCGAGAGGCGCCCTTTCATGGCTGCCGGATCCCAAAGGATTGATTCTCGGGTCCCGGCTGCTTTTTGCCAATCGAACGCTAGTCCCTCCGGGCAAGGAAGTACTACTGATTTTCCCGCGGGAAATACCCTATGTCTCTTATGTCCCTAGTGCTACTACCGCATTGGGAATACGTTCAGTGAGACCGTCGCAAATCCCCGCGAATGATCCGGGCCGCATTGAAGCCGGGGGCGCCCATGACGCCGCCTCCCGGATGGGTTCCCGAGCCGCATAAGTACAGGCCGCGAACCGGCGTGCGGTACCGCGCCCAGCCGGCCACCGGACGAAAGAAGAACATTTGGTCCAAACTCATCGCGCCCTGAAAGATATTTCCTCCGGTTAAGCCAAAAGTGCGCTCGATATCGAGTGGAGTAAGCACCTGGCGATGGAGCACGATCGATTTGATATTCGGAGCATACTCGGAAATTAAATCGAGAACGCGATCGGCATAGCTTTCTCGAATCTGATCCCAGGAACCCGCGGCCAGCGTGTAGGGCGCGTACTGCAAAAACACCCCCATGATGTGCTTGCCCGAAGGAGCGAGGGAAGGATCATAAAGAGTCGGAATTGTCATTTCAATTAATGGCCGCTCGGAAGGCCGGCCATATTTTGCGTCGTCCCAGGCCCGCTCGAGATATTGCATGCCGGGGCAGATGTGTATGGTTGCGCGATGGTGTGGGCCGGGGCTTGCGCCAGGTTGGGCGCGGAACTCGGGTAAACCATCGAGGGCCAGATTGATCTTGAGCGACGTTCCTTCGCATTTATAGAACCGGATGGCGCGCACGAAATCATCAGGCAGATGGCCGGGCTCCAACAGGCCGAGGAAAGTCCGGCGGGGATCGGCGCAGGAGACAACGGCGCGGGCGGGGATCTCCTCGCCGCCGGCCAAAACCACCCCAGCGGCGCGGCCGTCGCGAACCAGGATCCGGATCACCTTGGACGAGCAGCGAATCTCGGCCCCGCGGCTCCGGGCGCTGGCCGCCATCGCCTCGCTGATGGCCCCCATGCCTCCGCGCACAAATCCCCACAGCCCCCGGACGCCTCCCACGCCGCCCATGCAATGATGGAGCAATACATAAGCAGTGCCGGGGGACATCGGTCCCCCGTTGGCGCCGATCACGCCGTCCGTGGCGAGAGTGACCTTCAGCTCATCGGATTCGAACCATTCGTCCAGAAATTCGGCTGCGCTCTGGGTGAAGATTTTGGCCAGCGCGGCGATATCGGCGCTCCCCAGTTTGCGCAGGCGGCCGGCAAGGCGCAGGTAGTCGATGACATCGCCGCCTCCACGCGGGGGGAGGTTGGGTGGCGCCGTAAGCAGCAGAGGCTCGAGAAACCGGGCCAGCCGCTCCAGGTGCTCTTCATACTTGGGATAAACCTCCGCGTCGCGCCGGGAAAACCTGCCGATCTCTTCCAGCGTTTTCTGGCGATTCTGCCACATCAGAAGGCAGCGGCCATCGGGAAACGGCGAGAAAAAGGCCGGATCCTTGGCATCGACCTGGTAGCCGAAGCGCTCCAGTTCGAGGTCTTTGACTATCCGCGGCTGGAGGAGGCTGCATAAGTATGCCGCCGTGGACACCCGAAAGCCGGGCCAAAGTTGTTCGGTAACGCACGCTCCTCCGACCAGCTCCCGGGCTTCCAACACCAGCACACGCCAGCCGCCCCGCGCCAGGTACCCGGCAGCCGCCAGCCCGTTATGGCCGGCGCCAATGATAATTGCGTCGTACATAGCGTGTTCGCTGCGCTGTTTTCAGCGCGGCACCTGTTAGAATAGCGGAGTCATACGATGCCCGCGCGGGTCTCACTCTTTGTCACCTGTCTCGTAGATCAGTTTTTTCCACAGATTGGCCTGGCGATGACGCGGGTGCTGGAGCGCCTGGGGTATGAAGTCGATTTTCCGGAAGCGCAGACATGCTGTGGCCAGCCCGCCTTCAACAGCGGCTTTTGGGGGGAAGCCCGCCTGGTCGGCCGGCATTTCCTGAAGGTGTTCAAGGGTTGCGACTATATCGTCTGCCCATCCGGCTCGTGCACGTCGATGGTGAGGCGGCACTACGCCGAAATCTTCCGAAAGGATGCAGAGTCGCTGGAGGCCGCCAACGCTCTGGCTCCGAAAATCTTCGAATTTTCTGAGTTTCTCGTGCAGGTGGCGCAGAGAGAGGATGTAGGCGCACGCTTTGAAGGCGTGGTCACCTACCACGATTCCTGTCATGCCCTGCGCGAGCTCGGGCTCCGGGAAGGTCCCCGCCGCCTCTTGCGCTCCGTGCGCGGGCTGGAGCTGCGCGAAATGGATGCAGCGGAGGAGTGCTGCGGCTTCGGGGGCACGTTCTCCGTCAAATTCGATGACGTCTCGGCGGCTATGTTGGCCGGCAAAATCGATTCAATCCGCCGCACGGGTGCGCAGTCGGTGGTTTCCGCGGACGCAAGCTGTTTGATGCAGATACGCGGCGGCCTCCTCCGGGCCGGTCTTCCTATTCAGACTCTTCATTTGGCTGAAGTGCTGGCCTGCGTCTGATCTCATGTCCGACGCATTCCATCAACGCATTCACAGCGCCTTGATCGACCAGCAGCTTCAGGACGCCCTGGCATCTTTTGCGGGCCGGCTGATGCGCGAGCGGCGTTCGAGCGTGGGAGGGGAGGAATTTCCTGAATATCAGGAGCTGCGCGCTCAGGCGAATCTGATCAAGCGGCACACGATGGAGAATCTCGATCACTACCTGGAAATCCTAAGCCGCAAGGTCGAGGAGCATGGAGGTCAGGTGGCCTGGTGCCGCGACGCTGGGGAAGCGCAAGCTTTTATCGGGCAACTGGCCCGCGAGCGCGGCGTCCGGCTGGCCGTCAAATCGAAGTCGATGACCTCGGAAGAGATCGGGCTCAATGAGGCGCTGGAACATTACGGCGTGGAAGCCACGGAGACCGATTTAGGCGAGTTTATCGTGCAACTAGCGCACGAACACCCGTTCCACATCGTGGCGCCCGCTCTTCATAAGAACCGCCGCCAAGTGGCTGCGCTCCTCTCCGAGAAACTCGGTGTAGCCTGGGAAGAAGAGATTCCGAAGCAGACGGCGATCGCACGGAGCGTATTGCGAAAGAAGTTTCTGGAAGCCGGAATGGGCATCACCGGCGCCAATTTCCTCATCGCGGAGAGCGGCGCGGTGGTGATCGTGGAAAACGAGGGCAACGCGCGGTTGGCCACTTCAGTGCCGCGCATCCATGTGGCCGTGGCGGGAATCGAAAAGGTGATTCCGCGCGCCGCCGATCTGGCCGTTTTCCTGAAGCTGCTGGGCCGCAGCGCCACCGGCCAGCCGCTCACCAGCTATACCTCGTTCCTGGCAGGGCCGCGGCGCCCGGGCGAAATGGACGGCCCCGACGAATTTTTCCTGCTGTTGCTGGACAACGGCCGCAGCCGCATTCTGGCCGACCGCGACAAGCGCCAGACGCTCTACTGCATCCGCTGCGGCGCTTGCCTCAACGTCTGCCCCGTGTACCGCAAGATCGGCGGATACAGCTATCCGGGAACCTATTCGGGCCCAATCGGCGCAATCCTCACGCCCCAGCTTTCGGGCATTACTTACGAGCCCGAGTTGCCCTTCGCGTCCAGCCTGTGCGGAGCTTGCGGCGAAGTCTGTCCGGTAAAGATTGATATTCCTAAAATACTGGTCGAGCTCCGCAGCGAGGTCAGAAAGGCGGAGCGGCGCGAGAGCCGCGGCGCGATCGGAGTGCAGGCCGCCGGTTGGGAACGGATCGCGTTTGCCGTTTGGGCGTGGCTGATGCGGCGCCCGCGCTTGTTTGAACTCGCCGGTTCGGCGGCCCAGGTTCTGCTGCCGGCGGATCGCGATGGCGGCTGGATCCGTTCCTTGCCCGGTCTGCTCCAAGCCTGGACAAGGTGGCGAGACTTTCCGCCGCCCGCCGCGCATAGCTTCCGGCAGCTTTGGCGGCGGCAGCGGCGCCGCAGCAACTGACGCATGCCGGCCCGAGAGCATATCCTTCACAAGATCCGCACGGCCCTGGGCCGCAATGCCGGACAACCCCCAGCTCCCGCGCCCCCGCCTCGATTGGTCTTTGCCGCTGCCAGTTCGGCTGAGCTGGTCCGCCAGGCTATCGAGCGGTTTCCCGGTAAGGCTGTGCGCGCCGGCTCCGATCAGGAAGCTCGCGATTACGTCGCTTCTCAAATTAATGGATTGCGCGCCATCGCCTCGCCGGCGCCGCTGCTCGATCGCCTCGGGATTCTCACGCTGCCGGGAGTGGCCACAGCGGCGGGCGGTCCAGCCGAAGTGCAGCGTGCCTGCGCTGAGAGCGATATCGGAATCACCACCGCCGAGTACGTCCTGGCAGATACCGGGGCGCTGGTCACGCTGTCGGGCGCTCGGGAATCGCGTCTAGTTTCATTGCTGCCCCCGGCGCATATCGCGGTGGCTCCGGCAGACCGCATTCTCACCGGACTCGATGAACTCTTTACGCTTTTGCCAGACCCGGCGGCCCTCTCCAGCTCCCTGGTCCTGATCGCCGGCCCTAGCCGGACCGCCGACGTGGAAGGGGTCTTGACCCTGGGCGTCCACGGTCCGAAGGAGCTGCACCTCGTGCTGGTATAGTGCCCGGGCCTCTTTGCCATAGCTGTTTCTTTGCAGTTTGGTGATGGCTTCCTGGTCCCCTTGCAGTTGGACCTGGGGAGCCGCACGGCGAGGGCTTCCCGGCGCTAGGATTCCAATGGAGCTTTATCCGGCTCAATATTGGCGTCAATTACGCGGGGTTGCTTGAGGTAGTGTGCAATTGCGTATTCGGCGATAAAGTCCTCGAATTTCAGAGTTGCCTCGCCCCACTCGCCAGCCGGATGCGGCTGGTTGGCGTCGTGACCACAGAACAGCCGGAAGATTTCCTCATGAGGCGGGACCTCTTCGAAGTGCTTCATGCCCGTCCAGGCTTCTTCGTTTCGTGTGCCGCCAATATCCACCTTCACGCGTAGCAATTTCACTGGATTCCCTCGTTTCCCGGTCCCAAACACGCTCCCGTTGGTCCGGTGATAAGATAAAAAGCCTTGCTGGCGCTTTGCGACTTGTGTAAATCGATTCGGCTCTGCTTCCTCATTTTACTTCTTGGGATCTATCCCGTTTTCGGCGCGGCGCCGCCGGAAGGAAATGAACCTCGCTGCGGCAGCGATCCGGCGCTGCGCCTGACTGACCTGTTCCGGCGCCAGCAGGCCCAATTGCGCCGGACTCCCGCTGCGCTCGGGATCGGTCCTGCGCCTGCCTTTCTTCCGGATATCGGAGATATCGCAATGGTGGACGACTCCGAAGGCGTGGTGGTCCGCCCCAACCCATTCAACTTGCAACAGCTCACGTTGCATTTCTCGCCCAGCGGCGCGCGCGCTTCGGAGTACACAGCCGCTACAGGCGCGCTACATTTCGACGCGGCCGCAGCGGCCGCGGGAACGCCGCTGGCCAGCCTGGGCGACGACGACACCCGAATGGTGCCGCTGCCGTTCTCTTTCCCATTCTTCGGGCAGCGGTATACGTCCCTCTATGTCAACTCCGATGGAAACCTGACGTTCACGGGGGGCGATGCGTCGAGCGATCCACGGAGCGCAGGCCGGGCGATCTCCGGTCCGCCGCGAATTTTCCCTTTCTTCGACGACCTCGATCCCTCGCAACCAGGCGCTGCCGTCGAATACTTTGGCGCGGCCGATCGTGCAGTGGTCACGTGGAATCAGACGCCGGAATTTTCGGAAACCACGCCGGGCGCCCGCCAGACGTTTCAGGCCGTTCTCTATCCCGACGGCCGCATTGACTTCAACTACCAGACGATCGCCACAGGCACTGCGGCCGTGGTCGGGATCGCCCCTGGCTTTCAACAGAGCGGCTTCACGGCCGTTGATTTCTCGGCTGGCGTAGCGGTTCCACGGGGAGGCGCGCTGGCCGAGGTGTTCAGCAATAGGAACTCGATCGATTTCATCGCCGTGAGCCAAAAGTTTTACCGCAATCATGAGGACGCCTACGACTACATCATTCTGTTTAATACCTTGGGTTTTACGGGAGAAGATGATCCGGGAGCATTTTCCGCCGAGCGCAACATCCGCAATCACGTCCGTGGAATCGGCGGCCTCTCGCGGGGGAACAGCGTATTCGATGACGGCCTGAGCTGGGGCTCGCCGCTGCGCTTGCAAAGCTTCGTGAACATGGGCCCGCTTGCCAACTTCCCCGCGAACCCAGCCGATATTATTCCTGCTTTCGCTTCGAGCAGAAACACCCCGCTCTCCATTCTGGGCCAAGAAAGCGGCCACCGGTTTCTGGCGTATGTACGGTACCTTGATCCGCTGACCGGCCAGCCGTCCTCAAGCTTGCTCGGCCGCGCCAATGCTCACTGGAGCTTCTTTTTCAACAGCGACGCGTCTGTGGTCGAGGGAAACCGCATTCAAGATCTGGGAACCGGGCAGTCGCCCCGCTTTTTGACTATCGGAACCGTTGAGCACTACAGCGCTTTGGATCAGTATTTGATGGGCCTGCGCGGTCCCGATGATGTGCCGCCATCTTTCCTGGTGCGAAATCCGTCGATTCCGCTTCCTGCTGCCAGCGCGCCGCAACCGGGCGTACGTTTCGACGGCGCGCGGCAAGATATTACCTTGCAAATGATCACTGATGCCGAGGGAAAGCGAATCCCCGATTGGACTGTCGCGCAAAAACACTTCAATTTTGCATTCGTTCTGCTGGCGCCCGCCGGTTCCGCGCCGCCGGCGGCCGACGTGGCCAAGCTGGAGCAGTTGCGCCGGGCTTGGGGCAGTTACTTTGCCGCCGCGGTGGATAATCGCGGCACGGCGGAGGTGCGGTTGGTAAAGGAGCTTTTGCTTTCGACTTGGCCGGCGGGTGGCGTAGTGCAGGGGAGTCCCGCCACAACAGCCACCGTGAGCGTCGCCGCTCCCCTTTCTTCCAAGCTGGACGTGATTCTCAGTACGGACAGCAGCGTGATTGCGATTCCGCCGTCGGTCACGATCCCTGCCGGAGCCGTTTCGGCTTCTTTCTCGATTGTAGGAAACCGCCCGGGAACAGCCGCTCTGAGCGCGCGCGCAGTTGATGCCTCCTATGAGGTTGCACAGACGATTGTCCAGGTCCGCGAGAGCGCGTCCCAGCTCCATCTGGACTTGGTTTCCGGCGGCGGGCAGCAAGGGGCTCTCGGACAAGTGCTCTCGGAACCCATCGTGCTGCGGCTTCACGATGATAATGACGTTCCTTTTTCGGGAGTGCCCGTCAACTTCGCTGCTAGCGGCGACGGTGTTGTGACTCCTTCTCGCGCCCTGACCGACGCCGCCGGGCGGGTACGTGTAAGCTGGCGTCTGGCATCGAGCGGCGCTTCCAATACTCTGACCGCTTCACCTGATGGGGCGGCGTCGGAGGGGGTGGGTGTATCGGCGAGGGGTCTTGCACAGCCCGTCTTCAGCGCCGCTGGCGTGGTCAATGCGGCGGCGTTGCAGCCAGCGCCGGCAGCCGCCGGCATTTCACCGGGCGGCCTAACGACTATCTTCGGCGCCTCCCTCGCCGCCGGGACATTTCGCCCGTCATCCCTGCCGCTGCCCACGAGCCTGGGATCCACCCAGGTCGCCATCAACGGAAGGCTGGCGCCGCTTCTTTCCGTTTCCCCGGCGCAGATCAATTTGCAGGTTCCCTTCGATATCACCGGGACGGAGGCGGAAATCGCCGTCTCGACCCCGGCGGGGTCGTCTTCCCCGGTGAAGGTTCCCGTGATCGACATACAACCGGGAATTTTCTTCGACCCGGCGAGTGGATTGGGAGCCATCCTTCTCAACTCGAATAGCGCTTCAACCGCAGTGCAGCCGGCGCGTGCCGGAGATTTCCTGCAAATCTACGCCACCGGGTTGGGGCCAGTCTTGCCCACGGCCGTTGCGGGCTTTCCTGCCGCGTTCACTCCGCCTGTGCGGACAACCACGTTGCCCGAGGTTACGATCGCCGGTTTTCCGGCGCCGGTCCTCTTTGCCGGCCTGGCGCCTGGGTTCGCCGGCCTCTATCAAGTAAACGTACAAGTACCGGAAAGCGTCCCTCCCGGCAGGCAGAACGTTGTGCTCTCGATGAACGGCCTGCAATCGAATACCGTGCAGGTTAACATTGGACCATGATCGGTACCGTGCTCTCCTTCTTCGCCGGCCTGCTTCCTGTGGGAACGGAAGCTCCCGATTTTTCCCTGCGAGACGACGCCGGGAATTTGGTTCATCTCGCCGGCTGGAAAGGCCGTGCCCCCGTTGTGCTTGTGTTCTATCCCGTAGACGAGACGCCCGGCTGCCGGAAACAGCTTTGCGAGCTGCGCGACCACTGGGACGAGTTTGCGCGGCGCGGCGTGCAGGTATTTGGCATAAATCCCGGCTCGGCGGAGAGCCATGGAAAATTCCGCCGGAATCATCATTTTCCATTTCCTTTACTGGTCGATCAAGGCAAGAAAGTGGCGAAGCTCTACGGTGCGAGCGGGCTGGTAATCCGGCGCACAGTTTACGCGATCGGCAAGGACGGCCGCATCGCCTTCGCCGAACGTGGTAAGCCGGATCCGGGGAAGATCCTGGCGGCCATCGCCGGCTAAGCAGGAGCGGAGGAACTATCTTCAAGTCCGCCCAGCCGGCAAGACGCGAGCTAGGCGTAAATTCCTCTGAGCTTGATGGCGAAGGCGACGCGATCAATGGCCAGCATATAAGCGGCGGTCCGGTTGTGCACCTTGTGCTTTTCGGCGTAATGCAGGACATCGTGGAAACTCTCCGTCATGATCTGTTGCAGGCGGTTGTTGACAAGATCCGCGTTCCAGAAATAGCCCTGCCGGTCCTGCACCCATTCGAAGTAGGAAACCGTAACCCCGCCGGCGTTCGCCATAATGTCGGGAATCACAAAAACGCCGTTTTCCCGCAGAATGGGATCGGCGTCGGCGGTGGTCGGACCATTCGCGCCCTCGCACAGGATTTTGGCTTTGATCTTCCCTGCGTTGTGGCTGGTGATCTGGTTTTCGGTCGCCGCCGGCAATAGAATATCGCAGTCGAGCAGCAACGCCTCCTGAGCGTCAATCTGCTCGGCTTCCGGGAACCCAAGAATCGTCTTGTGCTTTGCGCGGTAAGCGATCAGCGCAGGAATGTCGAGCCCCTGGGAATTGTAGATCGCGCCGTCAATGGTGGAAACCGAAATAATTTTGTAGCCGTGGGCAGCCATTTGTTGCGCGGCCATGGATCCCACGTTGCCAAATCCCTGAATCACCACGCGAGCGCCGGCCTGCGCCATTCCCAGCTTCTTCAACGCTTCGTTGCAGACGATCATGCAGCCCCGTCCGGTAGCTTCCCGGCGGCCGCGCGAGCCCCCCAAATCGATGGGTTTGCCGGTTACGACGGCAGTCGTGGTCTGGCGGGTGTGCATAGAGTAGGTGTCCATCACCCATGCCATGACCTGCTCGTCGGTGTTCACATCGGGCGCCGGCACGTCCCGCTCGGGACCGATAAATTCGAGGATCTCGGCGGTATAGCGCCGCGTCATGCGCTCGAGCTCGAAAGGCGAAAGCTGCATCGGATCGCAGATGATGCCGCCTTTGGCGCCCCCGAAAGGGATGTTTACAACCGCGCATTTCCAGGTCATCCAGGAAGCCAGCGCCTTGACTTCATCGAGCGTAACGTCCGGAGCATACCGGATGCCGCCCTTCGCTGGACCACGCGCAATCGAGTGCTGCACGCGATAGCCAGTGAACACCTCGAGCCTTCCATCGTCGAGCTGGACCGGAATCGCGACTGTAATCTCGCGCGTAGGCGTTCGCAGAATTTTCGTGAGACCCTCATCGAGATCCAAGAGCGCGGCCGCCTCCTCGAAGCGGGCCGACTGCGAGGCCCAGGCATTCTTTTCGTAGTCCGGTGATACAGCCGGCATCAAAAGCCTCCCATCGGGTTTGGATGGCGGCGGGCGCGGGTTGGCATGGAGCCTAGAGGCGAAATGCTGCAAGCCGATTCTCGCGGCGTCCCGGCCGCTGGCCGCCAGCTAGCGCCGTGTCTCAGAGTTTTGATGGCAGCTTTTTTCGGCCGCCATCGTTCTCACAGCGCCGGCCCTTCCGCCGCCGGCCGCTTGCCAGGCAGCGCGCGTCAGCGAGCCGTGACACTGTGTTGGTGAACCTGGGACACGACACACCAGCCTATCCTACCAAGGTCCGCACGGCTTCCGTGGCCAGATGATCCAGTGTGACGATTTCAAAGGTGGAGCGGTCATTCATGATCTGGGCGACCAGGGCGGTGTGCATGGCGTGGCCCGCCCGCTCGGCGATTACGTGGCCTACCAATGGATGGCCGATGAGAGCCAGGTCGCCGATCAGATCAAGCACCTTGTGGCGGCAGCATTCATCGGGATAGCGGAGACCTTCGGGATTTAGAACGCCGCCTGAAGTGAAGCAAACCGCGTTGGAGAGCGAAGCGCCGCGGATGAGACCCATATCCCGCATCTGGTCGAGCTCGCGCTCGAACCCGAACGTCCGCGCACCGGCAATCTCACGCTCGTAACGCTCTGGGGTCAGGTCGAGATCGATCTCCTGGCGGCCGGCCAGAGGATGCCCGAAGTCGGTGGAGCAGGTGATGCGAAAACCGTCAGCGGGCAGTATGGTAATGCGCCGGCGGCCGTCCCGAACTTCCACTGCGCGGCGGATGCGAAGATAGCGCCGCTCGCGCCGCAGCCGGCGCCGGCCAGCCTGCTGCAGCAGCTCGACAAACGGACGGCTGCTCCCATCCAGAATGGGAGCCTCGAGCGAGTTGATCTCGACAACCGCATTGTCGATCCCCATGCCGTAAAAAACGCTCAATACATGCTCAGTCGTGGAGAGCAGAACGCCTTGCCGCATCAGACTGGTGGCGTAGCTGACGCGCGCTACATATTTCCAACTGGCGGGAATAGAAAAGCCGTCCAGATCGGTACGAACAAAGACAATGCCGGTGCCGGCGGCCGCAGGCAAAATTCGGATGCTGACCTGAACACCGCTGTGCAAACCTACACCCGCCACCTCCACGGGCCTCTGCGTCGTCGTCTCGAAACGCAAGCCAAAGCTCCCCTGAAACTGCTAAGTTTGGAGAATGCCCAGTAGCATCTTACACGCCAAATCGTAATTCACTGAATTATTGAGATAATCGCTGGCGCAGGTGCGGCTGCCGGGAGACTCCGGCGGGGCAAAACCGTGGCCGATAAGCCACACTCCGAACCGCGGGAAAACCCGGACCCACTGAGCCCCTTTCCACTCTCCTGGGTGGGCGAGGCTTCCCGCCCGGCTTGATCGGAAAGTGCCCCCAGCCCGGCTGAGCCGTGCACAGATCAAGACCGGGTTGGCAAAAAAAGGGCCTGCTGGTTGTATCCGAGCAGGCCCAGAGGGAAGAAGAGGGAAAGTCGTCAGCGGCGTGAGTGGCCCCCGCCTCCGTGCTGATTTCCGCCGCGCTGCCCGCCTCCTCCGCCGCGGTCTCCCCCGCTGAAGTGGGGCGAGCCGCCTCCGCCGAAACGAGGCGAGCCTCCGCTCGAGGGAGCTGGTCCCGGCCGCGGAGCCAGAATCGGACGTTGGATCTGAAGCTGGCGGCCGCCTCCGCCGCCAAACCACGGCGAGGCCTGCGGCCGGGAGTACTGCGGCGCAGGCCTCGAAGGCTCGACTGGAGGAGCCGAATGTTGCGGAGCAGGATACTGGCCGGGAGAGGGCCGGAACGCCGGCGCGAAGTTGTTAGGCGCGCTGCCCGGCCCGAAGCTGTGCTGGTTTCCAGGAGACCGGAGATTTCCTCCCGGATCCTGCGCCGCAGGTCGGGAGTTGGGAGGGGAAGCGACGCGCGGCTCACCGAAACGCCGCCATCCGTTGTTGTGCGCTTCTGGCGCCGCCGCGGGGCTGTTCGCTTGGCCCGAAGGCGCTTGCGCCAGCCCGCTCTGGCTGGGCCAAGCCGCCGGGCCCAAGGAGCGCCAGCCGCCCGATGCCTTTCCCGTGGCGCCGCCCCGTACCTGAGCCGCGGGTGCGGCCTGAAACTGCGATTGGCCCTGAACCAGGTTGTTTCCTTGCGGAGACCGCAGGGTATTTGCCGGAGAAGCCGGCAGCCCGCTGGAGAACCCCGTGTTACCACGCATCGCGGGCCGGTTTTGTATTCTCCCGCCGTTTAAAGCCTGTGCAATCTGCTGCTGTTGCTGCACAAAAGAAGATCGCACAGCCGGAGCCTGATGCACTGCGAAGAAACGGTTCTGCGCCGCTCCGGATTGCGGCACGGCCGCCCGGTTCACCGGATGGGTGCTGACCTGAAGAGCGTTCCGGCTGGGGACCACCGGGAGCATCCCGCGAATCTGAGCTGCGTTGCTGATCATTGCCGGATTCACCGCCATATGGTTGAAGGTGCGCCCCTGGTTAAATTCCTGAACGGCAATAGCCCGAACGCCGCCATTCACGGCCGCGTTCCGGTACACGTTGCGGATGTTGGTTACATTTACGATGTTGATGTTGGTGATAACGGTCCGGCTGCCGAAACCATGTCCCCACCACGGATGGAGGGGCTCGAAAGGCGCCAGGGGCACCCAACCGATGTTGCTGAAGCCGAAACCTACGCTGAAACCGGAAGCGGCGCCGAATCCGAAAAACCCTACCAAGGCCGGCGCCCAAGGAGAAACCACGGTCACCGGACCAGGCCACCAGCCCCAGCCGAAGCCCGCGCGCCAGAACCACCGGCCGTAATGGAAGGGCGCCCAACCCCACGGATCGTAATCCACCCAGGTCCAACCATAACCGTCGATCCAGCACCACCGGCCATAACTATAGGGCGCCCACGTGGCCGCAACCCGGGGGTACCACACCGGTCCATAGCCGGGCACTTGGGTCCAGGCCCCATACGCATCCAGATCTTCTACACCATACACTTCCGGGTTGACATACTGATAGCTGGCCGTGCGGGTCAACTGTGCGTCCCGGCTGTCGTTCCAGCGATCCCATTGATCGGGGTAGGGAGCTGGCATGTCCCGCACTTCGACGTCGCTATTCGGGTCGTCTGCGCGGACGATCAGGGTGTGGCCGCCTTCAATCGCCTCGGTACCCTGGCGTGAAGAAACTTCCGCCCTACCGCCTCGCACCGTGATTTGCGTCTGACCGTTCTCCGATACTTCTACGCGATAACTGCCGCGCTCGGTGGGCCGGATCGCGACCAAGGGCGTATCTATTTCCACTCTCGCCGAAGAATTTCGCAAGATTCCGTAAGTAATAATGCCTTTTGAAATTTGGACTTGATGCTGGCCGGGCTCGAGATCAGCCAATTGGATCTCGGTTTCTTGACCGATTCGCAGGAAATTAGCTGAATCAAACTGAATTTCCGCCCGAGATCCGGCCGCCGCATACACGCGGTCCCCGGCAACCAGTGGGGCGTTCACCGCCGCAGCGATCCAGTCTCCGGAATCGCCTCTTTGCGTGCTGACCTCGCCATTCAAGAGGCTCACTCGGGCCACCGCCGGACCGGCGATCTGCTGCCCGGAAGGGTACCCGGAGGAGGGATAGCTCGGTGACTGGGCTGTGAGGAACGGCGCGGCGGCGATTGCCAGCGCGCAGCCGATCACGATCGCTTTGTGCTTTCGAGTGGGCACCGGACGCCTCCCGTCCAGATTGCTTGCACCCGTCCTTCCATTTTCTAATGTTCTCAAACAAAAAGAGATAATCATGAATCCCGACCGGATCCCCTGGCCGAAAACCACCACGCCCTGGTGGCTTTCGGCCGGACAGAGCCAAATCCAGGAGGTCTGGCAGCCCGTCCCCATCGCAAGGAACGGCTGTTGAGCGGGCGCGTACGATTTCATTTCCGAATAATGAAATCAAATAGCCAAAGCGCCGAAAGGATGGGTGCAGGCTCTTCCCGACCTGTTTATGAACGGGTGCACCGCACTCTTGCCTGCGACCATGCCGGCCGAAAAACAATGCAGCCGCTTCGAAATTACCATGCGCGCGCGCCCCGGTCCGCGGCCATAGCTATAAGCGCCGCCGCGTTTGTTTTGTTTTGGCAACTAACTCTTCCTCCGCCGAGGAATCGCTAACGATACGGACTTCTTCAAGTTGCTGGGCCGCTATAATTTAGGTTCGCCCATCAAGTTCAGCTATGCCGAGACCCGGTTTGGTTTACGATGAACGCTATCATTGGGATTCCCGTTTTGGTCCTCCGAATTGCTTCTGATTGCGCCCGCTCTGAAACTGAACAACTTGCTTTCGAAAGATGGCAGCTTTGATTTGCGGCCCATGGGAAGCATTCACGCCGCGCTGTTCCTGTTGGCTGCGATCTGGCTGGCGCCCCTGCTGGAAGCGGTGTCTCCGGGTTTCCATAACTCGAAAAACGTCGCCCGAGCTCTTGAGAACCTTCACCTGGACGAGTCCAACCGAAAATGAATCGGCACGCACTCTTACATGCCGGGCAGTCCTATGGGGGATGCCGACTTCCGCCAAGCTTTTGCGCAACGAGTCTCGTACAGGCGCCGCCGGCCACACTTAAAGTAAAACTTGATATGACAGTCTGCTAAGCGTCTAGGCCTCGATGCCCATCTGGGTGAGGCGGTACCGGAGCGCATTGCGCGTGAGGCCGAGCAGACGGGCGGCCTGGCTTTTATTGCCGTCGCAACGGCGCAGCGCTTCGCGGATCAGTTGCTGCTCGTACTGATCGAGAGTCATTCCTTCGGGAAGGAAGGGAACGCCGTCCGCGGTTGCTGCGGCGCGACGCTCCGAGTCGAGCTGAATGTCCCCCGGCTCGAGGGCCGGCCCCGGCGCAAGAACCATCGCCCGCTGGATGATATTTTCCAGTTCGCGCACGTTTCCGGGCCAATGATACGCGATCAGTTTTTCCATTGCGGCCGGAGTGATTGAGCGGACCCGCCCGCCGGTTTCTTCGGAGTATTTGCCCAGGAAGTGCTCGACTAAGTACGGAATGTCTTCTTTGCGTTCGCGCAGAGGCGGGATGTTAATCGGCACGACATTCAAGCGATAGTAGAGGTCCTCGCGAAAAGCTCCTTGCTCTAAAGCCGCCCGCAAATCCTGGTTGGTGGCGGCGATCACCCGGACGTCGACCCTCAGGGTCTTGTTGCTGCCGAGCCGCTCGAACTCACGCTCCTGCAATACGCGCAACAGCTTCACCTGCACGGGAGGCGGAACGTCGCCGATTTCATCGAGGAACGCTGTCCCGCCGTCGGCCTGCTCGAATTTTCCCGCACGAGCCGAAGCAGCGCCGGTGAACGCGCCTTTTTCGTACCCGAACAGCTCGCTTTCCATGAGGTTCTCCGGCAGGGCGGAGCAGTTGATTTTCACGAACGGGCGGTCGCGGCGCGGAGAGTGGTGGTGAATCGCCCGGGCTATCAAATCCTTGCCAATTCCGCTCTCTCCGGCGAGAAGCACCGTGGCGCGCGTCGGCGCGACTCTTGAGACAGCAGCGAAAACCTCCTGCATCTTGGGGCTCTTTCCAATGATATTGTCGAACTGATACTTATGCCCGAGCTCGTCCTTCAGGCGGCGGTTTTCATCCCGGAGCGTGTGCAGCTCGAGGACCTTGTCGATGGTCATCATCAGGTCGTCGAGCGAGAACGGCTTCAGGATGTAATCGCTGGCCCCGGCCTTCATGGCCTGGACCGCCGTTTCGACCGTGCCGAAAGCAGTCATGATGATCACGGGCAGGGAAGCATCGATGCCCCGGATGCGCTCCAGCAGTTGGAGACCGTCCATGCCGGGCAGCCGCAGGTCGGTGAGCACCAGATCCAGGCCTCCGCGCTCGAGAATGGCAAGAGCCTGCTCGGCATTGGAGGCTTTTTCGACGGCGAAGCCGGCGCCAGCAAGCTGAAGCTCTAATACCCGGAGCATATTCGCCTCATCTTCAACCACTAACAGCCGTTTCTTCATGTTCAACTTGCCTCAGAAAGGGGAAGAATTACGGTAAAGGTCGTCCCGCGGCCCGGCTGGCTGGAGACCGTAATCTTGCCGTTATGGTCGTCGACGATCTTCGAGACGATGGCCAAGCCCAGGCCGACGCCGTTCTGCTTGGTGGTGAAGAAGGGGTTAAAAATGCTCTCGAGGTTCTCCGGCGCGATGCCGGCGCCGGTATCGGAAACTTCCGTTTGCACCACGTCGCCGAGCCGCCTGGTCGTGATCTTCAACTCTCCGCCGCCCGGCATAGCCTGCACCCCGTTTTCCAGCAGATTGAAGAACACCCGTTCCATCAATTCGGGGTCGAAGGAGAACGGCTGCATGTCCTTGCAGAAATCCGTTTCGAGGCGCAGGCCGTTTGCGCCGGAGGGCAGGCTGCGCTGCACCTGATGGATCGCCTCCTGGATCACCGCGTGCAAGTCGGCTTGGCAGCGGTGCAGGGGCGACGGCCGGGCGAATTCGAGGAATCGCGTGATCAAACCGTTGGTGCGGTCAGCTTCACTGATGATCAACGCCGCCATTTCGCGGACAACTTCATTTTCCGCCGAGACGTTCTTGGAGACCAGTTCGGCCGACCCGCGAATCACTCCCAGCGGATTGCGCAACTCGTGCGCCAGGCCTGCGGAAAGCTGTCCGAGCGCAGCCAGCCGTTCCGACCGCCGTACCTGCGCCTGGGCTTGGTGCAAGTCGCGGTTCGCCTGAGCCAAGTCGTCGGCCAACTTGCGGTAGAGCTCGGCTTGCCGGCGGTTCTCGGTGACGAAATGGTTCAGCAGGATCCCCGTCATGAAAATGAAGAGGATCCGGATGCCCAGCTCGCGGGCGCCCTCGGGCGGCAACTCGTAGCGATCCCAGACAAACCCCAGAAATGACAGATAGGCCAGGGATCCGGCAAAAGCGGTGAGTAGCGTCCCGGCCAACCCGAAAGTGGAAGCCGCAGAGACCACCGGAAGAATGAATATGAGGTAATAGCTGCTCTCGATGCCTTCCGTCACGCCCACCAGAACCCAACACAGCGCGAGCTTTATAACCACCGCGACAATCGTGCCGCCGCGTGACGCAAACACCGGGAACCGCATTTCCGCAACCTGCATTAGCGCAATCGCCCCGAGCGCCAGAAACTCGTAAGGACTGTGGCGCGGACGCGTGGAAGCCAGAACAGCCAGGGCGGCCATCACAAGCAGCCACATCAAGTCGATACGGCCGAGCCGCAGCCAGGGACGCCATTTCGGAAGAATAGTCACTGCGAAAACCGGCGCGGGCCGGGGCGGGGCGAGCGGGCAGTGTGGAGGGCCGTCAAAAAGGTGCGGATCCAGGAGAGGCGCTGGCGCCCCTGTTTATTTAACATAATATATCTTATCCGACGTTCCGTCCAGCTCGCGCCGCAGCACATCGGCCACCTCCTCGGGCCTGCGCACCCGCAGCACGCGCATCCCGGCCTGCCGCCCGGCCTCCTCCCCGGGCGCCGAGTCCTCGACGACCAGGCATTCCGCGGACTTCACGGCGGCGCCGTCGCCGTCGTTCAGCAGCTCGAGCGCCCGCAGATACGGGTCTGGCGCGGGCTTAAGGTTGCGGACATCCTCCCGGCACACCACGGCTCGGAACCACCGCCGGACTCCGTGGGCGGCCAGGTGCGGCTCCACGTCGGGCCGGTCGCTGGAGGAAACCACGCCCAGACGGTAAGCGGCGCTCAAATCCGCCAGAAATGTTACAAGCTCGGGCGGTATGTGACAGAACTCCGCGGCCCGCTCACGGTATAGTTGCTTTTTGCGGTGGAAACAGGCGGTAAACAGCGGGCGGTCGCCCTCGGCGCCGAACTCTCGGCACAGGGCGTCGATCATGCTATGGTCGCTGACGCCGGTAAATCGCCGGTAATAGGATTCGGCGGTGATCGCGATGCCGTGCTGGGCGAGCGCTTCGGCCCAGCAGGCAAAATGCAGCGGCTCGCTATCGACCAGAACTCCATCAAAGTCGAAGAAGATTGCCTGGATCATCCCTACTGGAATCGTACCGAATTTTCGATCTGCACGAATATGGGGCGGAGGCTGTTGTAATCGCTTTCCGGGGCGATCAGCACCAGATAGAAAAGGCCCTGGGGCCGCAGCGCCGTGAGCAGCGAATCGATTTCCCGCTGCCTGCCCAACGGCGAGGCGCCGCTTAGCAGGAGCGTTTCGGCGTTCACGCCATCGACGGTTGTGCTGCGCCGCTGCCCCCGCAGGGGCCGCAGGCCGGCGTTCTTGGCTTGCAGGTCCTCCACGAACTGGTTGGTAGCCGTCGTGAGGTTATTCGAATCGGGCGAAAAATATCCAGCGATCATTCCCAGGCCGATCTGCACTCCCTCGCTTCCCTGCACCAAGCCGTCGCGCGGCGCGATGGTGATTGCCGCCTCGTTCTCGTTGCCGAAAGGCTGCCAGTTGCTCGGATAACTCAGGTGAAAGCCGGCGCCGCGAAAGGTCCGCAGATCCGAAGACGGAAATGAAGCGTGCGGATGGTTTCCGCTCGGCTGGTCGTTGTAGCTGCGCTTTAGCTGGGGCGCGGGGATTTGCGCCGCCATTTGCCTGTAGCGCGCGAAATCCGGAGACCCTTTGGTGTATTGCCGGGGCGGAAAGGTCTTGACCTCAGCTTCGACGTATTGCACGCGGTTGCCGGGGTCGGGGTGATCAGAGAGGAATTGAAGCGCGGAACCTCCACCGCCCTGCGATTTTAGCTTCTCAAAGAAGCGAGCCATTTCCACCGGGTCGTAGCCGGCTCTGGCCATAGTCTGCGCGCCCACGATATCGGCGTCGTGTTCGGCGTCGCGGGAATATTTGAGCAACACCGAGTTCACGCCCAGCCCGATGCCGAGCTGCGCCAGCTGGCCCAGCAGTGAGCCGCCGGCCGCTCCGCCGGCGATTGCCAGCGGTATTTGCCAGGCGTAGGCCTTGGAGGCCTGGTTGGTGGAGTGCCGCAGCGCGACGTGCGAGATCTCGTGGGCCAGAACGCCGGCAAGCTGGGCCTCGTTATCGGCGGCGGCGATGGTGGCCGTGTGCACGTAAACCGGCCCGCCGGGGAGCGCGAACGCGTTGATGTTCTTGTCGGCGACGATGTGAAAATTGTAGGGATAATCGGGCGCCTGGGAAACCTTGGCGAGCTTCATCCCGAGCTGAGAAATGTAGTTTTCCAGCTCGGGGGCGTTGTGTACTACTGGTACCTCTTTCTCTACCTGCTGCTGCGCCTCGCGGCCCAACTGAATGTCCTGATCGCGCGAAAACAGATTGAAGCCCGGCTTGATTTCCCGAGGGGCCGCGGCCGCTGATACGGCCAGCCACAAGACGCCAAGGCAACCAAACACGTGAAATTTTCGCATCACGGCCTCCTTGGGAAGGAAAAGCTGTTGTCGTCCGGTCTCCTGTTCCCTGAAAAACAGGTTAACAAATTCCCTCTGCATGCCACGGGCCAGTCAGTCCGGGGTTCGGCCGAAGGTTTCGGGACCTGCGTGTTATAATTGCGACACTGGGGGACCAATGATCAAGCCGACCGAGAAGATCTGGCACAATGGCGAATTTATCAACTGGGATGACGCCCGGGTGCACATTCTGTCGCATACGCTGCACTACGGCTCGAGCGTGTTTGAAGGAATCCGTTGCTACTCGACGCCAGCGGGGCCGGCGATCTTTCGCGCTCCCGAGCATATCCGGCGTCTGGCGGACTCGGCCCGGGTGTACCGCATGGAGATCGGCTTTACGCCCGCTCAGCTCATCGAGGCCATGGTCGAACTGGTCCGCGTGAATCGCATGGATAGCTGCTACATTCGCCCGATCGCCTTTCGCGGCTACGGCGAGATGGGAGTGCTGCCCTTCCACAATCCGATCGAGGTTTATATCGCGTGCTGGGAATGGGGAAAGTATCTCGGTCCGGAAGCGCTGGCCGAGGGCGTGGACGTCTGCGTCTCCTCCTGGACTCGCCTCGCGCCCAATACGTTGCCGGCGATGGCCAAGGCCTCGGCCAATTATATGAACTCCCAGTTGATCAAAATGGAGGCCATCACCAACGGCTACGCCGAAGGCATTGCGCTCGACGTTGCCGGCTACGTGAGCGAAGGCAGCGGCGAAAACATCTTCGTGGTACGCGACGAACACCTCTACACGCCGCCTCTGGGAACCTCGGCGCTGCCAGGCATCACGCGGGACACGGTTTTGCGGCTGGCGCGCGATCTTAATATTGAAGTGATTGAACAAGCGATTCCCCGCGAAATGTTGTACATCGCCGATGAAATTTTCTTCACAGGCACGGCGGCAGAGATCACTCCGATCCGATCGGTGGACCGGATCCAGATTGGCAGCGGGCGGCGTGGCCCGATCACCGAGCGGCTGCAAAAAAGATTCTTTTCGGTCATTCAAGGCAACGATCCCTATGGCTGGCTCACGAATGTAAACGCGCGAAAACCGGTCGCAATCGTCGGCTAGCTGCTAACTGGCACCAGCCTGAGGGGCCGGGATCGGCGGCCTCAATCTGGCGCCGGGTGGGCTTCCGCCCGCATTTATTCACGCCCAATCTCTTGCAGAAAGCTCTCTACGGCTTTTTCAAACCTCTCGGGCTGTTCCAAGTTGGGGAGATGTCCGGCCTTGGGGATGATGGCGAGCCGGGCGCCCGGAATCCTCTTCGCCATTTCTGAAGACTCCGCTACCGTGGCAATGACATCTTCCTCACCGGCCACAACGAGGGTGGGAACCGTGATTTGCTTCAGCAGAGCGGTCGAGTCGGTCCTTTCAGCCAGAGCTTCCAAAAGACGCGCGATGCCTTCCGGGTCTTGTTTCCCGATCATGAGCCGTACCTGCTCGACCAGGGCCGGGTTTTCGCGCCGTGTTGTCTCACCCAGCAAGCGGGGCAGCATGCGGCGCGCAATCTCGGCGGAACCCAAGGACCGTGCGGCCTCCATCATCTCGTAGCGCGCCTTGCGCCCTTCGGCCGAGTCTGCCGCGGCCCGCGTGTCGCTGAGAATCAGGCCGAGAAGCCGCCGTGGATGCCGGCAAACGAAGCGGAACGCCGCATATGCGCCCATCGAGATGCCGCCCACTACGGCCTTCTCGATCCCGAGCAGGTCGAGCAGTCCGGCTGCGATGTCGGCCACAGCCTCCATGCTGAGATCTCCGGGCGGCAGACCCGACTCCCCCGCCCCTGGCGCGTCAAAGGTTATCAGGCGTGCTCCCGGAAGCGGGCGAAACATCGACCGGTCGAGTGGGAATGCGTGCAAAAACATCAAGGGAATTCCCTGCCCGGTCACGTCATAGCCGATCGGAATGCCGTAAAGGGTGGCGAGCATGGGATGTCTGCCGCGCGAACCGCCGGCTGGAGGTTACGATTTGGATTGACGAATAAAGATGGTTCCGAGTGATCATCCGGCGCCTCTGCGCCCGCCTGGCGGCTTCCGCGGCCTTTCGCTCCCCCAGAAGGGATCGACGCTCCCGGCCGATGGTTGCCAGCCGAGCAAACATCGCACTACGGGCCTTGCACCCGCAGATTCTATGTCGCTCCCCGCCGCTGCCCGGCGTCTTGCTCCTCCGCACGGAGGAGATCCGTCCGGATTCATAGCGCGACTCCGGTGCAAGAACGGAAACGGGCAGTTTTCCGGGCTCGCTGCTTCACTCCCCTCGGCGTCCGCCAAGGATCCATGCTCCGCTACGCGCACGCCCTGGAAAAACTGAGGATCCACCGCGATGACCTCTCGGAACCGTTGCTTGGTATACCGCTGTGCCGCGACGTTGTCAAACAAAAATCGGCCCGTGCCGTGAGGTTATCCACAACTTTGTTATCTTGTGAAAGGCGCATTTTGCCATGAGCCTACTGTAGAAATCCTGTGAATAAAACAAGCGTAAGGGAACATGTCCTGGGGATCTCGGCCGATAGCGGACGGCCGGTCGAGATCGAGACGTGGGGTGGGCGGATCACCGCCGTGCAGGAGAGCGAAGCAGACCCCGCGGGAGTCTGGGTCGCGCCGGGGCTAATCGACTTGCAGGTCAATGGCTTTGCCGGCGTGGACTACAATTCGCTCAACACGTCTCTTGAAGAAATCGGCCGTTCGATTGAGGCGATCCATTCCACCGGCGTGACGCGGTTTCTCCCGACTGTGATTACGGGCCCGCGCGAGCGGATGTGCGGAGCGTTGCGCAACCTGGCTCGGGCGAAGCGCGAAATCCCCCAAGGAGCCTCCATCGCCGGGATTCACGTGGAGGGGCCGTTTATTTCGCCGGACGATGGACCGCGCGGGGCCCATCCGCGCGAGCACGTACGGCCCGCGGACCGCGAAGAATTCCTCGCCATGCAGGAAGCGGCGGAAGGAAACATTCGGTTGCTCACGCTGGCTCCCGAAACACCGGGGGCTACGGAATTGATCGAGTTTCTGGTCGACCAAGGTGTGGTGGTCAGCCTGGGGCACACGGGCGCAAGCCCGGAGCAGATCCGCGAGGCGATCCGCGCGGGGGCCACCATGTCCACGCACCTCGGCAACGGCGCACACCCGATACTGCCCAGACATCCCAATTACATTTGGGAGCAGATGGCCGCCGATGAGCTTTATGCCAGCTTCATTGTGGATGGCATTCACCTGCCGCAGGCATTCCTCAAATGCGCCATACGGGCGAAAGGCGTTACGCGGAGTGTGCTGGTCACCGACGCGAGCTCTCCGGCCGGATGTTCGCCCGGCCCATACCGGCTCGGGGAAGTGCTGGTGGAGCTGACCCCGGAAGGGCGCGTGCAAATTGCCGGATCGCAGCGTTTGGCCGGCTCCGCTCTGCGCCTGGACCGCGCAGTGGCAAACGTAATGCGCTTCACCGGGATCAGCCTGAACCAGGCTTGGCGGATGGCCAGCATAAACGCGGCCCGGGCCGTCCGCCTCGAAGGCCGGATGGGCTTTCTGGAGCCCGGAGACATGGCAGATTTCGTCTTGTTCCGGTTCGACGCCGTCCGATTTTCTGTGGTCGTTGACAAAACAATCGTTGCGGCGTGACGCACAGAGTCTCGATTGGGCAGCACCACCGAGTGGTGGCGCGCAGGGCGAGTGCGGCGCCAAATTCTTATGGACAACCGTGGGCGCTCCAACGCATAATAAAAGTTCTATGCGAGCGGCCTACGCCTATTATTGGTCGTTTCGATTTACGGGCTTCAGCGGCCCGTAGAGTGGCGTAGGTTTTCGTAACTGCTTGGATCGACAAACTGAACCCACTCGAGAGAGTGGGTTTTTTATTTGCAATCAACTTATTTTTTCGAGGTGGGTCATGGTGATTTCAATGAAGCCAGGAGCGACAAAAGATCAAATCGAGCATGTTTGCCGCCGGATCGAGGAATTCGGCTACAGGGTTCATTCCATCCGCGGCGATGAGCGGGTGGTCATCGCCGCCGTGGGCATCGGCGATGTGACCCACTGTCTGGAATCCCTGGAAGCAGCGCCGGGAGTGGAGAGCGCCGTTCGCATTTCGGCTCCTTACAAGTTTGTCAGCCGCGAATATAAAAAAGAGAGAACGCAGATCAAAGTGGATGGCGCGGAAATCGGCGGCGAGGAATTCATCGTCATCGCGGGCCCCTGCTCGGTGGAAAACGAGAAGCAGATCCTCACCACCGCCGCCGGCGTGGCGCGCGCCGGAGCCAAGCTGCTGCGCGGAGGGGCGTTCAAGCCGCGAACCTCGCCCTATGATTTTCAGGGACTTGAATTGGAGGGGTTGAAGCTGCTGCGCCGCGCGCGGGAGGAGACCGGACTTTCCATCATCACCGAGGTTATGAGCGATGGCGATGTCGGACTGGTGGCCGAGTACGCGGACGTGCTCCAGATCGGCGCGCGGAACATGCAGAATTACGCTCTTCTGAAAACTTTGGGCAAAGCGGGCAGGCCAGTGATGCTGAAACGCGGGCTTAGCTCGACAATCAAGGAGCTGCTGCTGGCCGCGGAGTACGTCACGTCCCACGGCAACCCGGATGTCATCCTTTGCGAGCGCGGCATTCGCACTTTTGAGACGGCCACCCGCAACACGTTCGACATAGGAGCCGTACCGGTGCTGCGGGAGCTCACGCACCTGCCCGTGGTTCTCGACCCGGCCCACGCCACCGGCAAGAGCAGCCTGATTCCGCCGCTGGCGCGGGCTTCGGTAGCGGTAGGGGCGGACGGATTGATGGTGGAAGTGCATCCCTGTCCGGAGGAGGCGTTCAGCGACGGCGCGCAATCGCTCACGATCGAGCAGTTCGAGCGCATGATGCAGGACCTTGGCCCGTACTTGAAGATCTGGAAGGAGGAGCGGGCCGCGGTCGCGGTTTGAATCCGGCGCCGGCGGCTTGGTCGAAGATCAGCCCTGCGCGGGAAGGGGCGAAGCAAACCGTCGCCTCAACGGATCAATGGATCTTCGACCCACGGCGGCGTAGCCTCGATCAGGCGGCCGAGATCCGGTTCAACCTCCATCACCTTTTCCTTCATTTTCCAGGCGATCGCGCGGTAGGCGAAGTGTCCTTTGACCCCGGATCGCAGCCGGGATACGTATTCGGCTTCGGCGAAATCCATCTTGTAGAGAAAGCGGACGCGGGCCGCAAACGGCAGCAGGTAATGGGTTGCTTCCGGCGAAACTGCGGCGAGCTGCTCCCGCGCAAGGCGGGCCTCATGTAAAGCATGATGGAAGATATTTTGGGCGCCCGCCTCAGCAATGAGGGCCGGCGTCTCTAAGCCCAACTCCGCCGTGAAATCCTGGCGGATCTGCTGGCACCGCCGATGCCGGTGCAAGTCGCGATACGCGCCGATGTCGGTGACGATGTCGAAAACAAACGCGTAGCCGCTTCGGAATTCGCGAAGCAGCTCTTCCCTTCCGCTTCTGTCCCGCACAGCCGCGTCGATCACCTCGCGCTTACGGGAGGCACTCCACCCGGACACCTGGTCGTAAATCGCGCGGAATGGAAATTGCGTGACCGAATAGAGGAGCGTCGCCACAATCTCCTCAACGGCATCGCGCGGGCGCACCAGATCCACCGATGACTCCGCCGCAACAGTCGAAAAAGCTCCTGCCGGCAGGTTCTGCGCCGCCCACTCGGCCACATTGCGGCGCGCGTGCCGGAGGTAGACGTCGGGATCGGCGTGACGCGCCAGCGTAGGAGCGAGCGGTTCCCGGGAACTAGCCGCATCCCAGACGCAAACAGGCGGTTGTGCGCACGCGTCCCTCATCTCCGCCGCGATCTGCCGGATCTCGGCGTATCTACTCACGCTCAAGCGCCGGATTTGCTTTTCGAGCGTCCGGATGCTGGTGACCTGGCCGACATTGGTCGGAATGCCGAGAAACAAAACGTAGCGGGCGACGTCAAAGGCCCGGGCAGCCAGCGCGCGGCGATACGCCTCGGCCTTCATGCTTTCCGGTTTGGGCGTTCGCTCAACGAGGTAATCGAAAGCTCTCTGATGGATTCCCAGATACGCTTCCAGCAGACAGCCGGCTGTGTCTTTGTAAACGGCTGCCCCTCCGGTCTCTGCAATTTCCGGAGGAACCACAAATCCGGATCGGGAGAAGTCCTGGTACCGGCTGGATTTAGCCTGGCCGTCCCACAGCGGCTCATCTTCAATCTCCACTGCCGCGAGTTCTGAAATTCCCTCGAAGCAAAAGATCGTATGCCCCAGGTCGGCAATCGAAGCATGGCCGTATTGGAAGTAGTAGGATTCCAGGAACTTCGCGGAGTCGTGCGCCCGGACCCAATCAAGGCTTTGGGAAATCGAATCCGGAGAGCGGCTATAACGCGCGAGCGCATACGCCGATTTTTCCGGCGGCATAGGGGACACCGCGATCACACGATTGGCGCCAGTGGAGGACATCGGCTGGATTATAGCAGCGGGTGAACTCCGATTCAGATCGCGGCCTTACTGATGTGGCGGGAATCCGCATCCCCGCTTTCTCCTTTCGGCGAGAAGCAAAAAATATCGACCAGCCGGACCATCTTTTCGGCGCCCTGCCCCGGCGTCCATTCGTGGACGGCGAAACGGGACGTGATCCGGATGAAACCGGCGCCCTTGGCCTCGAGCTCTATGGGTTCGGCGGCGATCTCGGACAACACCTTTTGCAGCAACACGCGCAATTCTCCGGCGCCCATGCGCGGAACAAGGCTGAGAAAGGCCGGGCCGCCCCACCGGTATAAGAGGGTGCGTTCGGGCATATTTTCCCGAAGCTGCCGGGCAAACTTTCGCACCACCTCGTCGCCGCTATCCACGCCGTAGCGCAGATTGATCAACTCCAACCTCTCCACCACGGCCATTCCCAGCACAAACGGCTCGTTGTTTTCGATGTGCTCCCGTAGCGCCTTCTCGGCGGCCTGGCGGGCGGGAAGCCGCGTGAGGGAATCCGTAGTGACGGCTTCGATCAGCGAAGCAATTTGCCTATGCGCCTGCTCCAGCTCGCTTTGCAACCGGCCGACGGTTTCGTTAGAAACTCCTTCCTGGCGCTGGACGGTTTCCTCAAGATTCGCGACCTGTTCGGTTAGCTTTCTGCGGACGTAGGTAATATCCTCCATCTGGGATATGTCCTGAAAATTTTGGACGGCCTCGCGCAGCGAGAGGTAGAAATGCTTGTTCTGGCCGTCGAGCCGGGCGGCGCTCTCGGTCAGCAGGTTAATGATGCGTTTGAACTCGTGCTGCCGGTTGTCAAACTGGATGCCCAGCTTCAGCCAGTGATCTTCGAGGGTTTTTGTGAGCAGAGCTGCGACCACTTCGATGTTTTTTGGGCTTGTATCAGTCATGAGGCGCCGCTGCAAGGAATCCAGGTTCGCGCAGAGCCAGTTGTGCTCCTCGGCGTCCGCTTTGATCATTTTCTCCTGCATCACCCTGACAAGCGATTGGATCAGCTTGAGAAAAGCGGAGCGCAGGCCCTCCTCGCCGGCCAGCTTCTCCAGATAGCTGCGGATTGAGATCATCCGACTTGTTTATCGGCGGGAACGAGTTGCCAACAATACCCCGAAGCGGGGAAACTTAGGCGATGACGCCAGTGACCATTTCCGTTCGCCTCGTCCATCCTCGGGCGCAACTCCCTCGGTTTGCGCATTCTTCCCAAGAGGAAGCCGGCATGGACCTGTATGCGGCCGAGGAGGCCCGCCTGAAGCCCGGAGAATGGGCTGTCGTGCCGACGGGACTGATATTGGAGATTCCACCCGGCTATGAGGGCCAGGTTAGGCCGCGTAGCGGGCTTGCCTTGCGGCATGGGGTCACGCTATTGAACTCGCCCGGCACGATCGATCCGGGCTATCGGGGAGAAGTCCGGATCTTGATGGTCAATCACGGCCGGCAGGAGTTCCACATCCGGCCGGGAGACCGCATCGCCCAGCTTGTCATCGCATCGTATGCGGCGGTGGAATGGAAAATCGAGCCGGCGCTGACCCCCACAGCCCGCGGCGCCGGCGGCTTCGGCTCCACGGGTGTTTGAGCGATAATACGTGACTCGCACGGAATGAACCATACCACACCTATCCATACCTTCTGGTCCATCATCGGCATGACCATTGCGGCGCTGGTGGTGACGCGCTGCCTGGAGATTTCCGGCCAGAGGGCCATGCCGATATTCGTCGTGTTCATGCTTCTGGGCGTGCCTCTGGGAGAGTTTCTGGAGCGCCGCTCGAAGCGGTCCAAAGCCAGATGAGCGGCCAGGAAGAACGGCTTCCGTATCCCGCTACGGCCGCCGCCCGCTCTAATCTCGGCATTGCGCGCCTGCCCGTTTCGATACTGCTTGATCAGGTACGCAGCCTTTACAACGTCGGCGCGTTCTTTCGCATTGCGGACGCCGCCGGCCTGTCCCGCTTGTATCTCATCGGAATTACCGGCCATCCGCCGAACCGCGCCCTAGCCAAAACGGCACTGGGCGCGCAGGAGACGGTTTCCTGGGAACATCATTGGGACCTGGCGCCGGCGCTTCAACGAATCCGCGAAGAGGGCTGCGAAATGGCCGCGATCGAGACCTCCGTCCGCTCGGTGGATTTGTTTGAATGGCAGCCGCGCTTTCCGCTCTGCGTTGTGTTCGGCCACGAAATCGAGGGCATACGGCGTGAACTCAGCGAGCAGTGCGACGTCCACGTATGCATCCCCATGCTCGGCCGGAAACATTCTCTTAATGTGGCGGTGGCCGGGGGTATTGTAGCTTATGAGCTGCTGCGCAAATATCGTGAGCTGACCAAAGCGGCCTTGCGCGCCGGATAAAACCGGCGCCCGCCAACCGCGGAAAGCGACTGCTCTCCGGTCCTCTGGCGTGGACTAAGGGAATACCGCAGAACCAATGGCCCGGTGGAACCCGGCGAATACATCTCATTCGCGGAATCCAGCCTATCCGGGGGAGTACTCCGCAGCCGATGTTTTGTCCCCCTGCCCGGAGTAGAGCCTCCGGACGCTTCTCCGGTTCCGAGTGTTCCGCTTGCAAGCCTAAAAATAGGGCCACCGATTGCGTCGGCCATTTCTGGTCTCTTTACGGTCGCAAACCTCCTTCACCAGGACGTCAACGTCAATTCGCTGGCGCCGCTGCCCGTTGAAGCAGCGCTCTAGCCCTTCCGCGCTAGCAACTGTATTTGCAGGAACTTCAGGAAGAGCTTCCAATCCGACGGAAGGGCTCCATGCCCGCCGGAGTGCATCTCATAACCGAGAGTGTGCAGGATGGCCTGACCTGCGGGCGGCATGTGATCTGTTCCCAGTCCCTGCTTTCCGAGCAGCCGGTATACCGGACTTGCCGCCACGGCAGCGAGAAATTCGCCCCTTGGATCCGACCACAAGTCTTTGTCGCCGGTCTGGAGAAAGAGCGGGCGGGGCGCGATCAGGGCAAGGAGCATATGCGCATCAACAGGAAACTGGTCCACGTGATCGCCGTATTTCTGGTAATTCCCGCAGAACTGATACCCAAAACGCGCATTCAAATGCTTGATGGTTTCGCCGTAATTCCGCCGGCTCAAAGCCGCTCCCCCCTCTCCGGAGCAACTGGCAATCACCGCCGCAAAGCGGGGATCGCGAGCGCCCGCCCAGAGCACGGTTTTGCCGAGGCGGGAGACGCCCAAGATGGCGACGCGTTTCGCATCCACGGCCTTATCGGTTTCCAGGTAATCCATGGCCCGGCTCAACCCCCAGGCCCAAGCCGCGATCGCTCCCCACTCGTCCGGCGCAGGCTCGCTCTGCCCCGGCTGGAAGTATAACTTTCGCACTCCATAGGCAATTCCTTCAGGAAAATCGGGTTCGATGTCGCCGTAATACACTGTAGCAACGCCAATTCCCTGCTCCAAAAACGGCATGATATTGAGCTTGCCGAAGCTCCTCCCCGAGCTGGCCGGGATTTTTTTCTTCTCCCGGCTCCAGATTTCACCCGGCTTGACGCCGGGATCATCCACGACGCTCGAATTTGCCGAAAAGCTCAAGTTCAGCAACAGCGGCGTGGGGGTTCGGGCGGCGACAGGCAAATAGATCAGCAGGTCCATTTTC